>Ga0256826_1002981_pt1 | contig 10218 bp, 9 predicted proteins | sample CV79metaG_FD_185975 | JGI IMG/M metagenome (GOLD analysis project Ga0256826, IMG submission 185975) | Hydrothermal vent microbial communities from East Pacific Rise, Pacific Ocean - CV79 | ecosystem: Environmental > Aquatic > Marine > Hydrothermal vents | place: Pacific Ocean: East Pacific Rise... | reverse complement strand
TGAGTGCTAGTGCATCTTCCATGTCAGGAACAGCAACACGAACGATGTCACACCCTGCAAAGTGTAAGCGGTTTATCTGCTCTACAGTAGCTGCAACATCATGAGTATTTGAGTATGTCATCGACTGCGTGCTAATAGGTGCATCACCACCAACAGCTACATCACCGACATATATTTTTTTAGTAGGGTATCTTTTTATCATAAAGTGATTTTAGCTCTTTTTATATGAAAAAGTGCTTAGTGAGTCATTTTAAAAGTATTCATAGGAGTTTTAGGAAGAGTGTAGTAGTATTATATATATTATAAGAAGAGAGTAGGATTTTGAAAAAGTATATCACAGAGGAAAATAACTTTTTATATCTTTTTTTAGCCCTAGTTGGTCTTCTGCTTTTTTCTGCCCTTACCTCACTCATTCATAAACCTTTTATTAAAATCAGTTTAGACTTTTTTTTGATTGGTGTTTTTCTTGTAAGTCTTCTAAGTACAAAGTTTAATGACTCTTGGAAGCGGAGTGTTTATCTTTTTAGTTTTTTACTTCTTAGCTTGACCCTTGTGCAACATATACTATTTAGCTCTGTGATTCAGTACCTTATTCTTTTAGTTTTATTTCTTTTTTTCATTGGCTCATTTATGCAATCTTTTTGGCAGATTATAAATGCAAAACGGCTAGACTTAAACATGATAATAGGCTCTATAGTGTTATATCTTCTTTTAGGTTTAATTTTTACTATTATCTATTTAGGGCTTTTGGGCATACTGCCTGATTCTCTAGATGGTGTGAGTGGAAGTTCATGGAGAGAAAACTTTACATCTGTTACCTATTTTAGTTTTGTGACATTGAGTACACTTGGGTATGGAGATATCATTCCCGGAAATGCTCTGTCAAAGTTTTTTGCATATAGTGAGAGTATAGCAGGAGTGTTTTATATGGCAATTATCGTGGCAAGTATAGTAAGTTTGAGACTAAAGGAGAGTAAAGATGTTCATTAAAATAGCACTTTTATGTATACCGTTATTATTTGTAGGGTGTAATGAAAAGAGGATAGATATTCCTAAAAATTTAGACACCCCGGCGAAAGTAGATACACCTAAAGAGTATGCAGACTCTTTTTCAAATGCGAAAGTACAAAATAGCTGGTTGCAAACTTTTGGAGATAAGAAACTAGAGAGTTTAGTCAAAGAAGCTCTTAAAAACAATCCAAATCTAAAAACAGCTGCTCAGAGTGTAGCGCAAGCCAAAGCAGAGACAAAACTTGCAGCTTCAGCTATGAACCCTTCTATAAACTATGCGGGACAGGTTTCACAAACAACTGCTGGAACTAACTTAAATGTTGGTGGTGTTGGTGCTTCGTGGGAACCAGATATCTGGGGTAGACTCTCTGCTCAAGTACAATCTGCTACAGCTTCACAAAAAGCTGTAGAGGCAGACTATGCAGGAGCAAAACAGCTCCTCGTTGCTAATGTAACAAAGGCATGGTTTGTTCTTATAGAGTCTACAAAACAAGAGCTACTCTCTAAGTCTATAGTTCAATCGTATGCTAAAACATATAAGAGTGTAAAAGTAGAGTATGAGGTAGGAGAAGTTTTAAGAAAAGATTTGGTGCAGTCTCAAGCGGAGTTAGACTCTGCAAAAGATGCTTACATACAGACTAAAAATGCTAAGAAAAACTCTGCTAGAGCTTTAGAGATACTTCTTGGAAGATACCCCTCAGGAACATATGAGACAGATGCTACCTTGGTGACTCTTTCACCTTTCCCTTCAGTTGGTGTGCCATCTTCACTTTTAACACGTAGACCAGACTTAGTCTCAAAAGAGGAAGCATTACGTGCCGCATTTTTTGCTTCAAAAGATGCGAATCTTTCGCGTTTACCAACGTTTACTTTGAGTCTAAACTCTTTAACATCTTCAGCAACAGGCTTTTTAACAGCACTTGCCGCTGGAGTCTCAGGTCCTATTTATGAGGGTGGGGCAATCTCTGCTCAGATAGAGTTAGCAGATGCTACGCAGAAAAAAGCACTACTCTCTTACCAAGCTGCTATCTTAGATGCGTTTAATGATGTAGAGACAAACTTAGCAAATGAGAACTATTTGCTAGAGAGAGAAAAAGCACTCAAAGAAGCGGTTAGTAACTATAAAATAGCTCTGAAAGATACACAAACTGAGTATGAAATAGGTAAAGTAGATATATCTCTTTTAGAAATTCAGCAAGCAAAATATGCTTCAGCAAGAAGAACACATCTGCATGTAAAGTCACTTTTACTGCAAAACAGAGTAAATATCTACCTCTCATTAGGTGGTGGATTTGATGATAAAAACGCAATAGGAGATAAGAGATGAGTGGATATAACAGTTTTGAGTGGACAACCTTAGGCATATGGATAGTAGTTATAACTATTATGGTGTATGGTATCGTAGCTATACATGATATACCGGCATCTATAGCCAGAAAAAGAAACCATCCAAACCAAGATGCTATAGAAGCAGCAGGGTGGGTGAGCCTTTTTATGTTACATGCCTTATGGCCATTTTTATGGATATGGGCGATGACTTACAAACCAGAAGATGAAGAGAAAAAGAGCGATGAATTTCAAAGTATGAAAGCCTCTTTAGAAGAGCTTCAAAACCGAATAACTCAGCTTGAAGATAAGGAGGCATAAAGATGGATATTATAATGATGCTTACGTATGTAGCTCTTGTTGTAGTCCTATTTAAGGTCTTTAAAGTTCCTGTGACAAAATGGACAGTGACCACAGCTGCATTTGGTGGTGGTCTTTTAATGGGATGGATTTATATATCTATGGCATATTTCCACCCATATTCACCGTATGGAAAAGAGTACTTTGAGACGACACCTATTGCTATAAATGTAAAAGGAAAAGTGAGTGAAGTGTATGTTGATGATACAAGAGCTTTAAAAAAGGGTGATAAGATTTTTGCTATTGATGCAAAACCTTTTTTAAGTGTTGTTAAAACTTTAGAAGCAGAACTAAAGTTAGCACAAGAGAGATTAAAAGAGCAAGAAAATCTTTACAAGCGTAAAGCGGGAACACTTTTTGAACTTGAATCACGAGAGTCAAAAGTAGCTGCACTTAAAGCACAACTCATCAAAGCAAATTTTGATGTAGCAAACACTATAGTCTATGCTCCTTCGAATGGGCATCTAATTCAAAACAGAATTACAGTTGGAACAATGGCCGGCTCATTTAAAGTCTCTTCTCTTCTCACTTTTGTACCAGATAAAAAGAGTTACTTTGTAGCAGGTTTTCGTACAAATGGTGTCTCTAACATAAAAGTCGGAGCAAAAGCAGAGATATACTTTGTAGCAAAACCGGGAAAAGTATTTCAGGCAAAGGTTACAAAAGTATGGGGTGAGATAGCAGAGGGACAACTCCAACCATTCTCTAAAATGAAGAGTGTCTCTCACCACTTAGAGCATGGAAGAATTCCTGTAGAGTTTGAGATACTTGAAGATATATCAGGATATGATATTCCTAAAGGAAGTGCTTTTGGGGCTACTGTCTACTCAACTCACTTAGCCTTTTTAGGTGAGCTAAGAAGTATATTTTTCCATATGTTTAGTTGGCAAAATATTATTAATTTTGAAGAGATTTAAAAAGTAGAATGAACATAGATAGATTAAACCAAGATGATAAACTCGAAATTTCGCAGTGGAGATATAGTGGAGAGTATGCTAGTTTCAACTATGCCCTTGAAGCTAATGGTTGGATAGATAAGTACTGCTGTGACACAGACTCTCACTGTTTTGGAGTGAGAGACCAAGGTACTCTTATTGGAGTTTTTATGTTTATAGAAAAATATGAAAATGAGTTTAGAGTCTTAATTCATCCAAATTATCTGAGTCAAGGTTATGGAAAAAGAGTTACAAATGAAGCTCTAAAAACTGGTTTTGAACTCTTGAAACTGGAGAAAATATCGCTTATAGTAAGAAAGAATCATCCTGTTGCCATTAAACTGTATGAGAAACTTGGATTTATAAGAGTCGGCGAAACAACGCAGACCCTTCAGGGAGAAGAGATAGAGTTTTACACGATGCTAAAGATGAGTCTTTAGCAGATTTTTGATCCCTTAGGGGAGGGTGTAAGTTCTCTGTTTTCTGCTTGGAGCTCTTTAATAGCTTCGTCAATATGAGCAACAAGTAAAGAGGCTAAATCATAATCAAATCCCTCTTTGGCAACCACTCTTAAAATGGCCTGATCTTCACACTCTTTAGGGAGGGTATAAGCAGGAACTTGCCAACCATGATAACGAAGTTTATCCGAAATCTGATAAACATCATAAGTAGCACCCTCTTTGAGTTTAAATGCTAAGAGTGGCATCTTAATATCTTGGAGAATTGGTTCAGCAATTCCCGATTCTACGAGTTTATCTCGTAAGAAAAATGTAACATCTAAACAAGCCTGATGAATTTTTCTATACCCCTCAAAACCTAAACGCATAAAGTTATAGTACTGCGCAATTACCTGTGAACCAGGACGTGAGAAGTTAAGTGCAAAGGTAGGCATATCACCACCTAAGTAGTTTACATGAAAGATTAACTCCTCAGGAAGATAATCCCAATCTTTCCACAGTGCCCAACCTACACCAGGAGCTACTAAACCAAACTTATGCCCTGAAGCATTAATAGACTTCACCCATTTAAGCCTAAAGTCCCACTCTAACTCAGGATCTAAAAATGGAGCAACAAAAGCACCACTAGCACCATCTACATGTATAGGAATATCAAAACCCGTTTTTGCATTGTAACTCTCCATAATACCGTCAAGTGCTTTGACATCTTGGTACTCACCTGTATAAGTTGTCCCTAAAATGGCTAAAACACCGATGGTGTTTTCATCACAAAGATCTGTCACTTTTTTAGGATTAAAAGTGTAGTTATCCTCTTTAGTCATGTTAACCGTACGCATCTCAATATCCCAGTAAACACAGAACTTTTCCCAACATACTTGAACATCAGAACCTACAACGAAGTTTGGTCTTGTTGTCTCTTTCCCTTGTGCTTTGCGTTTTTTTCGCCAGTTCCATTTCATAGACATTCCACAAAGCATAGCTGCTTCACTTGAACCAATAGTAGAACAACCACAAGCCTCTTTCTCATCATTTGTCTGCCCATGAAAAAGATCTGCTAGTATATTTACACAACGCATTTCAATCTCAGCTGTTTGAGGGTACTCATCCTTATCTATCATATTTTTAGAGAAGGTCTCACTCATTAACTGTTGTGCTTCAGGCTCTATCCAAGTAGTTACAAAAGTAGCAAGATTTAGACGAGAGTTGCCATCTAACATCAACTCATCATGTACTAGTTGGTAGGCATCTCTTGGCGGCATCTCATTTTTAGGCATATTATACTTTGAAGCCGTATGTGCTAGAGATCTACCACCATAAACCGGATCATTATCTTGGTTGTCAATTTTATCTTTATGTACTCTTTTATGTAACACTTATTCTCCCTCTTACTTATTTATTGTATGATAGCATTATGAAAATTAAACTTGACAATTATGAAGTATAAAAAACTAGGTTCTTTCGTAACCCAAGTTTATGACAACGGTATATTATTACACACTTCTCGAAGTCTAAGAAAGCAGTTAAGTAAACCGAGTAGAATCTCTTGGTGGATTGCTTTTCTCTTTATGGTAGGCTCCTCTCTATTTGCTAGTGCTTCATTTTTATTACTAGCATCTTTATCTACATCTGACTTTATCAATAGTACTTTTTTTATAGGCTCTCTTTTTTTTACTGCTGCAGCTTATTTACAGTACTTAGAAGTTATAAATAGAGACATTACTGTCCAAGCACATATAAACTCAAGTACACAGTTTTGGGTATGGGTGAAGTTTCGGGTATATAACTTAGGCTTTTTAGCGAGTTTTACTCAGTTTATAGGTACTCTTTTTTTTAATGTAAATACATTTGAAGCTCTACTCAATTTTAATGTTTTAGATGAGAGCAACTTATTTGTCTGGACACCAAATTTATTAGGCTCATTACTCTTTTTACTCTCTTCGTTTTTTGCATATTTAGAGATATATCATGATAAATTAAAAGCTTTTAGGTCTGTAACTTGGTGGATTATTTGGATTAATATTTTCGGTTCTCTATTTTTTGGTATTTCTGCTCTATATAGTTATAACTATGCAGGAGGTGACAATGTTTTTTTTGATGCTATCTCTGAGTGGACAACTCTTCTTGGGGCTATCTGCTTTTTTATAGCAGCTTATCTCTTGCGTTTTGAAAAGAGTGCTACTCCTCATTATTAATCATGACTTAATCATAAAACAGGCAAAATATAATAGACTGTGAAGTGATTTAAAACTGATTAAAGGATGTAAAGAGAAAATGAAAAAAATAATTTTACTACTTATTCTACCCCTTTTGTTATTAGCACAAGAAGTGGATGATAATAGATCTATTTTTACAGACCCTGAAGATGGCTACTTTGATGTGAGTGAGTTTCTAGCTTCTAAAAAAGGCTTTTTACCAATTCCTATGATAATTACTGGACCTACTTTTGGGCTTGGTGGTGGTCTTAATATAATGTTTTTACACGACTCTCTAATGTCAAAGAAAAACAAAGATGGGCATTACATCCCACCAAGTATAAGTGGGGTAGTAGGTGGTGCTACAGAGAATGGCACACAATTTGGTGCAGCATACCATATAGGTTTTTATATGGATGGTAATCTTCGTACAACTACTTTTATAGGACGACCTGATGCAAATATGAACTATGGTTCAAAGTTTGGTGACATAAGCTTAAATACATTAGGTTATTTTGCTTATCAGGAGCTCAAGTATAGATTTTTGCAAACAAATCTTTTTTATGGTCTAAACTATACTTATATGGAGATTGACACCTCACTTAACAATGCACCAGAATGGGAGGAAATAAAAAATGAGTTTCAACCCTATTTTAACAAAACAACTTATGCGGGATTAGCATTAGTTTTAGAGTACGATAGTCGTGATAGTATTTTTACACCAGATAAAGGTTTATATGCAAAAGCCTTAGTAGATTTTTATTCAAAGTCATTAGGTGGTGAAAAGAACTTTACTAACTATAGAGCGAAAGCTTTTTATTACTATCCTGTTAGTTCAAAGTTAATTGTTGGTTTGAGAGGTGATTTTCAATCTATTGACGGTGAAGATAGAGCACCTATTTTTATGACTCCTTCAATAATATTAAGAGGAATGGCAAACCATCAGTACCAAGGGCAAACTGCTGTAGTAGGTGAAGTAGAGTTACGATATGAAGTACTCCATAGAAACTGGTTAGTAGGTTTTACTGGTACAGGTAAGGCTTATGGAGACTACTCAAGTGATGGAGAGGGTGAAAGTTTCTCTCAAGCAAATTTCCACTCAAGTTATGGAGTAGGGTATCGTTATGAACTCGCTAGAAGATTTAAACTCTTAGCGGGATTTGACATTGCCAAAAGTGAAACAGATACTGCATTTTATCTCACTGTTGGCTCTGCTTGGAATGCTTTTTATTAGTAAATATTTAGTCTAAAAACTGAAGATTTAGTCCCATATACACTTGCCATTGACTCTGACCTGCACCCTTAGTGGCAACAGAGTATTGTGGTTCTATAAACATGTTATAGACTGTTTTGTTTTTCTTTATAACATGTCCTACACCTAGACCTAAGGGTACATCATAAGTATCATTTTCTATGTCATATAACCAAATAGGAGCAGCTCTTAAATATGTCCCTCCACCTACTTGAAACATAGCAAATGGTTGCAAGGCTGCTGCGTTTACAGTGTCTCTGTTTTCATTACCGGCAATACTATGCTGCCATGAGAGAAGGTAACCATATTGAAATATTTTTGAGCTTGCATCAAAGAGAACATTGACTAAACCTGCTGAGTACTTCTCACTTCCAAGAAGTGCTTTTGTTGCTGTTGGGAGTGTTAGTTGTGGTCCTACACCAAAACTCACTGCTGGGTTTCCAGTGTCAATGAGATAAGCTGCAAATATATTTACATCACCAAGTCCCGTTTCTTTATCACCATTTGGTGCTGTTGGAAAAGTGTTGACAGGGAGAGAGACTCTAAGTAGCCAGTTAGTATCGGCAACATCAAAAGGCTGTGCAAAACGCAGCCATGCTTGGTTTGCCGTCTCATCAGAGTCTGTTAGCTCACCAATATAGTAGTTTTGTATATTAAACGCTGTCATATTTGCAAGAGGGTTGTTAGCCTGTGCATTATTATCTGCATTTACAGAAGTAAATGAAAGCAGAGCGAGTAGGAGTGTTTTATATATTTTCATAGGTATCCTTTAGTTATTTACGAATTAAATCCATCTGCTTTTGATAGTATGCAGACTCTTGAGACATTCCTAACTCTTTGGTGTAATAGACTAGAGCATTGAGAGTTTGGAGGTCTCCTTTGTTGTTTTGTAAGGATTTTTTTAAAATCGTTACAGCCTTTTTTATATCTGTTTGTGCAGTTGCTACTGCATAAACATAAGAGTACTGACTGTTTGCACTATGAAGTGCTGCATACTCTAAAAATTTAAGAGCTTTTTGGGACTCTTTAACTCTAATGTAGTGAAGTCCTAAGGCATGTTGAATATCAACATTTTTAGGCATCTCTCTATAGCCACTCTCAAGGATTTCATAGAGCTTTTGCTCCTGTTTTTTAGACTGGTAGTAGTGTGCAAAGTTTATGTAAGCTGCGGTGTATCTCGGTTGGAGTTTTATAGCTTTACTAAAGGCACTTACTGCCTTTTTGTCTTGTCCTAAACTAGCATAGAGTGTCCCTAAAGCAGTCTGTGACTCTGCTCTATCTCCATTAAAAAGAAGGCTCTGTATATACTCGGGTAAAACCCTCTCTAGACTCTTTTGCGTTTGTACTTTGAGACCCTCTTTTGGAAGAGCGGCTAACTGTCTTGCTGCATCAATGCGTACCATCTTTACACTATCGTCTATCATACGGCTAAGAGGCTCTTTTTTAAATCTATCATCAAAGGTATCGAGTGCATGTAAGGCACTGAGTCTCACTAAGGCATCATCATCTTGAAGCATCTGGAGAGTTGTTATGTAGGTCTGTCTTGAGGGGTAGTTACCTAAGTAGCCTGTAGCCGTTGCTTTTGCAATGCTTGGAGCTTCACTCATAAGTAATTCATACAGATATTTTCTCGCTTGTGGCTCATTGTTGCGTAGAGATTTAAGTTGGTGTGAAAAGTTTTGATGTCCAACTGGCACACTACCATACCAAAACTCCATCGCTTGTGTACTCCAGAGTGCATCTTTGTCTGTATGACAGTTGTTACAAGCATTTGGTATATCACTATCTACTGAGAGATCAGGACGTGGAACTCTAAAGCCATGATCATTTCTCTCATCTACACCCATGTAAAAACGAGAAGGCATGTGACAAGTTATACAACTCGCACCTTTTGAAGCACTTTTATGGTGAGTATGCTCAGGCTTGGCATAGAGAGAAGGGAGGTGACATTTACTACAGACATTATCGCCTAGAGTCTCTCTGCTGAGGGAGTGCACATCATGACAATCACTACACGTTACCCCTGCCTCATACATCTTACTCTGCAAGAATGAACCATAGACATAGACTTCATCTTTCATCTTTCCATCGCTAAAGTAGAGGGGCTGCGTTAGGTTAGCTAAAACATAGTGGTCATCAAAGTCATCACCCGCTTTAAAGTCGTCATCTAGTTGTGAACGTCTCGCATGACACTTTGCACACATCTGCGTTTCATCGTGATTTATCTTGCCTAAGAGTTTTGGTTTGAGAGTTTTGGCATCTATACTCCAACGCTCTTTAGTAAAACCATTCAGGTCAATAGAGAGACCTTCTCTAAGGGTGCCACTGTAAGCCTTAGGGTTTTTCGCCCATTTTAGATGCTCCTCTCCTGGACCATGACAGGCCTCACATGAGACATTTATGCTGTCATACTTTGTACTGTAAGTATCTGTTTTATTATTATAGTTTTTTTTAAGATTTGTACTGTGACAATCGGCACACATAAAGTTCCAGTTTAGATTTACACCACTCCAGTGAAGAGTATCTTTAGCTACTATTTTCTCATCAGGGTGGAGATGAAACCATCTCTGTCCACCCTCTTTTTTTGAGCGTGCATCCCAAGCGATGTCTAAAACTTGAACACGACCATCAGGAAATGGAATGAGATACTGTTGGAGAGGATAGAGACCAAAAACATGCTTTAT
>Ga0256826_1002980_pt1 | contig 10220 bp, 8 predicted proteins | sample CV79metaG_FD_185975 | JGI IMG/M metagenome (GOLD analysis project Ga0256826, IMG submission 185975) | Hydrothermal vent microbial communities from East Pacific Rise, Pacific Ocean - CV79 | ecosystem: Environmental > Aquatic > Marine > Hydrothermal vents | place: Pacific Ocean: East Pacific Rise... | reverse complement strand
GCGTATTACGCCCCTTGCCATGTTAGAACAACGTTTCTCTAAAAATCCACCAGCAGGTTCGGCTTTTAATAGTTCGATACGTTCTTTACCTGATGATAAAGACTATAGTGATGTAACACCTGCACTAAGTATTGGTGGAGAGTTTTCAGGTTGGGATGTGAACTTTTATGCTTCTCGAATGCGTGATGACATTGGACATTTCTCTTCTGGAAAGTTACAACATGACAAAGTAAATATGTTTGGAACAGCACTCAATGTTTTAAGTGGTTCGTGGTTACTCAAATCAGAAGTGGCTCATTTTGATGGGCTAAAGTATACTACAACAGCAGATAAAGAGTTTAAAAGAACCGATGCTCTTATTGGTGTTGAATACAACGGAATAGCTGATACGTTAATCTCTTATGATGCTTCTGTTAGAAAAGTACATAGTTATGACAGTCGTTTAAAGAACTTACCTTTAGAAGTGCAACAAGAAAGCTATCAACATGCTTTTCGTGTCAGTTCAGACTTTATGAATGCAACGGTTAAAGGAAATTATCTCATTTCTCTATTTGGTTCTAAACTAGATGAAGGTGGTTTTCAAAGAGCATGGGTTAAGTATGATATTTCTGATGGAATTTTTGCTAATGTTGGTGTAGTAGACTACATTGGTGGTTCACATCGTTTTGATACTGTTTCCAACAATGATATGTTTTTTATGGATGTGACTTATAGCTTTTAAAAGGGAATATTGTGTCTAAAAGAGAGATATTACATATCATCTCTATAGACATCATCCATGTCAAAGTCAAAGTCAGGTTCTATAAGTTTGAGTTTCTCTAATGATTTTGTATTGACTTCGGAGGGAGAGAGATCATAATCATCTCCTTGGTAAAATATTTGCTCCTTAGCATACTTCTCTTCTCGTTTCATCTGCTCTTCTACTTGTTTTTTTAATTCAGCATCTTTTGTAGAGTTAGTTTCTACACTTTGGTTGCTTTCAACATTTGTTTTATTAGTATCAATGTTTTTCGTGTTATTGTTCTCTGCCATAAGCAAAATACTGGTTAAAGAAAGGAAAAAAGTAAAAAGAGAAAGCTTTTTCATAATGTAGCCTTATTATTTTAATTACTTTAAATTATACTATTTTAGAATAAAGAGTCTCTTAGTTAGAGTCATTATTTATAAATACAGACAAAGTAGAGGCTATTAAAGAGATGAAGTAAGCTTCATCTCTAGGACAATAGTTATTTATCAGAACCTAACCATTTCCAAAGAATACCAGCAAGAATGGCACCAATAATTGGAGCAATCCAAAAGAGCCAAAGTTGACTCAATGCTGCTGTGTCTGCAAAGAGTGCTACTGCTGTACTTCTTGCAGGGTTTACTGATGTATTAGTAACTGGAATAGAGATGAGGTGAATGAGTGTTAACCCTAAGCCAATAGCAATGGGTGCAAAACCAGCAGGTGCTTTGTCAGAGGTTGAACCCAAAATAATGAAGAGAAACATAAAAGTTAGGGTAACTTCAATTAAGAGTGCAGAGAGAAGGCTGTACCCATCTGGTGAGAGTTCTCCGTAACCATTTGACGCAAATCCACCTACTTCAAAACCAGCTTTCCCTGTTGCAATAAGATAGAGTAAAAATGCAGCAACAACTCCACCTAAAACTTGAGTAATAATGTATGGAAGTAACTCTTTTGTTTCAAATTTACCTGCTGTCCATAATCCTATTGAAACAGCAGGATTTAGATGACAACCAGAGATGTGTCCAATGGCATAAGCCATAGTAAGTACGGTAAGACCAAAGGCAAAAGATACTCCTACAAAACCAATACCCAATTCAGGAAATCCTGCAGCTAGAACAGCTGAACCACATCCTCCAAATACTAACCAAAATGTTCCAATGAACTCTGCTACTAACTTTTTATTTAATGCCATGTTTAATCCTTTTTTTGATATCTATTTTCCCATATCCATTTTAAGCTCAATTGTTCCGTTACAATCTTTAGCTTGTTCAATAATATAGCGTTGATTTAAGAGCTTTTTTTCTTCTAACTCTAGCTGTTTCATTTGAAGATATTGTCGTACTGACATTTTCATTTTTAACATATATGCCTTGTCAGCATTGGCTCTTGTCTCTTCAAGTTTTTTTCGTAACTCTTCTACTTTAATCTTCTCTTCTTTTGTTTTTGCTCCCTCTTTCTCTCTTTCTGTTTCAATGGCAGAATCTATGAGCGTTTTTGGAGGAGTAATTTTGTTAATATGCAGTTGTATTAAATCTACAGGAATGTTTTGTGTTTTTAAAAAGTTCTTGATATGTTGCTCTGTAGACTCTTCAATAGTTTGAACCGTACTACTGTTGGCTTGCAACTCTTGAAGAGGATGTGACTTGATGGCTGCTTCTAAACTCACTTTCAACATGGAGAGAAGTAAAGCATTGTACCATTCATTGTTATCACCAAATTTTTCAACCAGTAGAGGTGTGTTTCCTTTTTGGTACTGAAAACTCATATTCATTGTGAAGTCAATTGGAATGTTTTCAGAAGTTAATAAACCTGAAAATGATTCACTAATTTCAAAGGGTTTTAGTGAAAAAAGTTTAATGGTACTGGAACTAACAGCCCAAATGGTACCTGTAGATATGGCTTTTTTCTCTGTTCCAGATTTTTTTAAAAACCAAGGTTTCTTAATGACAACAGCTTCCATTCCAGCATTGACTGTAACGCGTTGTACAACAATAAAGTATAGTACTAGAAGAATTAATAGTGTAATAATGATAGGTTTTTTCATTATAAGTTTCCCTTTTTTAACATATATTTTTTAATTTAAAAATAGACTCTTTTCTATTTTTTTCTCATGTAAATCTGCCATGTTTTCAAGTGCCTGTGCTACAGCTGGGTTTTGCTTGAGTAACTCTTGCATGGCTTGTATATCAATACTAATAACACGAATATCAGAGAGTGCACAGACAGTTACCAAACTGGCCTCTTTTCTAACCAAAGAAGCCAATCCAAAGAGGTCGCCATCTTTGAGTCGATGTTCATGAAGAAGTACATTATTTTTGTTTTCAATATGCTCTTTTGCTACTCCGTTTAGAATTAGATAAACTTTGTCTGTTAATATTCCTTTTTGAAGTAAACATTCACCAACTCCAAAGTCTTCAACTTTAGAGTGTTGAGCAAGTTCTAAGAGTTCCGTATCGGTTACAGAGAATATTTTTGACTCTTTAAGTAACGTTAATATCTCGTTAGGAGACTCTTCTTTGTTCATAGTAGACAATCCATCAAAGTTGTAAACTTCATGTGCACGAGTTGGGAAGGTAATACCATAACGTTTATTTGCATACCAAATACGTGTAATAAAGTCATTATGAATGGCAGCAACTTTACCATAGTCATTAATGAAGTAACGAATTTCATAACGAATGGAGAACTCATCATAAGAGATAAGAGCAACATGTGGTGCTGGTTCTTTCAATATTTCCGAAGTTTCATAAGCAGCCTCTAGTAAAACTTGTTTTACTTTATTTGGTGGATCATCAAAAGAGATGTCAAAGGCTACAGATTCTCTATGTATTGGGCTTGGACGAGAGTAGTTTTTAAACTGCTCTTTTGCAATAGCTGAGTTTGGAATGACTACGGAGTCCCCAGAAAAATCAACTAAGGTTACAGCTCTCCAGTCAATATTTTGAACTTGCCCATCCATATCACCAGCACGTATCCAATCTCCCACAGAAAATGGTTTAGAGGAGAGTAGTGCAATTCCTGAAAAAAGACCACCCAGAACATCTTGTAGTGCCAAACCTAAAACAACAGACCCTACACCCAATGCAGCAAGTAGTCTTCCTAAGTCAGCACCCCAAACAGTAGAAGCAATAATAGCAGCACCAAGTAGTACAAGAAAAGTTCGTGTAAAATCAACTAAAAGTTTTGGAATTCTTGCTTTAACATTATCTGGAAGTGCTTCTGAAAAAACCAAAGTGTTAATAAACTTTAGAGCAGAGTGTACGAGGACAAGCCAAAAGAAGGTCGCAGAAATTTTTAGTAGTAGTGAGTCTGAACCAAGTTTCATAATTTTACTCAAGATAAGATAGACAGCCAAGTTTGGTAGTAAAATATTTCGTATGTTATGGACAATAGGAATAAACTCTGATTCTCTTCTCTCTAAAAAAAGTAAAAGTTCACCAGCAATAATTATTGCCATAGGAAGTCCAAAGATAATAAGAACACCCCATGTTTTCCACTCTTCAGGTAAAGTAGCTAATATATCCCCCATAATTAACTCTCTTTTACATTACATTCAATGCAGTATATCTCTTCATCACTATCGCTACAAGGACTATAACTCTCTTGGTTAGTAAGTTGTATATAAACATTTTTACTAATTCGTAGTGTATTTTGTGCTGCTTCATGAGAAATTCGGTTAGCATCATTTACAGCTTCACCCCAAATATCATAGACAAATTTGTGTTTACCAACAATTCCAGCCATTACCTCTCCAGCATCAATACCAATGGAGAGTGCTAATTGAGTTTGATGTCTTTTGTTAAAGAAATCAACTACTTCAAACATTTTGGTGGCATATTCAGTCATACGTCTAGCATAATCTAATCGTGGTGTAATTAATCCACTTGCAGCCATATACGAGTCACCGATTGTAGTGATTTTCTCTATACCAAATATTTGTGCTTGATTGTCAAACTCATTAATGAGCTCATTTAGTAATTCAATTGACTCTTTTGCCTCAAGTCTGTTTGATAGGTGGTCAAATCCATGAAGAACAGAGAATAGTACAGCGACATTTGGAATACTCTCTGCAATATGTTCTTCACCATTTTTGACACGGGTAGCAATGGTTTGAGGTAAGATATTAAGTAAAAGTTCATCATTCTCTTTTATTTTTAGAGCTAATGTCTCTTCTTGCTGGTTAATAGTGTCAATCATCTTGTCAATATTTTTAGAGAGTTCTCCAAACTCATCATCACGTTGAAGGTTAATGGGCGAAGTTGATTTTTTATTGATGATGTCTTTTACCCCATTTGCCATACTATTAATGGGAGCTAAGAAAGTGTAAGCTAACCAAATGGCATAAAAAGTAATGAGTGTAGCTAAAATTGTTGCAGAGATAAGGAGTGAGTTTTGAAAACTTCGAATAGGTTCTTCTGCCTCTTTTAACTCTTTCTCTGCAATAATTACCCAGTCAAGCCCTTCTATTTGTAAAGGAGCATAGGAGGAGAGTACTTTTTTCCCTAAGTAATTCTTAGTAATAACTGTACCCTCTTCACCTTCAATTGCACGTTTAATGGCTTCACTATGAACGGTTTGGTTTAAAATGGTACTGTTCATTGATGTAATAACTCTCTTTTGTTCAGAGTTTAAATCCGTTTTGTTTAGATCAGAGAAAAATTCATTGGGTGTCTCCATGATTTTTCTAGCATTTGAGCGCATTTTGAAGTCTCTTCCTACTAAATAGACTTCGCCACTTGTTCCTAACCCATCATGTATCCAATTTTTATTTCCTGTGGTAATGTTGTTAATGCTTTCAACAGAAATTTGTGCTGCTAAGATACCAATGAACTCATTCTTTGCATAAATTGGTACAGCAAAAAAAGCTTGAGGTAGATTTTGTGATGCTTTATAGTTTTTGAAGTCAGAAACTTTTACCTCACCTTTATTGGGATTAGAAATAACTTTTTTGACTACTTTTGCCAAAGAACTTTGAGCGTAAGGCCCATCGTTTAAGTTGGTTGCAAAATCAACCCCTTTAGAGACAGCATAAATAATATGCAAACTTTTAGCATCAATTAAAAAGATGTCATGAAAACCTTGGTTCCTAACAATATCACGCAGTGTGGTATGAAATTTTTGATGAACTTCAGAGTAGTAACTTTTATCATTAGCTGCCTCCATCAAATCTTTTTTACCAACTTTAGAGGGATTATTGACAATGTAGTTGTATTGTAAGTAGTTGACTACATCTTTTTTAGGGAGTAGTGTGGTGTAGCTATACTCTTCAAGAGAGTTTTGATTAAGCTTCTCGACAAAATGGTTTTTATAAAAACTTTGTAGTTCTTGTGACTTATTTTTGTCAATACCTACATTATAAGTGTCTAAAAGGTGAAATCCAGCAGAAAATTCTCCCATGGCATCTATGACACTTTTTTGAGAAGAAAACGTTTTCATTAGGTTTCGTTTGTTCTGAAAGTAGTTCTCTATCTGTTGCGTTCTAGCTGACTGTAATGAGGTTAAATGATCATACATACTTTTATTGAGTGATTTTTTTCCATATTGTAGACCTTGAAATCCAATAATTGCAATACAGGTGACAGCAATACCTAATATCATCATTAGAAACTTTGATTTGACACTTACTCTATGAAAGAGTTTTGTTTTTCCCTTTTTTAACATCTAACTTATCTCCTCATCTTTGATAGTTCTATCCCAATTTGTTTAGGACTTAACGAAAGTCCTCCAGCATTAATGGCAGTGGTTTGCCCCTCATAAGAGAGAATAAATTTACAAAACTCATACAGAAGTTTAGGAATTGGTTTATCTGGAGGAACATCTAAGTAAATATAAAAAAATCGTGTTAAAGGATAGGTTCCGTTCTTAATATTTTCATCAGAAGGAGTATATATAGGATAGTTTTTGCGTTTTGCTAAAGAGAGTGCTTTAACTTTAAAGTTGTGTACACCAACACTTCCAAAACAGATACCATTAATGTCATTGGCTACTTGATTTACAACTTGAGAGGTTGTTGTGTATTCATCACTAACAATATTCTTTGTATTGTAACTTCCTTTGAGCATTACTTGTTTTCTAAAGTAAGAACGTGTACCTGAATTTTTGTCAAAAAGATAAATACTGATATTTGAATCAATACCATTGAGATGCTTCCAACTTTCTATTTTTTGTGAATATCCTCGTTTACGTTCAATAGAAAAGAGTGCATCTAACTCTTCTAGCGTAATAGTATCTATTTGATTGAGCCTGTTAACATAAATAGCTAAAGCATCAAGCGAAACTTTTATCTCTGTAGGAGTGTAGCCTTTTAATGTTTTAAACTTTTGAATCTCTTTTTTCTTTATGGGACGACTCATTGCTCCAATGGTTGCTGTACCTTGCATAAGTCCCCTTATGGCATCAGATGACCCCTCAAAAGACATCGAAGAAGTTACATTTGGATATAGTTTTTGAAATTTAGGTACCCATACTTTTAAAAAAGTACCTACATTTGTGGAGCCTTTACAGTCTAATGCTCCGTAAATACTTTTTTTATCGTGCTTAACTTGATAATTAACTACCCCTTGGCACAGTTCTGAGTCGGCACTGCACTGTGTGGTCAATAAAAAGTCAAATGATAAGAGCAGAATTCCTACTTTTACTATATTTGATAACGTTAACATTGTTACTCCCTTGTTCATTTATAGTACAATTTTTATATTTATAGATAGTTGTTGATAAGAAAGATTTATATTAAATTTTAATCTATTTAGAAAGAAAATAATCTTTTACTACACATTTATCATGTAAAAAAGTAAAAAAAAACATAATGTTTTGTCCCTTTTTTTTGTTATACTATTGCTCATAATAGTTAAGGGAGAAATTTTATGGAACATTTAGAAACTTTTTTTCTTCAATCATATCAGCAGATGGAAGAGTACATAAATCAGTTCTATATTGAGAGTTTAAATCGTTGGCAGAACTTTGATTTTATGATGGTGGTAAAAATGGGAATAACCATTGTCATAGGTTATTTTATTGCAAAACTTTTAAGTACCTATATTCCAAAAGGGATGAAAGTTTTAGCTAGAAAAGTAAATTTTGCAGTAGATAATGAATTAATGAATAGTTTACGTTCATTTATTTTTAAGCTTATACTTTTTTTGTTCATATTACTTGCATTAACAATGTTAAATCTTTCAGAAGGAGTTGACTTTGCTGTTTCTGCAATTATAAAATCTATTTTATTACTTTCATTTGTAGGTTTTCTTTTGCAAATAATTCGAACATTGCTCCATAAAATGGCAAAAACTTCTAGTGCCAATATTAATGAAGAGGTTGTTCATGTAGTTCAAGAGTCTACTCTTCCTCTTTTTGAAAATACAGCGTTAATTGCTTTTTATACCGTTGGTCTCTATTTGGTTTTTTCCATTTGGAATGTAGACATGACAGCACTTTTAGCAGGGGCAGGTATTGGTGCTATGGCTGTAGGTATGGCTGCAAAAGATACACTCTCTGATATTATTGCAGGAATTCTTATTTTAACTGATGCTCCATACAGAGTGGGTGATGTGGTTTATGTCAAAGGAAATTTAAAAGGTAGAGTAAGTCAAATTGGTTTGCGAAATACACGTTTGGTGACTAAAAATAACATTGAAGTAATTGTCCCAAATACCATTATGGGAACTTCTCAAATTGTTAATGAATCATCTTCTAAAGAGTTTGGAATTCGTATTCAACTTGATGTTTCGACAGCTTTTGGGGAAGAGGTAGATAGGGTTAAATCATTATTGGTTGATTCTGCTAAGAAAGCTAAAAGAGTGGCACAAGACCAAGAGATTAAAGCTATGATGATTGGTTTTGAGCAATACTCTTTACAGTTTCGTTTACAGTGTTGGATTGGTAATCCTGAAGACAAAGGGAGCGCTAAAGGAGAGCTAATGGAATTGATGTATTTGAACTTTTATGAAGCAGGTATTGATATCGCAATGACGCGTCAACAAAATATTACTATGACACATGAACAATTACCTCCACAAGAGATTCGCATTACCCAGTTCCCTGAAACCAACTCTTCTGTCTATGTTAAAGAGTTCCCTGACACCAAACAAGAAGTTGAAGTGAGTTCTTTCCCTGATACAAAACAGGAGATGCATATTAAAGAGGTTCCTAATCTATTTGGTACAGGGAAAATAAAAAAAATGACCAAAGTTTCTAAAGTAAAGGATAATAATGAAAAGTAAACTTTTTTATACACAACTTTTTGGACTGCTTCTTTTGTTACTCCTTGTATTGTTGGTTGTTCCTAAATATACAAAAATTATTCCCTCCATTTTGAAACATAGAGTAGAGACGGTGCTTGAGAAAAACAATCTTCATTGGGTTTCGGTAAGAGTTCATGACAGGGATGTTATTTTAAGTGGGGTTTCTCCAACAGTAGAAGAGCATAAAAGGGCAGTAAAACTCTCAAAAAAAGTGAGTGCCATTAGAAGTGTGACTGACAAAATCTCCCCTATGTTTATTGCACCCTATACCATGGATATCGCTTATAATGGTAAAAAACTACATCTTAAAGGATATATGCCTTCAAAACTAAGCAAAGAGTTACTTCTTTCAAAAGTTAGTAGTATTTATGGAGATGCTTTAGTAGATGAGATAGATATTGGTTCAGGGGAACCAAAGGCATGGGGTGAATTTATTCGTACAGTGGTAGAAGAGATGAAAAAATTTGATATCTCTTCAGTTAATATTGTAGATGAAAAATTACATATTTCAGGGAAAATTGCTACAGAAGAAAAACGTGTTGCTGTTGAACAAAACCTTAACAGTTTTAATAAAAAAGGTTACGAAATTCATTGTCATATGGTTGCTATGGATGCAGCTGCTAAGGTATGTCAAGAGAAATTTAATGCTCTTTTAGGAAAAGAAAAAATTGAGTTTCAATCTAATAAATCTATTATTAAAAAGAAGAACAACAAACTTTTAGTAGAGCTTAGTGATATTGCATTGCTTTGTCCAAATGTACAAATAGAGATTATTGGGCATACTGATAGTTTAGGTAATGACATGAAAAACAGTGAGCTTAGTTTGAGTCGAGCAAAAGCAGTGGTTGCCAAACTTTTTGCTTTAGGTATTCCTTTGGAGAGAATGGAAGCAGAAGGTAAGGGTGAACTTGAACCCATTGCTGACAATGCAAGTAATGAGGGTCGAGCAAAAAACAGACGTATAGAGTTTAAAGTAAAGGGAGAAAAATAGAATGTGGAATTTAGAGTATGAACTGATAGCAATTTTACTGGTGGCAGCAATTATTGGTCTGTTAATGGGACGTTTCCTTTGTAAAAGTGGAGAGAGTGAAGAGAAGATAAAAAAATCAAGAGTCATTACAGCTTATAAAGCGTTACAAGTAGATTTTGACAAGGCAGAAGAGCGTTTAAGTGAGCAGGTTTCATTGAATCATATGCATGAAGATAGCATTGCTCAACATGAACAGACTATTGCGAATCTTAGTACACGTCTT
>Ga0256826_1002979_pt1 | contig 10222 bp, 8 predicted proteins | sample CV79metaG_FD_185975 | JGI IMG/M metagenome (GOLD analysis project Ga0256826, IMG submission 185975) | Hydrothermal vent microbial communities from East Pacific Rise, Pacific Ocean - CV79 | ecosystem: Environmental > Aquatic > Marine > Hydrothermal vents | place: Pacific Ocean: East Pacific Rise... | reverse complement strand
AACTAACTTTTTAGCAGTTGCAACAAAAATATTCCCAGGTCCTGTGATAACATCAACTTTGGGAATTGTTTCAGTTCCAAAAGCCATCGCACCGATTGCCGTAGCTCCGCCGATTTTGAAAATCGCTGAAACATTACAAATATGCCCCGCACCTAAAACTAAATCGTTTAATTCGTGGTCGGGAGTTGGAGAGCAGATAATAATTTCTTGAACTCCCGCTACGATTGCTGGAATAGCATTCATCAAAAGAGAACTCGGATAAGTTGCTTTTCCACCTGGAATATATAAACCTGCTTTTTCAATCGGAGTAACTTTTTGACCGAGAATCGTGCCGTTTTCCTCTGTGTCAATCCAACTTTTAGGTAACTGCTTTTTATGATATTTTTCAATTCTGTTGTAAGCGGTTTGTAGAGCTGTTTTGAGTTCATCAGATAATCTATCAAATCCTGATTTCATTTCATCTTTTGTGATAATTAAATCTGATGAGGTTTTTGGATTCCATCTATCAAATTTTGAAATATCTTCAAAAATTGCTGAATCTCCATTTTCTTTAACTTTTTTTAAAATGCCTGTAACAATTCCCGTCACGGAATCAATATCCATTTTTCCTCGGTTTAATAATTCGCTAAATTGAGTTGAAAAATCATTATCTTTTGTTGTAAAAATTTTCAAAATTACACCCTTTTGAATCTAAAATTTATTGATTTTAGAATAACAGAAAAACCAATTTTAGTCAAAATGATATTTGTATTATAAAAGAAATTTGGAACTGACTAAATAGAGATTATCGGGTCAAGCAAGATAATTATAATAGCCCGTCATCTTCGTGCTTGACACGGAAATATACTTTAAATTTTATATTTAGTCAGTCCCAGAAATTTAGTCAGTTCCTATATTTAACAACTTTTTGCAATTTTTAAATTAAGATTGTTTAACATCTCTAAATCTTTATGAGTTTCTTGCCCTTTTGTTGTGAGATAATTTCCAATAACAATTGAATTTGCACCAGCTTCAAAAATTTTATCCTGATATTTGCCAAAGAAAGATTCTCGACCACCTGCAACCATAATTCTTTTATTTGAAAACTCTTTTCTCAAATTTTTTAAAAAGTCTAAACCCTCTTTTATGGTTAAAGAATTATCAGAAAGAGGCAAAGCAGAATTATGATGATAAAAATTGATAGGAATCGAAGTTGGTTCTAATTTAATTAAAGTTTTCATAAATTCATCTCTATCTTTTTTACTTTCACCCATTCCTATAATTCCGCCTGTGCAAAGCTCAAGCCCAACATCTTTAATATTTTCACAAGTTTCTAATCTTTCTTCCCAACTATGAGTTGAACATATTTGCGGATAATAATTTTGAGAAGTTTCTAAATTATGGTTATAACTTCCTATTCCCGCTTTTTTCAATTCTTTTAATTGTGATTTTGTCGCAGTTCCATTACAAGCTATCAAATTTAAGTTCGGAACTTCTGATTTTATTCTTTCTGTAACTTCTAACATATATTTTAGAGTTTTATTTGTTAAACCTTTTTCTGCGGTAACAAGACAGAAACCTAAAGCCCCTAAATTGTATAGATTTTTAGCCTCTTGAATAATTATTGAAATATCTTTTTTTGAATATCTGTCTATATCTGCCCCATATTTTACACTTTGAGTACAAAATTTACAATCTTCTAAACAAGTCCCACTAATAATATTTGAAATTGAACATAAAAATACCTCTTTTTTCAATTTATTTTCCTTAATCTTTTTATAAATAACTCTATGCAAATTCTACCATTTAATAAATGAAGATAAATAAAGTTAGAGTTACTAAAACCTGTACAAAACAAATATCTGCAGGTTAAAACCAAAAAATGGTCAAGAAACTCTGTAATAATTTTCAAGAGTAGATTTTATTTTTTCAATATATTCTATAAAAAATATGGGGCTGACTAAATAGAGATTATCGGGTCAAGTCCGATAATGACAATAGCCCGTCCCAGAATATTTCTAATAATTGTTTCCTATATTCTTGAATTATCGAATCCTTTGAACTCTATTTTTAGAAAGTTTTATAATTTTTGATGGTTGGTTTTCACTAAATCCTCGATTATCTTTACAAATTATATCAGCGAGATTTTCAGCTATATTTTCTTGAAAGTTTTTACTTGTAAGATTTGCAGAAGATGAAAAAAAATTACCATATTTCAAAATAAAATTTTGATGAACTCCACGATTTACGACTCGAAAAGATACTAAATTTGGATAAATAAAAGTTGTCTTTGTTGAATATCTCACAAATCTACGAAATTTTTTAGGAACTCTAGTATTTTTTTTTAACTCTTGAAAAGATGGTAACACTTGCAAAATCTTTTTTGTTGGAACTCTTTTTTTTCGTTTTGCTAATAGATTCTGATTTTTTGATAAAAAACCAACTGTCGTATCTGTCTGAATTAAAATAATTGAATCGTCTCTTAAATAAGCCAATTGAATAAAATCCTATGAAAAAATTTAAACTAATGATACAATTTATAATTATAAATAAGGAGTGAATTTGAATAACATCTTATATTTTAACAAAGTTACAGAACAGAATTTTTTTATTAAAGAAGTAACTTTAGAAGCAAATTCTGTGGGTTTCTACGATTTACCCGAACAAAAAATTGATTATATTTTAGAATTTGCTAAGAATGTCAAAAAAGATAATATTGCAGTTATCGGAATTGGCGGAAGCTCTTTAGGAACAGAAGCAATTTACAATTTTCTCAAAAGCTCAAATAACTATAAAAAAAATCTCATTTTTCTTGACACGACAGACCCCGTTACAATCGAAAATAGATTATCAAAAATTGACATAAAATCAACTCTTTTTATGATTATTTCCAAATCTGGCACGACAGTTGAAAGTATCTCAATTATGAAATATATTGAAACTAAAAACCGTTTCACTCGTGAAAACCTCATCGTAATTACAGATGAAAATTCACCGCTTGAAAAATTTGCTAAAACTCGAAACCTTGAAGTTTTTCATATTCCAAATAATGTGGGAGGTCGATATTCTGTTTTAAGTCCTGTCGGTCTTGTTCCGTTAGCGGTAATTGGAATTGATATTAAATCTCTTTTAAAAGGTGCTAAATCTCTAAAAGAAAAATTCTTTTCTGAAAGTGATAACCATATTTTGGCGGAAAAATCGACATTTTATGCAATGAATTTTGAAAAATATAGTTCAAACTGTCTTTTCTCATATTCTGAAATTTTCCGAGGTTTTAATAGTTGGTATGTTCAACTTTGGGCTGAAAGTTTAGGGAAAAAACAGATTCACTCGACTATGAATGTTGGGCTAACTCCGATTGGGCTAATTGGACCAACTGACCAACACTCATTTTTACAATTAATTATGGAGGGAAAAGCAGATAAAACTGTGACTGTAATTAAAATTGAAAATTTTGGTTCTGATATTTCTGTACCTGATATTACTTTTGAACATTTAGAAAAATTAGATATTGCAAATAATATTAAATTTGCGGATTTGATAAATCTTCAGGCAGATTCTACTATTGAAGCTTTAAATAAAATTGGAGTTCCCCTTGATGTTATAACTTTAGATTCAATTAGTGAAAAATCAATTGGCGAAATGATTTACTATTATGAACTTCTCACGGCTTTGGTTGCTCGACAACTTGATATTAATGCTTACGACCAACCCGGAGTTGAGCTTGGTAAAATTATTTTAAAAAATAAGATGGAAAAAAGTTGAAAAAAATACTTTTCTTATTACCTTTTCTTTTTACATCTTGTTATTTTCAGGACTTTAATGGAATTAAAAAGAATAATTTAAATGAAAGGGTTTTTGAAAATTCGGTTCAAACTATTATTTTAAATAAAAATGGAGAAAGTCAGGCTGATTTGAAAATAGTTTATATTAGTGATATTAGTTCAAAGTTTAATAATAAAAGCGATGTTTTTCTTTTATCAGTATATTTCTTTGACAAAAAAATCGATGGTCTAAAGCAGGTGCGATATTCTTTAACATTAAATGGAATTCGTCCATATAAAATTGAAAAAATCAATCCAAAAAGTAGAATTATTTCTCAAATTAAACTGTTAAACCCGTGGTTTAGTAATTATATTGTCTATTTTAAAAAAATAAATACCAATAAATTTACTATCTCTTTTAGATACAATTATTTTACACCTGTTAAACTGAAGATAATTAAAGGTCGTGGAGAACTTAGGGATTATCCCACTGTTATAAATATAATTCATAACTAATCTAAATCATTAGCTTATATTAGAATAATAACTTCATCCTGAAATATTTTAGGGTGATATAAAATATCTATTTCATCAATCCAAATTTTGATACAATAATTAAAATATGTAGGAGGAATTCAATAGATATGACTATGGGTATTATTGAAAGTGATATTAGATCCTATTTCTCTCATATCACTTTTCTAAAAGGGTTTGAATATTTTAAAAAGGGTCGAGTCACAAAAGCCTTATTTGAATCACATATATATGATTCTGATAATTCAAAAACTATATTGCAGATTTCAGGAATGGTGCAAAGTGGAAATAGCTCCACAAATTTAACTAAAATATACTCTCAAGATATACATATCATCAAATATAAATCAAAAAAAGTTATATTTTTAGCTGATTGTAGTTGTCCAGTTGAAAGTGACTGCAAACATATTGTTGCTACTCTAATATCTTATGCAAGAAAAGATACATCTTCTAAAAAAGGTTTTGAAATAAATCTAGCTACAAGAGTTATAGATGATTGGCTTGATGGAATTTCTTTAGAAGAAGTTAAACCGACGATAGTTAATAAACCAATAAAAGTTCTTCAAAATAATTTTAGATTACAATATAGATTAGATATAAATACAGATAATATGATAACTTCAGTTTATGCAACAAAAAGTAAGCCTTTAAAAAAAGGTGGTTATAGCAAACCAGCAAGTTTAAGTCTAGAATTTTTAATTAGAAAGAATAACGAGCAATTACCAAAATTTATCAAAATATATGATATGGAAATTCTCTCTCTGTTATCTCGTATGAACAAAATTTACTACGGAGGCTACACAACAAATCAATTTAATTTAAACGGTCCTTTAGGTGGTTTGCTTATTAAAAAAATGTTGAATACGGAATTATTTTTTTTAGGTGATTCTGATAAAATTTTAACAGAAGGTGCTCCAAAACCTGTTACAATTGACTGGAAGAATATAGATAATGAATATAAGTTAAGTGCTTTTATAGATAATGATTCTGTATTTATTCACACAGAACCTCCTTATTATATTGATAAAGTTAATTACACTATTGGAATAGTTACTAACTTTAATTTAAATAATGATTTATATCATCAATTAATTGAATTATCTCCAATGATTCCAGAAGATATAATAGAAGATGTTTCAGAAACTATTCTAAAAAAACTTCCTTCAATTCCTCCATTAGTTCCTAAAAAGATGAAACACAATAAAGTCTATTCAAAACCAATACCTCATCTAATTTTAAGTACAAATCATATTCAGATGTTTTTTAATTACGAAGATAATTTAATTAAAATTTCTTCTCAAGGTCAAACAATTTCTAAAAAGGTAAAAGATGAGGTTGTAACCATTTTTAGAAATGCAGATGAAGAGTTAAATTTAACAGAACGGTTATTAAATTTTGGATTTATAAATTTGCATAGTAGAGATATATTCTTTAGTAATCCTGATTTATCAGTTTCTTCAGCTATTGAAAATTGGAGAATCTTTACAGATGAAACAATCCCAACTTTGGAAAATGAGGGTTGGACTTTTGAAATTCAAGATGATTTTTATTTTGAATTTCAAGATATTGAAGATATTCAAGTCAGTATTAATGAAAAAAATAACTGGTTTGAAATTGAGATGTCGGTAGAGATAAATGATAAAAAAATGTCGCTTCTTCCAATGGTTACAGAATTTTTAACTCAAGTTGAGGATATGCACAATCTTGACGATAAAATAAATTTGCCTATTGGAAACGGAAAATTTGCTCGAATCTCTTCAGAAGTTATGAAGCCTATTATTAAAACAATTATAGAGTTATACGACGGAAAAGAAGCTGACGATGACGGAATTATTAAATTACAAGCTTTTGAAGCTCACACAATTGATTTTTTAGATAATACAGAAAATATGATTGTACAAGGTGCGGATAGATTAATTAAGCTTTCAAAGAATTTGAAAAATTTCAAAGGTTTAAGAAATATTAAACCTCCAAAAGGATTAACCACAGAACTTAGAGATTATCAAAAAGTTGGGTTAAATTGGTTGGACTTCTTACGGGAGTTTGGATTTAGTGGAATTTTAGCTGATGATATGGGTCTTGGAAAAACAATCCAGACTTTAACTTTTATGCAAAAAGAAAAAGAAGCGAAACGATTAAAAAAACCTACTTTAATTGTTATGCCAACATCACTTTTAGGAAATTGGCGAAGAGAAGCTGAAAAATTTACTCCCGATTTAAAAGTTTTGATTTTACACGGAGATAAGAGAAAAACATATTTTAAATCCCTCAATAAGTATGATTTAGTTTTAACAACTTACGGATTAATTGCTAGAGATTTTGAACAATTACTCAAAATTGATTTTTACTACCTTATCTTAGATGAAGCTCAAAAAATCAAAAACCCAAAAGCAAAAGTTTCTCAACATCTTAGACAATTAAAAGCTGATAACCGTTTAGCCCTAACAGGAACTCCAATGGAAAATCACCTTGGAGAACTTTGGTCAATTTTCACTTTTTTAATGCCGGGATTCTTGGGTAAAGCTGAACATTTTAATAAAAAGTTTAGAAAACCTATTGAAAAAGAGTTTGATAAAGATATGCAAAATATTCTTAAAAAGAGAATTGAGCCATTTATGTTAAGACGAAAAAAAGATGAGGTTGTTAAAGAGTTACCTAAAAAAACTGTAATTGTGCAAACTATTACTTTTGAGAAAAAACAAGCTCAACTTTACGAAACAATCAGAATTACAATGGAAAAAAGAGTTAGAGATATGATTTCTGAAAAAGGCTTAGCGAGTAGTCAAATCACAATTTTAGATGCTCTCTTAAAATTACGACAAGTTTGTTGCGACCCCTCTATTTTAAAACTAGATAATAGTAAAAATATAAAAGAGAGTGCAAAACTTGAATTTCTTTTAAACCTTGTTGAGGAATTAGTTGCGGAGGGTAGAAAAATTCTACTATTTTCTCAATTTACAACTATGCTTTCGATTATTGAAGAACGAATTATAAATATGAATATCTCATACTCAAAATTGACTGGTTCAACTCGAGATAGAGATTCCGTTATTGAAAAATTCAAAAGTGGAAAAGCTGACATCTTTTTAATTAGTTTAAAAGCTGGTGGAGTTGGTTTAAATCTGACTGAAGCTGATACTGTAATTCACTATGACCCGTGGTGGAATCCTGCTGTTGAAGAACAAGCCACAGATAGAGCCTACCGAATTGGTCAGGATAAACCAGTTTTTGTTTATAAGCTTATTGCTGAAAAAACTGTTGAGGAAAAAATCCTTGAACTTCAAGATAAAAAACGAGCCTTAGCAAATATTATGATTGATAATTCAAAAGAAAAATTTGAATTGACTCAAGATGATATAAATAATTTGTTTGCCCCAATTCACTAACTCTTGTTATGATTGGGTTAAGCCCGAAGATTTTGTCGGAACTGACTAAATAGAGATTATCGGGTCAAGCCCGATAATAACATAAGCCCCGTCATCTTCGTGCTTGACACGGAGATCTACTTTAAATTTTTTACTTACTAATTTTCTATTTAGTCAGTCCCATTTTGTCATTTCCTAATTTTAATATAAAATAATCCAACAAATCCTACTAAAATCATAATTACAGAAAGCAGTTGTCCCATTGTCAGCCAATTAAAGGCTATAAATCCTAATTGAATATCTGGAGCTCTCCAAATTTCAGAAACAAAACGAGCAATTCCGTATGATATTCCATACATCATCGCAATCTCTCCCGCAAATTTAGTTTTTGTTCGATACCAAAAAAGGAAAAGAAAAACTAAAATTCCCTCAAAAAAAGCTTCATAGAGTTGAGATGGGTGGCGAAGAGAATCAAAAACATAAATTCCCCACGGAACTTCAGTAACTCTACCAACCAATTCCTGATTTAAGAAATTTCCGATTCTGCCAAAAATATAGCCTATTGGAACAGAAACCGCAACTAAATCTAAAAGAAATAGAAACTTAAAATTCCGCCGTTTAGCAAAAAAGTAGGTTGCGATTAAAAATCCGATTAAAGCTCCGTGATAACTCATTCCGCTAATTCCGACAAACTCACCATTTGAAAATGGATTAAAAATCTGCCACGGATTTGAAAAATAGTATTCTTTGTGGTCGCTGTAAAAAAAGACATAACCTAATCTTGCACCTAAAATTACACCAATTTCAACCCAAATAAAATAATCATCAAGTTCGTCGTTTGTCATTGGCAATTTATCTTTTTTGATAAGCCATTTGGCAAAAATATATGCAGAAACAAGGGCTAAAACATACATAATTCCATACCAGTGAATTTTAAAAAATCCAACTTGAAAAGCTATCGGGTCAAAATGGTTGTAAATATTATTCCAAAATTCCATTTTTAAGACATCATAATATTATATGGTCGGCGAACCTCATCGACAAGTTGGGCTGGACTCATTGCCCGAGATTTTCTTGAAAATTCGCGACCCTCTAAAAATACCAAAATTGTTGGAGCTGTGAAAACTGAAAATTGAGCTGGAACATCTTGAGTTTCCGCAATATCCACGAAATAAAGTCCCATTTCAGGAAATTCATCTTTCATTAATTCCATAATTTTTGGTCGAAGTGTTTTACAAACATTGCATTTTGGAGAAGTAAAATAAATAATTGTAGCCTTTTCATTTTCTAAAATTTTTTGAATTTCTTCAGTAGATTTAATTTGTGTATCCAACATTAGATTCCTCTATTTTTACCAAATTATATCTAAGGAATAGATATTTAGTTATTAACGAATTTATTTGTTATAATTTTTTATAAAAAAGAGATAATGAAGTTATATAAAATTTTAAATGAATTAGACAAAATATCCCCATTCGAGAATCAAGAGAAATGGGATAATTCTGGTTTGCAAATAGGAAATCTATCCGATGAGGTTTCTAATATTATATTAAGTTTAGATTTAGATAAAAAGGTTATTAAAAATACTCCAAAAGATTCTTTAATAATTACTCATCACCCATTAATTTTTGGAAAATTAACAAAACTTGATTTTTCAAAATACCCTGCAAATTTGATTCAAAAACTGATAAAAAAGAATATTAAGCTCATTTCTCTTCATACCAATTTTGATAAATCTATTTTAAATAAATATGTTTTAGAGAAAATTCTAAAATTTGAAGTTGTAGAAAAAATTGGTGATTTTATTTTAATTGCAAAAGTAGATATGAACACAGATGATTTTCTTTCTCATATTCAACACAGTTTCAATTTGCCATTTATAAAATCTACAAAATTGCCTGTAAAAAAAGTTCAAACTGTTGCTTTAACAACAGGATCTGGGACATCTCTTTTAAATATGCTAAATTCTAAGGCAGATATTTTTTTAACTGGAGATATTAAATATCACGAAGCTATGGAATCTCAATCTTTGAAACTTGGCTTAATTGATATTGGGCATTTTGAAAGTGAAATATTTTTTGCTGAATCTTTAAAACCATATTTAGATTTTTTAGATATTCCAATTCAAATTATAAACTCTACAAACCCTTTCAATTATTCTAGATAGTACATTAAAAGTATTTCTCCGTGTCAAGCACGAAGATGACGGGCTATTTTCATTATCGGACTTGACCCTGATAAATATATATGGGAATGACTAAATAGAAAATTAGTAAGTATAAAATTTAAAGTAGATCTCCGTGTCAAGCACAAAGATGACGGGCTATTCTCATTATCGGACTTGACCCTGATAAATATATATGGGACTGACTAAATAGAAAATTAGTAAGTATAAAATTTAAAGTAGATCTCCGTGTCAAGCACAAAGATGACGGGCTATTCTCATTATCGGACTTGACCCTGATAAATATATATGGGACTGACTAAATAGAAAATTAGTAAGTATAAAATTTAAAGTAGATCTCCGTGTCAAGCACGAAGATGACAGGCTATTGTCATTATCGGACTTGACCTGATAAA
>Ga0256826_1002978_pt1 | contig 10223 bp, 13 predicted proteins | sample CV79metaG_FD_185975 | JGI IMG/M metagenome (GOLD analysis project Ga0256826, IMG submission 185975) | Hydrothermal vent microbial communities from East Pacific Rise, Pacific Ocean - CV79 | ecosystem: Environmental > Aquatic > Marine > Hydrothermal vents | place: Pacific Ocean: East Pacific Rise... | reverse complement strand
CGCGGCATTTGTTTCCCCCTCGGATTTGAATATAGTGTCATCAATTTGACATTACAAAGAGAAAGGAATCGCGATTATACCCGAAAATTACTTAAAAGAACTTATATGTTTGTCTCTTGGCGTTTATAATCTTTCCATTTACCACGACAGATAAATTTTTCTTCTGTTCTTTCATGAATATAGTACTCGTCGCCTTTAGTAGCTTCGATAGCTTGAGAGATATTTGAGTAGGTTTTAGTGCTCATAGAGTTGATGTTTTTAGATATTGAGTAGACAGATTTTTCTGTTTTTGTCTTAGAGGTTTTAAAAATGGCACTAAATATATTTTTTATATTTGAGAATAAAATTATTGTTTCCTGTTTTGTTATAAAATATTTTAACTAAATAATTCTAATAAGTAACTTTATATAATAAATTAAATTATTTGAAGACATTTTTAAAATTCTATGGCAAAATGACATAAAAATCAATTATTAATATTTAAGAGGGTATAGTTTCAAAAATTACTAAAGTAAGAGAATGGCAAAACATAAAAAAAGAAATACGAAAGATAATAGTTCCAAAATACTAGCTTACATAGCATGGATATTAGCAATTATTGCACTTATACTTAGTTCAATTGTTGCTGGGTATTATATGGGATATGATGATGCAAAAAGTGAATTAGTTAAAGAAAAAAAACAAGAGAGACAAAAACGTCTTGCTGTTTTGACAAAACTTGAGAACTCTGTAAAAGAGAAACCAAAAAGTGTAACTAAGAGACTCAAAGAAGTTCTTAAAAAAGATGTTAAACAGTATGTTTCGGCTTCTCATGAGTTAGATGGTGGTTCACTGGCTAAGGTCCCAAAAATGATCAAACGCCAGGTGAAGATTTCTCCTAATAAACCTCGTTTAGCTATCATAATAGACGATGTTGGGACATCTTCTCAGGTTAAAGCTATAAAAAGTTTACACATACCCTTAACAATGTCTTTTTTACCACCAAGTAAAGCTAGACCAAATACACCAAGCTTAGCTAAGCATGAAAAAATATATATGGTCCATTTACCTATGGAAGCACAAAACTGGAGTGCAGAAGAGCCTTCTACTTTAAGAATCCATAATTCTCAAACTCTTATATCAAATAGAATAAAGGAGATAAAGAGACTTTTTCCTAGAGTTAAGTATATCAATAATCATACAGGTAGTAAGTTTACTTCAAATGAGATTGCTATGAATAGACTAATATTTGCACTCAATGCCAATAAAATTAAGTTTGTTGATAGTCGAACAACAGCTGCCACTAAAGCTCCTAAAGTCTTGAAAAACTTTGGTTTACCATATATGGCTCGGGATGTATTTTTAGATCATCATATGGATAAGCCTTATGTTTTAGCACAGATAAAAAAGGCTATTGAAGTTGCTAAACGCCATGGTACAGCCATAGCGATAGGACATCCTCATAAAAATACTCTTAGAGCTCTTTATGAGTCAAAGCAACTTTTCAAAGATGTAGAGTTAGTCTACATAAACAGACTCTACTAGATTATGAGTATAGAGGAAATATCGTTTCATATAGAGGAGTTAGACTCTATGAAAAAGTATCCTCAAAAACTATATTTTTTTGGCGATACAAATTTACTTCAGAAAAAGAAAATTTCTATAGTAGGAAGTCGTAAACCAAATCAGTATGCTCGTCACAAAACTACTGAGGTGGCGAAAAAACTCTCAAACGCCAATATCTGTATAGTAAGTGGTGGAGCTATCGGTGTGGATGCCATAGCACATAAGGCAGCAGGAACTGATAATACAATACTTGTAGCTGCTACTGGATTAGATAAACGATACCCTGCAATAAACTCAAAGCTTATAGAAGAGGTGGAGAATAATGGGCTTGTTTTGAGTCAGTTTAAAGAAAAAACTCCTTCAACTAAGTATAACTTTGTTATAAGAAATGAACTAGTTGTAGCCCTTGGTGATGTACTTATAGTTACTTATGCAGATCTGAATTCTGGCACAATGAGAAGTGTCGAGTATGCTCTTAAAATGGGAAAAGAGATTTATGTTTTGGCGCATAGAATAGGGGAGAGTGAAGCTACTAATAGACTCTTAGCAGAGGGAAAGGCTAAGGCTATTTATGACATCGATGCATTTGTAAAAGAGTTTTCTGACGTGGATATAACAGAGAGAAAAAGTGATGATTTTTTAGAGTTTTGTAAAACAAATCCAAGTTATGATGAAACTCTTAAGAAATTTCCTTCACGAATTTTTGAAGCTGAACTAAGTGGCGAGATAGAAGTTAAAAATGGAACTATAGTATTAGCATAGCATCGCCATAAGAGTAAAATCTATACTTCTCTTTTATAGCTTCTCTGTAGAGCTCTTGTGTCTTCTCTAGTCCCACAAAAGAGGCTACGAGCATAAGAAGTGTTGACTTGGGTAGGTGAAAGTTTGTGAGCAGATGGTTTACACGGCTTGGTCTATTTTGTGGGTGGAGAAAAAGATTTGCTTCGCCACTTTGAACTTTTCCATGTTTATCATAGAACTCAACTGTTCGTGTAGATGTTGTCCCTATACTTAAAACAGGAGTCTCAGAGTCTAATATATCTTTTGCTTCATCTGAAATAGCATAGTACTCAGAGTGCATAGGATGATCTAGTATAACCTCTGCATCAACAGGTTTAAAAGTTCCACTCCCGACATGAAGAGTGACATAGGCATGTTTAAAGTTTTCACATACTCTCTTATGCTGTTCATCTGTAAAATGTAGTGAAGCTGTTGGAGCAGCAACTGCACCTTCCTCTTTCGCAAAAACACTTTGGTACTCTGATTCATCTTCATCATTGTCTTCTCGTTGGATGTAAGGAGGAAGTGGAATGTGTCCTATAATATCTATGATAGGGAGGATTTCTTCAAAACGTAAAATATCTTGGTCCACATAAAAGTTTACAACTCTACTTCCATCTTCATTAAGTTGCATTACTTTGGCAACTAAGTTCTCATCAAATGCCACCTCTGTACCAACTTTGACCTTTCCACGAATATATACATTTATATCATTGGCGTTTAGAGCACGGTTTATAAGAAGTTCTATCTTCCCTCCACTTGGCTTAAAACCAAAGAGTCTAGCTTTTATAACCTTAGTATCATTAAAGATAAGTGCACACTCTTTTGGAATATACTTTTCAAAATTATAGTAGTAGGTATGTGTGATGGTGTCTGTTTTTCTGTCGTAAACTAGGAGTTTCGCATGGTCACGTGGTGAAGCGGGATGAGTCGCTATGAGCTCATCTGGAAGGGTGAAGTCATAGCTTGAAGTGAGTAACTCTTTTTCTGACATATTATTCTGATTTAGGGAGTTTGTCCATATCTGAAACTAACTCTTCTTCCTCATCATTGTCATTATCTTCTTCCGTGTCATCCTCAGCAGGATTTACCATTCTAACTATAAGAATAGAAAGACCATAAAGGATGATAAGTGGACCAGCCATAAGCATCTGAGTAAGAACATCTGGTGGTGTTAAAAGTGCTGCGACAATGAAAATAATTACGATAGCATACTTGAAAAAAGCTATCATTTGTTTATCATTTACAAGTCCAAGGAGTGCTAAAAAGTAAGCAAAAACTGGAAGTTGAAATGCTAGTCCAAAACCAAACATAATTTTAGTAAAAAAGCCTACATAATCTTCAATGTTAATGAGAGGAGTAAACTTAAAACTACCAAATGTAATGAGAAAATCAAAGCCAAATGGAGTTACAACATAGTAGGCAAAGAGAACGCCAATAGCAAACATAGTTGTTCCACCAGCTACAAAAGGAATAACCATCTTCTTTTCGCTAGAGTATAAACCAGGTGCAATAAATGCCCAAATTTGTGAGAGTATAATAGGAAGTGCTCCCATGATAGCTGCAAAAAATGAGACTTTAAGTGCTACAAAAAATGCTCCACCAACCTGAGAAGTTGTAATCATCCCGTCTGCTGCATGAACTGATTTTTTCCCAACTTCTAAAAGAGCTGTATTGAGGGGTTCTACCATCCAGTTAAGTATAGGTTCATGGAAAAAGAACATTACAAAGAACATTACAATTAGGCTTCCAACAGAGATACCGAGTCTTTTTCTAAGCTCTATAAGGTGGGGTCTTAAGTCATCAAACATCTTGAGATTCTTCTTTATCTAATTTTTTCTTTTTTTTCTTAAAAGTTACTTCTTGAGGCTCTTTTGGTGTGGCCTTTTCTAAGGGAGCATCATCTTCATCAATTAAAATACTATCTTTAATCGAGTCCATTTGAGTAGTAACATGAGACTTTATATCTGTAGCACTTGTTACTGTGTTTGTTGCATCTTCGAGTTGTGCCTTATATGCTAAGGCTTCTTTCTTTATCTCACTTACATTCATCTCTTCTTCAAGAGTGTCTTTCACTGAGCCGATAGCATTTTTTGCATTTCTAAAAAATTTAGCGATTTCAACCATAGTACTAGGAAGTTTATCTGGACCTAGAAAAAGTATGGCAATTACTGCGATAATAAGTATTTCGGTAAAACCCATACCAAACATAGCAAGCCTTTAATTATTTTTTGAGATTTTATCTAAAGAATGATTAAGAGCTTATAAATAGAGCAATTTCATCTGCTAAAAGATAATCGCTATTATAAAAAGTGTTTTCTTCTAATGTCAGTTTGTTCTCATCTAAAAGAATTTCTGCTTGTTTGAGTTCATTAGGACTCAAAAGATTTTTTTCTACTCCAACACATGATCTAAAACCTAAGAAGAGTTGTTCTATTTTTTTATCTTCATCTTCTAATAGCTCTTCTCTAATATTTAAAGGGTTTGTAATATACTCTTCAACGATAGGTGTTGGATAGTAACGCGATAGTTGGCGTTTACCAACGGCTCCTGCTCCCACACCCATGTAGTCTTTGTAGAGCCAATAGCCCTTGTTATGATCTGACTGATAGCTTCCAAAGTTGCTTATTTCGTATTGCTCAAAGCCGTGTTTTTTTATAGTCTCAAATATCCAAGATGTAAGTTCTAACTGCTCAGAACTCATTTGTGGTTTAGACTCAAAAGCCGTTCCCTCTTCAATGGTAAGAGCATATGCACTAATATGATTTATAGGTAGAGTAAACGCCATCTCAATGTCTTTAGAAAGTAACTCTTTAGTATCTCCTAGTGTTGCATAAATGAGGTCAAGAGAGAGGTTTTTATAGCCTATATCTTTGGCATTTTTTATGGCAGTTATTGCCATCTGTGGTGTATGCGCACGGTTAAGTAGTTTGAGTTTCTCTTCATCAAAACTCTGAACACCAAAACTAATACGATTTACTCCAAGGTTTTTCATACCTTTAAGCCACTCATATGTGGCACTATTTGGATTTGCTTCACTAGTAATCTCTATATTTTTTTGTAGATAGGGTTTTAAAAGAGAAAATATAGGTTCATAGAGTTTTGGAGAAACAGTTGAGGGTGTTCCTCCTCCTATAAAAATAGTCTCTATAGAGTTTGGAGTAGCTTCAAATCTTTTTAGCTCATGTTCAAGTTGAACTTTTAGAGCTAACATGTACTCCTGTTTTAGATGAAACTTGTCAACATAGGAGTTAAAAGCACAGTAAGAGCATTTAGAATCGCAAAAGGGAATATGAATGTAAAGTAGCATAGTTAATTAGTACATTATGCTAGTGCTAAAGGGAGTAAAATTGAAAAAATAGATAAAAAGAGTATAGCCATAAAAATTCCATAAACCCAAACAACCCATTGGTGAACGCCACCAACTTCTCTCATCGTTTTTACTCTATCATCCTCATCACTGATAACTGCTTCTATCACAACTAGTTTTGTTCTGTAGCCTTTGTAAATAAAATAAGTTGCATAACCTCCTGATAAAACCATAGAAATCAAGAACCCAAAGGGTAAAAATCCAATAACAGTAGAAAAGCAAAAAAGAACGAGTGCAGGAATATACTGTTTTCGATAGAGCAAAAATAAAAACCCTGTGAAAAATGCCCACCAAGACCAGTTCCATTTCATAGTATCAATACCGTTTATATTAAACTTGCTAAATGAAAGTTGATACCATAAGCTTACTTCTGGTTTATCTACAAATGCCTCAATCATTCTGTTTGAGTAGTTAGAATTTACTGCTTCATTCATATATATAGTTTCCTTTGCAAAAAATTAGTTTATTTTAATCACTTCTTTTGTATAATCGCGATAATTATAATACAGGTAAGTAAATGAGTAAAAAAGATACATATCGCCCTAATGTGGCGATGATTATTGTTTCACACAACTATCCCGCAAAAAAAGAGATTTTTATTGCTCAGCGTAATGATCTTCTTGATATTTGGCAATTTCCTCAGGGTGGAATTGACAAGGGTGAAGAGGTAAAAGAAGCACTCTACCGTGAAATGGAAGAGGAAATAGGAACTGCTGATGCTGAGATAGTTGCTGAATATCCTGAGTGGATTTCATATAATTTTCCAGAAAAAATAGCGAAAAAAATGCAACCTTATAAAGGCCAAACACAAAGATATTTTTTAATGAAGTTAAGTAAAAATGCAAAAATAAAACTAGATACAGAACATCCAGAGTTTATAGACCATAAATATGTAAGTGTTGAAGATGTTTTAAATCATACGGCACATTTTAAAAAACCTGTGTATGAAACTGTCATAAATTATTTTAAAAGTGAAGGATTACTTTAGATGCTAATTGTTCAAAAATTTGGTGGAACGAGTGTTGGCGATTTAGAGCGCATACAAAATGTAGCAAATCGTGTAAGTGAAAGTAAAAAAGCCGGAAATGACATAGTCGTTGTAGTCTCAGCTATGAGTGGGGAAACAAATAAACTTGTTGGCTATGCTGAACATTTTTCTAAACACCCTGCATCTGCAGAGATGGACATGCTTTTAAGTGCAGGAGAGAGAGTGACTGCTTCACTTCTTAGTATAGCACTTCAAGAGATGGGACATGATGCAACTGCCATGACAGGTAGAAAAGCTGGAATAGTTACAGATATGCAACATACTAAGGCTCGTATAGAAGAGATAAATCCTAAGAATATGCATGATGCTCTTAAAGAAGGCAAGATTGTTGTTGTTGCTGGTTTTCAAGGTGTGAACGAAAATGGAGATATCACAACACTAGGTCGTGGTGGAAGTGACTTAAGTGCTGTAGCAATTGCAGGAGCACTTAAAGCTGACCTTTGTGAGATATATACAGATGTGAGTGGTATTTATACTACTGACCCTCGCATAGAACCTAAGGCTAAAAAGCTCGATAAAATCTCTTATGATGAGATGTTAGAGTTAGCATCTTTAGGTGCAAAAGTTCTACAAAATCGTTCAGTAGAGATGGCAAAAAAACTCAATGTAAATTTAGTTACAAGAACAAGTTTCTCCAATGAAGAGGGAACATTAATAACAAAAGAGGAAAATATTATGGAAGCACCATTAGTAAGCGGAATAGCACTAGACAGAAATCAAGCACGTATCTCACTTATGGGTGTAAAAGATAGACCAGGAATCGCTTCTGATATTTTTAACAAACTGGCTACTGCTGAAGTAAATGTTGATATGATTATTCAAAATAAAGCTTTTGATGAAACAACTAACATAGATTTTACTGTTCCAGTGAGTGATCTTCATGATGCAAAAGCTATCGTAGATACATTTGTAAAAAATGGCGAGATAAATGCAGACTCATATAATGAAGATATTTGTAAAGTTTCAGTAGTTGGCGTTGGTATGAGAAGTCATACTGGTGTAGCTGCAAAAGCATTCTCAACGATGGCTGATAGTAACATTAACATCAATATGATTTCAACATCAGAGATTAAAATAAGTATGGTTATAGATGAGAAATATGCTGAGTTAGCTGTTCGTGGTCTTCATGATGCTTATGAGTTAGAAAAGTAGCATTATGCCAGATTCTTATGCACCTGATTTTGCTCAGTGGACACTTGATGCCATAAGAGAAGAGGGTGGAAGTCTATCTTGGCTTGAAGAGCATCGTTTTGAGTGGTCAAAGACTACTGCATATGCACTTGAACAAGTTCTACAGGGTAAAACAATTATTCTTATTACTGATGAGAAACGAAAATGGCTTGAACAGTATCTTCTTACATCTTTAAATACCGCCTCTTTAGAGAGACCTCTCATTCCTATAATAAGTATAGATAATCTCTGTGTTCATTATAACAGTGTAAGTGGTGGAGAGATGATAGATGTTGTTGACGATATGATTTCCCTCTCATATAAAGAGGATTACTTTTTTTGGTACATTGGTAAGGGTGACGACAAACGAAGTGACATTGCTAAAAGAAAAGACAACTCTTACTTCTGGATGTTTGATGAAGACTTTAACAATGCTTTTACATTAAAGTCTTATGACAAAACATTAGATGTAAAACTACTTCAGCTTTATCGTCTTTTTGACTCCTCGTTAAACGCCGCAATGTTTGGAGAGGTAGATGCAAGCTCCTAGTCCACTCATTAAAGGTCATATAATTATCTCTACAGATATTGAAGCTGAGGCTACAAGACTTGAGAGTGAGTTAAAACCTTTTCGTGTGGTAAAGTTTGTTGTTACAGATGAAAGTTTTAAAATAGAGCATGCTAAGGCTGTTTTAGCAGAGTCCTACATAAGTGAATCTCAAACAAAATATATTATATTGGGTGCGAGTGATTTAACAGATGTCGCACAAAACTCTCTACTTAAACTTTTAGAAGAGCCTCCTCGAAATATAGAATTTATTATCATAAGTCCTACAAAGTCAAATCTTCTTCCTACCGTTCGCTCACGCTTGCCAATTTTAAAAGTTGACACACAGCATAATAAGATCGATATAGAGTTAAATCTTGCGAGACTTGACTACAAAGAAGTCTTTGCATTTTTAAAAGAGAATGCACGAATAAAAAAAGAGGATGCCAAAGAGTTAGTTGAAGCACTCTTTTATAGGGCAACAGTTATAGATATGCTCATACTCTCTCCTTTACAGTTAGAAAACTTCGATAAAGCCTATAGACTCTTAACTCTTAACTCTCGACCTCAAAGTGTTTTAGCAATGCTACTTATGAGTTTTGCAAGGGATAGATAATGATAGTAGAAAAATTATCTTCAGATATACAGATAAAAGAGAAACTCAAATCTCTTGGTGTTGATGGAGGTGGTATCTCTATCTTAAGCGATAAAGCAAAAACTCACATCATAAGCATAAAAGATTTAAATGTTGGTGGTGCAAACATACTCAAACAGGATGCACTTTCAATTGGTGCTGATTTAGCTGTCCCTCGTGGAACAGTTTTAGCACGAACTCCTAAAGTAGACACACTCCTTATAGCAACAACGGCACAACTTAAAACTCTTGCAAAAAAAGAGTTAGCACAACCTTTTGGACTTAAAGATTTAGCTATTCAACTCAAAGAGATAAGTAGTATAAAAAAACCGAAGAGAGTTGAGGTCATGGGCATAATAAACGCCAATGACGATAGCTTTTTTTCTGGAAGTAGGTTTGTAGATACTGATGCAATAGTAAAAATAGAGAAGATGATAGAAGAGGGTGCTACCATTATAGATATAGGTGGCGTTTCATCTGCCCCAAACGCCAAGAGCATTAGTGCTTTAGAAGAGCTCTCTCGCATAAAACCTATAGCCGATATGATACAAGAGAGAAAACTTTATGAAAAGGTGGCGTTTAGTATAGACTCTTTTGAACCAATAGTGATTGAGTATGCTTTAAATACCGGTTTTAAAATAGTAAATGATATAACAGGTTTAAAAAGTGATGAGGTTTGTAAAATTTGTGCTAAATATAGTGCAAAAGTTGTAATAATGCATATGCAAGGTAGACCTCAAACTATGCAAGATAACCCAAATTATGAAAATATTTTAGAGGATATATATACTTTTTTTAAAAAGCAGATAACTAAAGCTAAAATTTTTGGTATAGAAGATATAGTATTAGATGTAGGTATCGGTTTTGGGAAAACAGTTGAAGATAATCTTATTCTCATTAAACACTTAGAGCATTTTTTAACTCTTGGATATCCTCTCTTAGTTGGAGCTTCTAGAAAATCAATGATAGGTAAGATAGATAAGTCTGAGGTTAACAACAGACTTGGAGGGACTTTAGCTATTCATTTAGAATCAGTTCGTAATGGTGCTTCTATACTAAGAGTTCATGATGTTTATGAACATATACAAGCTATTAAAGTACAAAGAAAACTAGAAAGTATATAAAGGAG
>Ga0256826_1002977_pt1 | contig 10227 bp, 9 predicted proteins | sample CV79metaG_FD_185975 | JGI IMG/M metagenome (GOLD analysis project Ga0256826, IMG submission 185975) | Hydrothermal vent microbial communities from East Pacific Rise, Pacific Ocean - CV79 | ecosystem: Environmental > Aquatic > Marine > Hydrothermal vents | place: Pacific Ocean: East Pacific Rise... | reverse complement strand
CTCATACCAAAGATTTTGAGACATATCTTTTAGACTCATTGGTCAATAGTACAATAAGTGATGTAAGTCGCAAAGAGAATATCTCAGAGACAAAGATAAAAGGAGTACTCGAAACCTACTATCCTGATAAGATAAGTTGGGATAGCTTTGATAATCTTGGACAATTGGGTATCGACGAAATAGCCTTAAAAAAAAGGGCATAAGGACTTTGTTGTAATCATTACCTCTAGGGTCGATAATGAGATAAAAATATTAGCCGTACTTAAAGATCGTAAAAAAGCTACTGTTTTTGAGTTCTTGAAAAGTATTCCAAAAGAGCTTAAAAAGACCATAAATTCGGTATGTTCAGACCTCTATGATGGATTTATAAATGCCTCTAAAGAGGCTCTTGGTAAAAATATTAGGATTGTGATTGATAGGTTTCATATTGCAAAACTCTATAGAAATGTTGTAGACAATGTGCGTAAGCAGGAGATGAGAAAACTGAAAAAAGCGTTAACTGATAAGGAGTATGCCGAACTAAAAGGGGTAATGTGGATAGTAAGAAAATCGGATGCCAACCTTTCACAAAAAGAGAAGGAGATACTGGATAGACTCTTTACTTACTCTGCAAAATTGAAAGAGGTCTATGAGTCGAGTAAAGAGTTAACCGCAATATTTGATAGTGAGACAAGTAGAAATGGAGGAATCAGACGGTTAAAGAATTGGATAAAGAGAGTCAAGGAAAGTGGCATAACAGCTTTTAAAACCTTCATCACTACACTTGAAAAAAGAACAAAAGAGATAGCCAACTATTTTATATCAAGAGAGAACAGTGGATTTGTAGAGGGGCTTAATAATCGCATTAAAGTTCTCAAACGACGCTGTTACGGAATCGTTGATAGAGTACATCTCTTTCGTCGTATCTCTTTGGATATTGGAAATTCTCATCCCTTACCTATTCAAATTCATGGATAAAAAATGGGTTCACGGAAGAAATCAGAGTAAAAAAGGGCAGGTTTTTGGAAGTAATATAGGTTTTAGGGGGCTTTTGAGGTAAATATGTGGTTTGTTAGGTCTGTTTTTCTTTTTTGATTTTCTTATGAAAGTATGATATTTAGGGGTTTAGAGTGGCACGGTGGATGTAGGAGAGCCTTATTACTCACATTGAAATCCAATCCATTACTACGACTTCTATACTGACTTCTCTCATCTGAAATAATAATTACAGAAAGTGTTGAACCAGCTTTTGGCATACCTGCGATAGTAACTGCTCCATCAACACTATTATTATGTGCTAATGATTGCAATGCTTGTTCTGCATTCCAAATACCTGTTTCTGTTCCTGAGCCACGTGTACCTGCAACTAATGATTGTTTTAATAACGTTGTATTATTTTCTATAATTCCTACACTTCGTAAAATATGGTATGCAGCACCATTGGTATGATCTGTAGCTCCGTTCCCTGTTGTAATAATAGCTGAACGATAATTTAAACCAGAACTTGTCATTTCAGCTGAAAAATCATCAGCTGCTTGGCTTAAAGCATTTTGGTTATCATTCATACTACCAGAATCATCTACAACAAATAAAATATCAGCATTCTGTCTGGCTGTTGCTTGACTAAATTTCTCTGAAGAAGTTGTTAGCTTTTTTCCTTTTGGAATCACTCTTGCTGCATTAGTAATAGAATTACCTTGTGTCTCATATTCTGCATAAAGTTTTTCAGGAACAACAACAGCTATATAAAAAGTAGAAGATTCATACTCTCCATAAAGCAATACTAATCGGAATAGAGTATCTACAGGTGCATTTGTCGCAGCTAAAGGTAATCCTGTTGCTGTTCCACCTGAAAGTGTTGTTACAATTTCGCCTGCTAACGTCAATGGCTCTATCTCTTTATTGGTAGATACTTTATAATGAGCTATAGTAAAAGTATAAGGTGTTTGAAAACTTTGTGATGAAAATAGTGAAATAGTATCAATACTTCCTCCACCAGCACTTAATTGATTAAATGCTGTCTCTATACCTTTTTGCATTACTTTATAACTTTTAGAAACTTTTTGAGTTGTACCTAATTGCTGAATAAACGCTGCCAACTCTTCATTTGCACCTGCTGACATCATTTTTGCAGTTGTACCCTCAATTTTTGAATCCACTAAATTAACACCTTCTGGCACTTGATAGCTTGTTTTATCCATTTCAAATGTTTCAACTACTTTTGTATCATTTTCCTTATCATCGCCACCACAACCGATAAGAGATAAAATAAAAATTGATGTAAGTAATAGTTTAAATATTTTCATAACTTTTCCTTGAAATTAAATTTTGAAACCAAGATATATCAGTTTCATAAATTTATTATAACAGAGAAATGTTACAAAAACGTTGTAAAATATTATTTTTTATTATTATTGTTATTAAATAGATTAGTTATTATAATTAATAATAAGCAATTCCCTCTATAAAATATTTTTACTTCTATGCAACAATCTGCTATAATCGCAAAAAAATTTAATTTGTATATATTTTATGTATAAATATAGAGGAATGACGCGTGAGAACACACTATTGTGCTGATGTAAACGAAACACATATTGACCAAACAGTAACGGTATCTGGTTGGGTATCAAGTCGCCGTGACCATGGTGGGCTAATTTTTATTGATTTAAGAGACAAAGACCAAGTGGTTCAGATTGTTTGTGACCCTGCTGATAATGCAGAAGCTCATAAATTGGCTGAAGGAGTAAGAGATCAATTTGTACTGATTGTAACGGGTAAAGTTCGTGCCAGAGGCGAAGGACTTGAAAACCCAAAACTCAAAACTGGTAAAATTGAAATTGTTGCTGATAAGTTGATTATTGAAAACAAGTCACTTCCAATGCCTTTTGAGCTTAATGATGAAAAAGTAAATGAAGAGATTAAACTGAAATACAGATATTTAGAGCTTAGAACTCAAAAATCATATGATATTTTTAAACTTCGTTCAAAAGCAACCATGGCTGCAAGAACGGTGCTTGATGAGTTGGATTTTTTAGAAGTAGAGACACCAATTATTACTAAATCTACTCCAGAGGGTGCTAGAGATTATCTTGTACCATCTCGTGTTCATGCTGGCGAATTTTACGCACTTCCACAATCTCCACAACTCTTTAAACAACTATTGATGGTGGGTGGTTTTGACCGTTACTTCCAAATTGCTAAATGTTTTAGAGATGAAGATTTACGTGCCGACCGTCAACCAGAATTTACTCAAATAGATGTTGAGATGAGTTTTTGTGACCAAGAAGATGTTATTACAGTAGCTGAAAAACTGATTCATAATATTTTTGATAAGTGTGGTTTTGAGATTCCTGCTAAGTTTACAAGAATGTCCTACATGGACGCAATGGAAAACTACGGTTCAGACAAACCAGACATGCGTTATGACCTTAAAATGGTGGACGTGATTGATATTTTTGAGCGTTGTGACAATGCAATTTTCTCGAATATTGCAAAAGATACCAAACAGAATAGAATCAAAGCACTAAAAGTTCCAAAAGGCGATGAAATTTTCTCTAAAAGAGAGATGAAACGTTTTGAAGATTACGTTCGTAAATTTGGAGCATCAGGACTTGGGTACTTCCAAATGAAAGAAGATGGTCTAAAAGGACCACTTACTAAATTCTTTAGCGAAGAAGACATTCAAGCAATTATAGAAAGATGTGAACTTGAAGTAGGAGATGCTGTATTCTTTGGAGCAGGAAATAAAAAACTGGTTTGGGACTATATGGGTCGTTTTAGAATTTTCTTAGCTGAACATGAAAAACTAAACCTTATTGATAAAACAAAATTTGAGTTCTTATGGGTAATGGATTTCCCAATGTTCGAGAGTGATGATGGTCATGTAAAAGCAATGCACCACGCATTTACCATGCCTGAAACTAATGAAAATGGAAAAATCGTTTATGACGATATTGAAGATTTAAAATCTATCGCTTATGACATTGTGCTTAATGGTACAGAGCTTGGTGGTGGGTCTATTCGTATTCATAAAGAAGCGTTGCAAAAAGAAATTTTTAAACTTATGGGTATTTCAGATGAAGAAGCAGAAGAGAAGTTTGGTTTCTTATTGGATGCCTTTAAATTTGGAGCTCCACCACACGGTGGATTTGCTTTAGGTCTTGACAGACTTATTATGCTTATGACGGGTGCAAGTAGCATTAGAGAAGTTATTGCCTTCCCTAAAACACAAAAAGCACAATGTATTCTGACTAAAGCTCCAAGCCCTGTTGAACCAGAGCAACTTACAGAGCTTAGTCTTCGAGTACGTAAACCAGTAACTGAATAAGAATTCGGTAGGGGGCGATTGCCATCGCACCATTTCTAAATAAAACAACATTCAAACTTGAATTCCATATTGGTGCGATAGCAATCGCCCCCTACGGATGCAAACACATAAGAAACAAAGGAAAAAACATGAAAAAACTCTTTTTATTAATTGGGGCTCCTGGTTCAGGAAAAACTACAGATGCAAGTTTGATTGCAGGAAAACATTCAGATAAAATCGTTCACTACTCAACAGGCGACATGCTTCGTGAAGAGGTTGCAAGTGGATCTGAACTTGGTCAGACTATTGAAGATTTTATCTCTAAAGGTGCGTTAGTTCCTTTAACTATTATTGTAGATACGATTATTTCAGCAATTAATCAAGCACCTGTTGATACCGTGCTTATTGATGGTTACCCACGTTCAGTAGAGCAGATGACAGCACTTGATGAAATTGTGGCTAAAGAGGATAATATTGAACTGACATCAGTAATTGAAGTTCGCGTTTCTGAACAAGTAGCAAAAGATAGAATTTTAGGTCGTGCAGCCGAGGCCGCACCAGGCGAAGGGCGAAGTGATGACAGCATTGAAGTATTCTATGACAGAATGAAAGTCTATACTGATCCATTAGCAGAGATTCAAGAGTTTTACATAAACAATGGTCTTATTAAAGTGATTAATGGCGAGAGAGAGCTTGAACCAATTGTTGCCGAGATGGAAGCATTTGTTTTGGAAAATATGTAATATAGGAAGTGAGGATTAAGCCTCACACGATGGAGCTAAAGCACCATTTCCTAATATTAAAATCGTTCAATCAAACGATTTACATCGCTCAAAAGCTCCACATTTGACAAAGTTTCCAAAGGTAAAGAGGTAGGATTTACATAATCAAACTCTCGTGCCTTTTCAACTAATGCTCTTCTACCACGAGTCGAGTTAATAAACTGTACAATGAAACGGCTGTCTAATTTCACATAAGCTTTTCGCCGTACAATTGCCATATAATGAGGCACAACATAGCCCTCTTGACCCTTTTCAACATAACAAGCAATCATTGGATGATAAAGACTAACAATAACATCTCCTGCTTTTGTCAACTGCTTTGCTGAAGCTTCATTCGCACATTTTATCTCTAAAAATTTACGCTCATCTAAAAAAGAAATCGGTTCTAATGAAACCATTGTCAACTCTTTACAAGCTTTTTTCTTACTTTTAGCTTTTCCTTCAACAAGATAAGCACCTCTAATAATTTCTGCTACTTCTTTTAATTTCATAATATTTTCTTTATTCTTTTGTAGTTGATGTAAAATGATTTCTCAAAACTTATTATTTTCTTAAATATATAAGTAAGTATAGTGAAAATTTTCTTATATTAAATTAATATTAATCTATAATACTAATTTTTTTATATAAGTTAAATAAAAAGAAACAGTGAGTAATGGCTTTAAGAGAAAGAAAAATATTTAAGATAATTTTTAACAGAAGATGTTAAAACAGAGCTTATTGCTCTGTTTTAGGAAGATTTATCAACGTTTAGAGAGTCTTTGACACTCAGAAACAAAATGTTTAGCATGTTCAACAGGAACATCAGGAAGAATTCCATGTCCTAAATTAAAGATATGTCGTCCATCCTTCATCGTTTCTGCAAGAGATGCAACACATTCAGTCGTTGCCTCTTTTGAGTAAAGACGACAAGGCTCCATATTTCCTTGAAGTACATATTTGTCCCCAAGCTTCTCTTTTGCCAGTGCCATTGGGGTTGACCAATCGACACCAAATACATCAAAGTTTCCATAAACATTATCTAAAAATGCAGGAACACCCTTTGGAAACATAATAATTGGGGTATCAGGATATTTTGCTTTTAAATGATCACAAATCTCTACCATATACTTCCAAGAAAATTCATCATACTTACTTGGCTCAATCGCAGCAGCCCATGAATCAAAAATTTGAACAACATCAATACCTGACTCTATCTGTTTTTCCATGTAGTATTTTACAACTTGTGTCACTTCATGTAAAATATTATGCAAAAGTTCAGGATTAGAATACATCATCTTTTTACAGATATTATACGTTTTAGTTCCTTGACCTTCTATCATATAAGTTGCTAACGTCCACGGAGCACCACAAAATCCAATTAAAGCAATTTCATCTCCACGTTCATCAAGCTGTTTACGCAATAATTTAATAGTATCGTAAACATAGGTTAATTTATCCGATGCTTCTCTACCTTTAACAAGTCGGTCTAAATCTTCTTGAGAAGTTAAAGGGTCATTAAATTTTGGTCCAAAACCTTTAATAAACTCTAAATCCATTCCCATCTCATCAGGAATCACTAGAATATCTGAAAACAGAATAGCTGCATCAACACCAACTATATCTAAAGGTTGAATTGTTACCTCTGCTGCTTTTTCAGGAGTGTGACAAAGGTTTAAAAAATTACCTGCCTCTGCTCTTACTGCCATGTATTCAGGTAAATATCGCCCTGCTTGTCTCATCATCCATACAGGTGTGTATGGGGTCTCTTTGCCTAAACAGGCATCTACAAATATTTTGCTCATTAATGACCTTTATGTAAAAAATATAACGATATGGCTAAAGCTAGAATAGAGATGGCAAAATAGACCAAATCTAACGCTCCATCATACGTTGTGAAAAGTACCCGTTGAAAAAAGTTTACAATCAGTACCATAACAATCACTTTACCCAACTTATCTTTAAGTTCATCAAGTGAGTGAATCTCTAAAATTTTTGAAGCACCTTCCTTTTTAGCCACATCAATCTCTGAAATGAATAGCTCATAAAGCCCAAATCCAAAAATAAACATAACGACAGCCATCAGATACAGGTCAACTGCCCCAATTAAACCACCAACAATTATCTCATGAAACTTATCTGGGTGAAGATGGTTCCAATAGGTATGAATAACTTCACCGACAACTCCCCAAATATCAACCGAAGCGACAATAAAAAGAGCAATCCCCCCTAACATTGAAAAGAGAACGGCAAGAAGAACAAAAAAACGTGTGTTCCACAAGGCACTCTCAAAAATCTTCTCTATAAACTTCACTTTAATCCTCCAACTTTATCCATTTTTGAGCAATACGAACAGCATTGGTAGCAGCCCCTACTCTTACTTGGTCTGCAACACCCCACATATGAAGAATATTAGAAGCATAAATATCTTTTCTAATTCTCCCGACATAGGTTTCATCGGTATCGGTTGCTGTCATTGGCATTGGGTATTCATTGTTTTCAAGATCATCAACAAGGGTAACATTTTCAAATTCACCAAGAACTTTACGTGCTTGCTCAACAGAAACATCCACACCCTCTTCAAAGGTAACAGTAATAGACTCAGAGTGAGAGCGAAGTACAGGAACACGAACACAAGTAGCACTTACTGCAAAGTCTGAATGCATAATTTTATTGGTCTCTAGTACCATTTTCATCTCTTCTTTGGTGTAACCATTCTCTTGAGGAGTATCAATATGAGGAATAACATTCAACGCAATTTGGTGTGAAAAAGCTTCTACTTTTGTCTCATCCAATTTAAAGGAAAAGAAATCTTGCATCTGACGAACAAGCTCTTCCATTCCTGCTTTTCCTGCACCTGATGTTGCTTGATAGGTACTTACATCTACTCTTTTAATTCCATACAAATCATGAAGAGGTTTTAACAACTGTACCATCTGAATAGTTGAACAGTTGGGATTAGCAATAATACCTGTATCTTCCCACAATTCAATATCTTCAGGGTTTACCTCGGGAACAACCAAAGGCACTGCATCCATCATTCTAAAATGTGAGGTATTGTCAATAACAACAGCTCCACTCTCAACAGCATATTTTGCATATTTCTCAGAAATACTTCCACCAGCAGAGAAAAAAGCAATATCAATATTACGACCTTCAAATACAGTTTCCGTTAACTCTTCAATTCGATGATTTTTTCCATTAAATTCAATCATTGAACCTGCTGACTTTGCACTCGCCAAGGGTAACAATTTTCCAATTGGGAATTTAACCTCTTCTAATACTCTAAAAAGCTCTTCGCCTACAGCTCCACTTGCACCTACAACAGCGACATTATACTGTTTCACATTTATCCTTTGATATTAAAATAGTTTCACATATTTTAACTTTTATTCTTTGATGTTATTTTAACAAAATGGCTGTGAGGATTGGCTTTTTTAAAAAGATTTAAAAGGTTTAAAGGGGTAGTGGTGTAAATTGTTTCAATTTCTAAAACAATTTACAGGGTAGATAAAAGACTTACCCACATTCATACGAGTTTGTCTCTTTATCATAAACTGCTTTTTTATTATTTTCACAAAAGTATGCAGAGGTAGGAAGAGTGGTTTTTTCAATAATTTTATTAGCAATATTTTTATTAGGTAATCTCAATTGAATATGCTCTAGTTCATATTTTTCAACTTCTGCTACCGTCATAACATATTTTTCAGGGGAAAGAATAATGGTCTCCATCTTGTTATTATCCATTGGTTCTAACTTCTCATTCTTTTGTTGAATATATTTACTTTTATTCAACGTTATCATCTCTACTTTCCTACTCTTTCTATCTTTTACAACAGAAAAAAGCTTCTTTTTATTTTTCACTTCTTTATTTTTTTTATCATCAGATGATAAATTAGAGATGTCTAGAATACAAACTCCATCTTTACAAGTCATACTTGTCCCTGCAGATAAGTTCATGGTAAGAAATGATATTGATAATAGTGTTGATGTTAAAATAGCTGTTTTCATTAGACTTTCTCTCCTTAAAGTGTTATTTTCTATAACAATTATGACAAATATTAGAAGAAATAACAATAGAAAATCAAATTTTTCTTTAAAAATAACTAAATCTATACGATTATTTTCAAAAACAAGAAAAATCACAAATAGAAAACAACATAATATTTTTACAACAACATATATACTGTTGAATAATATTTTTTATATATATAAAGTATTAAATTTGGGGGTTCAGAGTGTGATTTTTTATATCACACTCTATTTGAAGCTTATTTTATAATATTTTCCAAGGAGTCATCATTAACAATATCTGGCTTATCAGCCTCCTCTTTTGGACATTTTGCCATGCTTACAACAATATCTTTTTTCTCAACATTAACCACTTTTACACCAGAAGTATTTCGTCCTGCTTTTCGTATGGTTTGCATATCAACTCGAATCATTTTACCAATAGAAGTTAGACACATCATGTCTTTATCCTCTTCTACCAACACAACTCCAACAACATCGCCCGTTTTTGCAGAGAGTTTCATAGAGATAACCCCTTTACCTGCACGACTCTGTTCACGATACTCTGAAGCAGTGGTACGTTTACCAATACCCTTTTCACTCAACATCAACAGTTCATTCTCTTCATCTTCAATTGTTGTTGCTCCACAGACAAAATCATCTTCTATTTTAAATTTAATAGCTGTTACCCCACGAGATGTTCTACCTATCTCTCGTGCGTCTTCAACTTTAAATCGTATACATTGACCTTTTTTAGTGGTTATAAAGAGCCATTTCGTCTCAGGAAATACAATTTTTGCAGTTACAATACTGTCTATAATTTTATCATTCTCATCTTTATCAAGATTTATTGCTTTAACACCATTGGTTCGAATATTTGAATACTCTTTTAAATTTGTACGTTTTACAATACCATTTTTAGTAAAGAATACCAACCCTTTATCTTCATGAAAATCTGTTGTTGGAATAATAGACATAATTTTTTCATCAGGTTTTAAATTAATCAAGTTTACAACAGCCTTACCTTTAGCTGTTCGACTTCCCTCTGGAATTCTATAAACTTTTAACCAATATAGCTGACCCATATCGGTTACAAACATTAAGGTATCATGAGTAGAAGAGATAAAAAACTGTTCTATAAAATCATCATCATGAGTGGTAACGGCG
>Ga0256826_1002976_pt1 | contig 10229 bp, 14 predicted proteins | sample CV79metaG_FD_185975 | JGI IMG/M metagenome (GOLD analysis project Ga0256826, IMG submission 185975) | Hydrothermal vent microbial communities from East Pacific Rise, Pacific Ocean - CV79 | ecosystem: Environmental > Aquatic > Marine > Hydrothermal vents | place: Pacific Ocean: East Pacific Rise... | reverse complement strand
TTATATGGTTGTAATGTCAATTACTGCTATGATGGGGAAAAGAATGGTTGAACAGTCTAGTTAGAAAATTAAAAATGTAAGGCTTTAGTCTCACTTGATTTGAGACTAAAGTTCATGCTTTATTTTTCCAACCGTATTTTGTCGTAAATGGCTTTGAATTGAGTACTTCCCATTCCACCAACATGAACTACTTTTACTTCACCTTTTGGGTTGAGTGCAACTAAGAATGGAATTGATCCACCCCATTGAGCTCTTTGACCAATATATGAGATAAATTTAGAATTTTGACCTTCATCACCAGAAAGTAATGTATAGTTAATTCCTTTATTAGCCTTGAATGATTTTAATGATTCGCTTGGTAGACGTTGTACCTCTATAGCAATAATTTCCATATCTTTATGTTTTTCATTTGTCATTGCTTTTAAGACAGGAATTTCAGCCAAACATGGAGGACACTTGAATCCAAAAAAGAGTAGAAATACAACTTTTCCTTTATGTTCTTGAAAAATAATCCCCTCTTCAGCTTCGTCAACGTGAAGTTCTTTTCCTTCAAGTGTTGTCAATGTAAAAATATTTTTAGCATAGGTTTGAGATGGAGTAGCTGGTGCTTCTTGTGTAGAACCTTTTGTAGAGACTTTAGGTTCTTCTGTTTTAGATGCTTTTTCGACATCAACTTTTGCAGTAACTTTTTCCTGTAGCTCTTCAAGTGTAGATGGTGTGGTATTGTTTTTTATTTCTGTTTTTAAAGACGTATCTTCACTATTTTCTTGTGACCCACAAGCTGTTAATAGTAGGGCAATAAAAATAGTACTTAATAGTTTGATCATATTAAATTCCTCTTTTTCTAATTTATTGGATTATAACAAATTTTTGTTAACACTTTGTGTGGTCGATAAGAGTAGGAAGAGATTATAGATAAAAGGTAAAGAAGGTAACCGAAATATTGTCTTTTGTTAAGGTTTTAATCTATAGAGAGAAAGATATTTAAAGGAGAGAAGAGAGAGAGTAAAATTCTACCCTCCTTTTTTGATTACTATTGTAATAGTTTTTTAAATTTTGGATGTTTTATAATTTCACCATTTAGTTTTTGTACAGCTGGAACAAATGATCTTTGCATTTCGGAACAGGCAGACATTGCTGAAAAGCTTGACTCATAATCATATTTAGAGTTTACATTATAATTTTCTCCATTTGAAGATTTAACAGTAGCTTTAAATTCCCAATAAGCATTACCTAAAACGGTGCTTCCATAAATATCATCTAAATTGACAGAAATAGTATTTTTCGCATTTTTATTATACATGTCTGCAATAATTAACTCTTTTTCAAAAGCACCTTTGATGTATGATGCAAATGTTTCACCTTTTGGTGTACCAATTGGTGTAGCTAATCGACACATAACTTTTGTCTCATCTCTACCTGAGTCAGTAAATTCACTCACTTTTACTTGATGACCACTTTTTGATAAATCCTTGAGGTTTATAATGTTGTCTGATGAAACTGAATAGTCGTGAACCTTGTTAGCACACCCACTAAAACCAACTGTTAAAATTAATACTGAAATAGTGAAAAATATTTTTTTCATATTTGAAGCTCCTTGAATTAGATAATGTTGAAGAGTTATTATAAGTTTTCGTTCTTAAGGTTAGAAACTATTAGATGAAATAATAAAATTCTTGGTTTATTGTTACTTATCTTTGTAGTTAATACATAATAATATTATGCTATATTTCTTACATGATAACTATAAAATCCATATTTCAAGAAATAATAAAACATAAAAAAGTGCTTTTTTGGGCTAACGGGGTTGCAATTATTTCCACATTAGTAGTGCTTCCTGTTGCATTACTTTTACCTCTTTTGATTGATGAACTTATCTTAGGTAAAGAGGGAAGTATTGTTGAGAATATTGATAAGTTTGTTACCATTAGTGAACCCATGTACTATATTTTTATTGCACTTTTAATTACCATTGGGCTTAAAGCAATAAGTTTGTTATTTTCTTTACTCCACATACGTTTTTACACAAAAATTTCTAAAGAAGTAACCTATACAATTCGTAAAAAACTTTTAAATCATCTACAAGTTGTCTCTATGAGAGAATATGATTTACTAGGCTCGGGGGCTGTCTCTTCTAAGATTATTACTGATGTTGAAACGGTTGACAAGTTTGTGGCTTCTTCTGTGGGTGAGTTGGTAGTAGAAGTATTAACCCTGATAGGTGTTTCAATTATGTTACTGTGGTTAAACTGGCAGTTGGCATTGGTTATTTTGTTTTTAAACCCTGTGACCATTTTTATTTTTCTTCGGGCTTTTCGAAATGTGGCAAAGATGAAAAAAAGAGAAAATGAATCTATTGAAATTTTTCAAAATACATTAACTGAAAGTTTAGAACTTTATAACCAAATTCGTGTACAAAATAGAGAAAAATACTTTTTAAAAATGGTAGATTCTCAAGCAAAAGAGATACGTGATCGTGCGTATTTATTTGGTTTAAAGAGTGAAATGGTATTAGAGTTTTCAAGAATGTTGGTTTTTTATTCACATGATATTTTTAAAGCATTGGGTATTTTTATGGTACTTATTGGAATGTTAACCATTGGTAAGATGTTGGCAATTTTTGCCTATGCATGGGTACTTATGAGACCTGTTGATAAACTCATTAACTTTATTCATTTGTATTTTAATGCAAAGAGTGCTATTGCACGGCTTAATGAAATTTTAGCTTTAGAGAAAGAACCTTTTTATAAGGCTATAGTTAATCCTTTTGAAGGACAAAAAACAGCTTCTATCTCTGTGAAAAATGTTGCATTTTCTTATGATGGTAAAAAAAATGTTTTAGACAATTTAAACTTGACAATTAAAGCAGGAGAAAAAATTGCCATTGTAGGTGAAACAGGCAGTGGAAAAAGTACCTTGGCTCAAATTTTAATTGGGCTTTATCCTATCTCTTCTGGTGAGATTTTTTATAATGGACATGAAATTAAAGAGATAGGATATGAGACTATTCGAGAAAATGTTGGCTTTGTGTTACAAGCACCTTTAATGTTTAATAATAGTTTACGATTCAACCTAACATTGGGAAGAGATTACGATGATATGAAAATTTATGAAGTATTACGGGTAGCACAATTAGATGATTTTGTGAATGGTTTGGAGAATAAATTAGAGACGATTGTGGGAAAAAATGGAACCAAGCTTTCAGGAGGACAACGACAACGTTTATCAATTGCTAGAGTATTATTGGACAATCCTAAAATAATTATTTTTGATGAGTCAACCTCTTCTTTAGACAATGAAACAGAAGAGAGACTTTTAGATGCTTTAGCAATGTATGTAGAAGACAAAACAGTCATCACCATTGCTCATCGTGCAAGTAGTATTCAAAGAGCAGAGAGAGTTATTGATTTGAGTAATATGCTATAATGTATAGAAATTTTAATAAAGGAATCATAATTTATGATGAATCAAAAAAAGATATTAATCACTCTAACATTAAGTAGTATGTTTTTATTTCTTGGTTGTACAGGAAATGAACTGAAAAAAGAAGAAGTGAAACAAGAATTGACAGCTGAAGAACTTAAATATACTAAAGTTGTTAATAAAACTATTAATGATTGTAAAAAACATGGGATTCTCTTAGATGAAGGTAGAACAAGTAAGTTTGTACATAGATTTCCTCAAGCAGATATTGATAAAATCGTAACAATTAATCGCGAACTTCCACAGAAAAACTGTCAATTTTTTGCAGATGAAACATCGCTAGAAAAAGAAGAAAAAATTGAAACGTTAGTTTCTAAAGCCATAAGTTCTTGTAAAAAATTTGATGTGACATTAAATGAACAAGCTTTACGTAAACGTGCTGTGAAAATTCCATTGGTAATTATTAAAAGAATGTTAGCCTCAACGAACAATACCAGTAATGCAGAGTGTCAAGAGATGGCATTACAGTTTAAATAGATAGATTGGTATGGGACTTATTTAAAAGAAGAGTCCCATCCATGCATTTTTTTACCAATAAGGATTTCATATTTCTCAGATATGTCTAAGGTCGAAATTGAGACCAAACTTTTTTCTTCTAACATCTCCCACCATGTATCTAATAGATCACGATTACCTTTTGGTAAAAAGAAAAGAATATGACCAGCTGTTTTAATATGGTGTAATACATTTTCTAAAAAAGCTTCTTTGTGTTCATTTGGTACAAGGGTTGTTACAAAGACATTGTAAAAAAGTGTTCCCATAGAGGCATAACGACGTTGTTGCCATTTGATACTTTTGACTTTACAGATAGGAGTCTCTTCTAAAATTTTAGCTTTTTCTAAATTCTCATTATTACTAATATTTAAAAGAAGTTCATAATCATTTTTTTTTGAAAATTCCTTTAAGGCAATTGCAATATCATCAATTTGATCAGTAAATTGCATGAGAGAGAGGGCTGGATGATTTGGAATTATTGAGAAAAGTTGTTCAATAGATTCAGGGTTTAATTTATTCATATTTAGACTTTAGCTAAAAGTTTATAAAGTTATTATTGTATAATCATTTTTAATTCAAAATGGCATTTTAGAGTGTAGTTTTGTGAATAAAAAGTGAGCTTATTGGCACATTTTTCAAGTAGATTGTAAGCAGAGGAATCGTAACGAATGAATAGAAAACAGATATATAATCCCAACTCAAATGAGAAAACATCCGATCGTAAAATTTTTGGTGGAGACCCAACAGGTATTTTTGAATTAAATGATATTAAATATCAGTGGGCATACAATCTTTGGGAAGTAATGTTGAACAACACATGGTTTCCAAAAGAAGTTGATATGACCCAAGATGTAGGTGACTACAAACGTTTGACCGATGCCGAGAAAACAGCTTATGATAAAGTTTTAGCACAATTAATTTTTATGGATTCATTACAGACAAATAACCTAATTGATAATGTTAATCCATTTATTACAGCACCTGAAGTCAATTTGATTTTGGTTCGACAAGCTTTTGAAGAAGCACTTCATGCACAGTCCTATGCTGTAATGGTTGATACTATTTCACAGAATTCTGATGAAATTTATCAACTTTGGCGAAATGACATGATGTTAAAAACAAAAAATGATGCCATTGCAAAAGTCTATCAGCAGTTAAGCAATGATCCTTCTGATATTAATATTGTTAAAGCAATGTTTGCTAACCAAATTTTAGAAGGTATCTATTTTTATTCAGGCTTTACTTATCTTTATACGTTGGCACGAGCAGGAAAAATGCTAGGGTCAGCACAAATGATTCGTTTCATTCAGCGTGATGAGGTAACACACTTAGTACTATTTCAAAATATGATTCGTACTGTCAAAAGAGAAAATCCTGAGTTCTTTACCAAAGAGTTTAATGATGAAATTTATGCCATGTTTAGAGAGGCTGTTGAGCTTGAATCTAACTGGGGAAAATACATTACTCAAGGACAAATTTTAGGTCTAACAGATGATATTATTGAACAATATATTCAATTTTTAGCAGATGAGAGACTTCATGCTGTTGGGATGGAAAAGCTTTATAATGTTAGTCATCCAATTAAATGGGTTGAGAATTTTTCAAAATTTAATGATCAAAAAACAAACTTTTTTGAAGGAAATGTTACTAACTATTCAAAAGGTAGTTTAGATTTCGACGATTTTTAATTAAACTTTTTACCAATAACTCGATTAAATGAGTTATTGGTAAACCTCATTAATCTCAATATCCTCTAATTGAATATCTACAGACTTTGTAATGTGGGCAGCAAACTTTTTTGCCTCTTCATATCGTTGTATTGCAAAATAGAGTTGAGCAATATTTTTATAGTTGAGTTGAGTAACATTATGCTCTTCTCCAAAGACAGCTTTATTTATAGCGAGTGCTTTTTTATGGTGTTGAATTGCCAAAGAATTTTGACCTTGAATCTCTTCTAGGACAGCTAAGTTTGTATATGAAATTGCTGTATCAATTTTTTCTTTCTTAATAATATTCTCTTTAATTTCAATAGTTTGTCGTGTTAGGTCTATGGCTCTGGTAGTTTCACCCATGCTTGCATAAAGTGTTCCTAAATTATTGTAGCTTTCAGCTGTTTTACCATCTCTTCTTCCTAAAGAACGCTCTCTAATATTAAGAGCTTTTCTTAAATAGGCTAATGCTTTGTTATATTCTCTAGTCTTTTTGTAGATTAATCCAATATTATTGTAGGAAGTTGCTGTATTTAAATCTTCTGTACCTAAAAATTTTTCTTTAATTGAAATAGATTGAAGATAATAGTTTATAGCTTCTTTATAGTTTCCATTACGATAGGAATTAACTCCTTTATTATTTAAAATATTGGCGTGTTGGAGTGCTTCGACTTTTTGCTGTTTATTTTCAGTAAATGAAAATTGTTTGGCAATAGGGGCACATGCTGTAAAGAGAAAAAGAGTAAAAAGTAAAAGGTGTATTTGTCTCATCAATATATCCTATTGTATTATCTAAAGTAGATTATACAATAGGAGTTTGAAAGTGGATGATATTTATAAGGTTTATTTAAATATAAACTTTGTAGCCATGCCCATAATATCGTCTATTGCAGAACCATCTTGGTCTTGATCAATAAGATTACTTAGTATATCTGTAATACTTGTAGAGTTTGTATTTGTGTTACTATTATTAAGGCTTGACGATGATTTATTAGTTAATGCACCAATAATCATAGGTGCTAACATTGGTAGAACACTTTAATGATAGATGAACTAATCCCTGTCTCCTTTTCAACATGACGAGCTACTTCTCTAGAGTTCTCTTTTGAACCTGTCAAGTCTGATAAAATATCATTTCCTATATCTTTAAAGTTCTTGTCATTAATATGTTCTTCTGGTTTATTGAAAATATCACTATAGTTACTCGATTCAATTTTTTTAATAAGTTTACCTGAGTCTTTGTCACTATCTAAGTTAGATTTTGCACCACCCATTAAAATAGGTGCGAGTTTTCCAATAATTGAACCTGCATCATCAGGGTCAATTCCTACTTGTTTTGCAATACTTTTTACAATTGCAGGGTTGTTAATAATCATATCAATTAGTCCAGCCATTAATGTTCCTTTATATTTTATATAATTCATTATATCTAATTAATTTTCTTAATAACTTTGAAAAATTAAATAACTTTTTTTCAAATAACATTTTTTAATCACATTTTGGATAAAATTTCGTAAAATGAATATTGGATAAATGGTGACAAAAAGTTGACAACAAATGTAAAACAAGTACTGATGATTGATGAGATAGAGAAACAGTTTACTCTCTATTCTCATGTACGAGAAGCATTTTTAGAAGTCAATAGAGAACGTTTTGTGCCTAAAGGATTTGGTCAAATGGCATTTAACTTAGATGCCTTACCGATGCAACAAAACCAATGGATTTCTTCTCCTTTAACTGTTGCAAAAATGACACAACACTTAGAACTTAAAGGTGTTGATTCAGTCTTAGAAGTAGGTTGTGGTAGTGGTTATCAAGCAGCTATACTTGCAAAGCTTTGCCGTCGTGTTTTTACTATTGAAAGAATAGATGCTTTATTAAAAGAGGCAAAAGAGCGTTTTCGTTCAGAAAAAATCAATAATATCTTTACCCGTTTTGATGATGGACAACGTGGCTGGAAAGAGTATGCTCCCTATGAGCGTATTATCTTCTCTGCAACGGCTCAAAAAGTACCAGAAATTCTTTTTGAACAGTTAGCAGAAGGAGGAATATTATTGGCTCCAATTGAAGAAGATGGGCTTCAAATTATTACCCGTTACTATAAGAGAAATGGAAAAATCACTTCTGAAGTGATTGAGCCATGTCTTTTTGTACCAATTGTTGACGGTCGAGCAAAAAATTAAACCATTTTTATACATTGTCTATTGTGTTAAAAACTTAACATTGACAAATGGTGCTAAAACATTACCAATAAGGTTAAATACTGGATTAATCTCATTAACTTTTACATTAAATGCTTTCATTTTATTTGGTAAAATATAGACAATATCATTATGTTTAACCATTAAATTGGCATTTTTAATAGAGTTTACATCCATAAGGTTGACAACTTGTGTTGAAACACTTGATGTATTTTGACCTCGTAAAATAAGAATAGATGTTCTATCAGCTTGGTCTGTTAGATCCCCTGCTTTGGCAATCATTTGTAATAGTGTAAGTTGTTCATTTGGAAGTTCAATTTCACCAGGTTGTTTTACTTCACCAATGATATAGGCTCTTTTATTTAAAACTTCAATTTGTACATCAGGTTTTTTAATATAAACAGCCAACGCATCAGTAAGGCTTTGTTCAGCTTCTGTTTGAGATAATCCAGCTACATGAATGTTTTTAATTAAAGGAATTCGAATATCTCCTCTTGAGTTGACTAAAATACCTCTCTCTTGTTGTAAATTATTACGACTTGAAGTACTTAAGTCAGGGTGTTTGTAGACAATGACAGAGACTCGGTCATGAGGTTGAATTTTATATTCAAATGCTACTTCTTGTAGCTGTGTAATGGTTGCTTGGCGTTGCTTGGCATTATCATTAACTTTTGTTTGGTTAAATAAGACGTAATCATTTTTAGAAGAACAGCCAATAAAGCTGATAAGAAGAAAAGAAAGTAAGTAATGTTTCATTAAAAAACTCCAATATAAAATATTAAAAAAATAAAATTTTCTTGAAGAATATTATAACATCTCTTTTGTTAATAAATATTTTATGATGTAAAGTATCAGGTAAACGAATTTGGCTTAAAGTGCTTTTCGTCTCTTTTTTGTTAAAATTCAAAATTATATTAAAGGTTAAGCAATGAATTTAACACACTTAGATGAAAATAACAAACCAAAGATGGTAGATGTTTCCGATAAAGAGGCAAGCACAAGAATTGCAGTTGCTTCAGGAGTTATTGAAGTAACACAAGAGGCATATGATGCTGTCGTTAGTAATGCAACCAAAAAAGGTCCTGTATTACAGACAGCTGTAATTGCAGCCATTCAAGGAGCAAAACAGACCAGTAATCTCATTCCCATGTGTCACCCCTTAATGCTCTCTTCTGTTAAGACAGATATTGAAGAGTTACCAGAACTTCCTGGATTTAAATTGACCTTGAAAGTAAAACTTAAGGGACAAACAGGGGTTGAAATGGAAGCATTAACAGGAGTTAGTTTAGGACTGTTAACCATTTACGATATGCTCAAAGCCATTGACAAAGGAATGGTAATTAGAAATGTTCAACTAGAGAAAAAATCTGGTGGAAATAGTGGCGATTTTAGTAGATAAAGGATAAAAATGATTTTAGATAATAACTCATGTGAAAAACCAGAAATTGAGTACCCATGTGATTGGGGTTACAAAATAATTGGCACAGATAAAACAAAACTACAAGCATGTATTTTTGACATTGTAGGAGAGCGTGCCTACACTACGAAAGGAGGAAACACCTCTAGCAAAGGAAAGTTTCACTCTTTAAATATGACGTGTAAAGTAGCATCTCAAGAAGATAGAGATGCCATTTTTAAAGCATTCTCTGACCATACTGATGTGAAGATGGTGATTTAGGTTGTATGGTAAAATTATCTATTGGTATAAATAATTTTTGAAATTTTTTTATGCCAATGAATTAAAATTATAACTTTATGGCATAGCAGAACGCGTCTTACTGCGTTCTATAGACTGTAGTGCCAAGTATCTGTCTCCAAATCTTTCTAAGTTATCAATCTCGGTATCAAACTGGTCAAAATGTCGCTCTTCATCTATGATAATATCTTCAAAAAGTCTCTTTGTTACACTATCAAGATTTGTTGCACTTTGATTTGCAAACTCATTGTACATCATAATGGCACTTTCCTCTTCAACCTTAGCAAAAGAGAGCATCTCTCTAATGTCAGAAGTGCAGTTTACTTTTTGTGATGCTTCCATCGCTATTTCACCTTTTAAGAAAAGAATCCTATCGGCGATTTTCTCTACATGACGCATCTCTTCGATGGCTGTCTTTTTAAACAATCCACCAAGAAGGTCATACCCTTGGTCATCACAGTGAAAATGAAAATACATATATTGGTTAATGGCTGAAAGCTCATCACCTATGGCTCGGTTAAGTAGGTCAATACTTTTTTGTTTTTTATTTGACATTTTCTATCCTTTGGTTATATCTGCTGATACTTTTTTAAAATACTCTTGTCCAGCTTTACACAGTGGACAACTCTTAGGTGCTTTTTTCCC
>Ga0256826_1002975_pt1 | contig 10231 bp, 14 predicted proteins | sample CV79metaG_FD_185975 | JGI IMG/M metagenome (GOLD analysis project Ga0256826, IMG submission 185975) | Hydrothermal vent microbial communities from East Pacific Rise, Pacific Ocean - CV79 | ecosystem: Environmental > Aquatic > Marine > Hydrothermal vents | place: Pacific Ocean: East Pacific Rise... | reverse complement strand
TGTATGGGTCAATTGGATATGTGCCATCAGGTATTTGTGCCATGTTATATCTCCTTAAAAAATTCTGTTTATGTTGATATCTGAGTGAATAAAATCAATTCTAGCTGTGCCAGTAGTCATTCTCATCTTAAATTCAATAGTATCAGTGCTTAAAAATTGAGAAAAGAAATCGCCATGAATAGTAATATCTTTTGAACCGCCAAACCCAGTCACAATGCGTGGGTTTCCAACTTGCACACCATTTTTAAACAATGCAAGTTCCACTTCTTCTGAGTTATCCCATCTTCCTATCACGTTATATCTAACGTCATAACCCCCATCAGATATAAAACTATATATGCCATTTGCTTGTGAAATCTTAGAGCTGTAAACTTCTGTGTCAATCTGATCTAGTGTCTGCCATGTAGTATCAACGTCAATGTTGTGTATCGCAACGCTTTGTGTTCCAACATAAAGCGTTTTAGCTAAATCATAAAGCTCTGTAAAGTTCTGATTTATTTTATTTCTAACAGTTAAACCTATCTCACCGTTATTAATTATCTGTTGTGCCATTTAACCCCCCTCAATTTAATTGTCTGCCATATCCTTTTGCAAGGATATCAAACTGCCCATCTATATTCGCATCATTATTATCTCTAAAAACGATATCAAAACCAAACCGTGTTTTATTGCTTATTACATAGTAATGCCCTTTTTGTGCATTGTCAACACCAATTGCAATAGCTGGCGGTGCATTAAAAGGTGGTACATAAGCATAGCTCTTGCCAGTATCATTTACTATAATGTCATTTTCACTTAGAATTCTATCAGGCATATCAACTGTTATCTTTGCAGAATTGATTACAACATGCAGACGTGGGTTTTCACTATGAGCCACTAACTTAAACTTCAAGTATCTGCCCGTAAAATCACCAATATCAATACTGTTCTCAGTTGTCCAATCTGTTTCAGCAGTATCACTTATTGGGTCAATGTCACTCATTTTTACCCAAGAAGCAAAGCCACTTAGTTCTGTTGAAGTACTTACATATATTTGTACATTCCATTGGTCACTGTTTGGTACTGCAAGTGGGTCAATGTCACTTAGCAATGCCCAATTAGCTATCACATCACCACATTCAGTTGCATCAGCAATAACACGTGAACTCAGTCTGCTTGTATATACTTGCCCTAAGTCAACAATCTGTGCATACTCATAATACCCATCTGTTTGATAGTTGCAGCTAGGGTTTATGTTTGGGCTATCTTCCCAAACTGCATTATCATCCCAGTGATTGTTATCATCCCACATTCCACCACATACAACCCAATCAGGTATTACACATGGTGTTTTTGGTGCATTGTTAGTAAGTTGTAATGCTGTTCCATTTACTTCCATGTTACTCTTATATCCAAGCCAATCAGGTTCAGGCGTTACTACTTCAATAACGTTAAGGTTTTCAAGGTTCGGAATAGTAGTGACTGCATAAGCAGGGTGATTTGTAATGTTACCACTTGTATCAACTGCTTTAATCATATAAGTACCAGTACGTGCAACTGTTGAATGTCGTAACGTGTTGTGACTAATATCACGTGTTAAGAGTGTTGAAGCTTCCCAGCGTACTAAGTTGATATCAATCTCAGGTGTATATCTTATGATGTAGTAATCAAGGTCAGGTGCATCAGGTGCTAACCACGTAAGGTTAAGTTGTTCACTAAGTATGTTAATGTTTAAGTGAGTGATATCAGGCGGTGGCGTTTTATCACCATTGATTTGAACACTTACACTTTGCGACTGCTTGCATCTGTTACCAAAAACATCAACTGCAACAATTGCAAAGTTATAAACACGGTCAATATGCTCAGGGAAATCAACAAGGTTTACTTGCGTTAAGTAATTTACTTCTGTTTTTGTAATACGTCCAAAACTTACAAAGTCCGTTCCAGTAACTTCATTGTTTTGTACAAGCACATCATAGTAGCTCACAAAACCATTGCCATCTATATCCCAATTGAGAGAGATCGTTAAGTGAGGATATCTGCTAATATATACAATCTCTTGTTTGACTTCAAAGTCAGTTATCTTAACACGACAATCACCAGTAATCTCAGGTGCTATATCAGCATTATAAGAGGGTAACGAACCCGTATCAGCAGTATAAACCTCAGGAACATAAGGCACAAGCACAATTGTTGCTTTTAAATCTTCATCAGGTGTGATGCTTTTAACTGTAAAATCTTGTGTAACATGGTCTATCTCTCCATACACAAACAAGTCACCTACTTCAATTTGAGGATTTGCAGTAACAAGCTCAACCGTGTTCGGTGTTGGAACGTCTAATATTTCGCCATTTTCAATAGTAATGTTGCCACTTCTTACTGTATATTTATAAGTTTTGGCACTATCATAAGCAACTTTATCATTAAGAATAAGTGTTTTACCACTATCCAAAACCTCTTTGACACGTACTGGGATGCCACCAATTCGAGGCACATCATGTTGCACACTCACCAAGTCACCACGTTGAATACTAATGAATTCTAAATCAACATTAAGTGTGAAATTCTCTTGATAAGCAATCATCTGAGCCAATGAGTATCTACCAAACCGCCATGCCTCAGCATAATCAGTAATCCCAAAACAGTTCAACTCCTCAAAGAGCGTTGCGTTACTTTCGTTGTATCCATCTGCATAAACAATAACTGTATTTATGTTCCAGTTTTGTGCAGGGTCAACAAACTTAACTTTGAGACCATGAGGTATGTCAGCATAAGAGCGTGACCCCTCAAAGCTATTTGAGTTTCTAGGTGTGAAGAGCTGCATGGGTTGTGTTCTTGCTTTATCAGCCATGATGCCGAACTTACCAGCAGTAGTAATTATTAAAGAGCCTCTTGCACTTGATAAGATACTCTCAATCAGATCCTTTGCAGTAACACGATAATCAATAACTATATTACAACTATGACGTTTAGAGCTGTAAGTTACGCCACTAATCCCATGCGTAACAATCTCATCACAATATTGTGCAAACTCATAAAAACTATCTATATCAATTTTATCATCGAGTACGGGAACTTTTGTTGCACTACCAGTTAATACATCAAGCACTACCCATGCAGGGTTGTTGCTTGTTTTCACCTCAAAACTTGTGCCATTGTAAACACGTAATTGTGAAGATGCTATTGCACTCAAGTCTTGTACAACACCGTTTATCTGTTCATTTGCTTTTATCTTTAGTTCGTAAATAGTATGAGGAACACGAAATGCACAAGGGTTTGAATGTTGAAAGTTTCTTATAAGAGCATAACCACTTTTATCAATTATCTTTGTATCTACTGCATCAGGTGTTAAACGTTCAACTACTATCTCATACTTATCTGCTGTTGGAAAGTTTATACGTGCAAATATTGTAAATGGTTTACGTGTATTACTCTGAATAGTAAATGTTGAATTATTATTTTTACGCAACACCTCAAAGTTAGTTTCAAAAAATGCAGGCGGTGTTACTCCTAAATATGTTTTTTGATTTGTTGTCCATGTAATAGCCCTATCAAGTCGCAATGTTCTGTTAGAACCAGCACTTACATTGTTACGTAATATATAACTTTCACTTTGCCAGTTAAAGTAACCACCCGTTCCAACGCGAACTGCTACTGCATCACCAGCTTCTAAACTTTTTGTAACGTCTGCTGTAATCTCTGTTGCTTCATTCCATCCATAGCTATTAAATAACATCCATGTACCAGTCTGTTCAAGAAAAGGTGCTTTAGCAGTTACATACCCATCTGAAACGGGCTGTGTAATAGCACTCCCATGAATGTTTAAACCCTCAAACTTATAAGCATCACCGCTTCCCTCTTTACGCCACTTAACCGAAAACTTTACATTGGTTGTTCCAGCATTACCACTGTTATCAAACTTAGCCAAACCGCTAGGAAAGTTTATCTCAACCTCAGTGCTATCAGTGTTTGTTGCACTGCTTCTTGTAATAGGGTTTTGATATAAAAGTTCAAGCCCTACATTTACAACATTTGTCGTGGTAGTATAAAGTTTAAAATCATCACCTAAACTATTTTTATGAATAACCTTATCTGCTACATAGTCAGTAATTGGGGTAACACCTATGCGAATATCATCAAGAATTAAACCACCATAACCAAAGTCATAAAGCCCTATCATGTAACTATCTTCACCTACATTGTACACATTAGGTTGACCCGCCATTTTAGGATAATACTTATGGTTTCCATATAAACGTGTTACTTGTGCATAAGGTGTTATCTTGTTTGATTGTCCCGTAATTGTTCGTGTTGACTCAGCACCAGCAGTATCAGTGATATCACCTATGCTTTCATCAGGTGGACGAATAAGAGCATTAACCGCCATCATACCCAATGCACTAAACCCAAGTGTTAAAGCAGTTTGCATACCAGCACCACCGCTTAACATCAGCGTACCAAACGCACCCATATAAGGTGCAACTACAAGCACCGCAATAACGGCAACAATTCTTAAAATACTTTTACCAGTATCCCCACCACCTCGCGGTACAACTGCAACCGTAACAGTTTGGTTCTCTTCTAATATTTCAGCATCCCAGCACTCACGCTCTTTTAACTCACCATCAACATATAAAACAACGGCATCATGTAGTGGTTCAGGTATGGTTGAACGATTGATAATCTCTTGTAAGTTCACACCGCTTTCAATCTGTAATTGTAAAGCATCTTTTGAAGTAAGTAAGTGAGGTTTTATAGTTACGTTGTTCATGTTTTAAACCTTAGATAAGAGTTTATTCTATTTCTCCAAGTGATACTATCAATACTCTCAACAGTCACCTCACAACCATCTAAGGTGTGAAGAAATTTTTTATCACTTATCATTAAACCTATGTGAGCATTAAAACCACCAATAGTAAAGATAATCAAATCACCCTCTCGTGGTTTATCTACTTCTAAAAACTCATCACGGTGTTTCTCAATAGCTCCATGAGCAGTTATTGCATCACTGGCACTCTCATAATCTTGTGTAAATGTTTCTAGCTCTATTCCATACTCATTTTTATAGTAAAGATATACAAGCCCATAACAATCAAGCCCGTTTTCATCCCTACCTTTATCAACATAAGGTATTCCAAGATACTTACGCATAAAACAATCCACTATATTGAATAGTATCCATCTCGTCTGCTGTGAAGTTTCTTCCTATTGGGTTGTCAACTACCAATGCCCCCGTAATTGTTTGAGCATTATATGTAACATTTCTAAGTTTTAAGTGACTCACTTCAATCTCAATCTCATTAGGGTTTGAAGCAAGAACAATTTTCAATACAATCTCAGGTGGGTTTGAAAACGCACGTATAACTTCCATAAGTGATCTATCAACATTATCAATTCGCAATTGCACTTGTGGCAATGCTTCATCATCATTGGGTAGTGAAAGTGCAAATGGATAAGGTTCAAACACAACGCTGTTGCTTGTAATGCTTGTGTTGTTGTTTACTAGATAGATATTAGTTGCTAAACTAGGATGCGTAATCTCTAAGAGTGCTAAGAATATCTCACCCGTTTCAACCTCATTACTCGCTTTTATAAACTCATTTGTCATGGTAAAAGCTCCACATTAAAAGAGACAATATAACTTCCACAAGATGAATAAGGTGCAAATGTAGGCATCCCATTAATTCTAAACTCACTTGATACACCACTGAAAGGGTCAGTGAAATCAAACCGCTGCACACCACTTTGTAAATCAACTATAAACCAATTGATGAAACTATTTTTTTGAGTAGGTGTTAATATCATTGACCATGATTGAGCCATGATAGGGTCAGTATAACGTCTACGCTTTTTTGCCTCACCAATATCAACTTCACTTGTAATCACATTGTTTTTTTGAGAAACACTAAAGCCATTACGTTGTGGCTCTGTTGGTAAATCAGGTGGATAAGGTACTGCCATGTTATGCCCCTTTTCTTTTTAGTCCAAAGTTTGTTTTAAAAGCACGGTCTAATGAACCATCACCAAGAGATGATTTAACACTATCACGTATCATCACATCAATGATACGTTTCCCATTGCCATCTTGACTCTCACTAACTTCTGCATCACTGCCACTCTCATTGTAAATGTTTACAACAGTACCCATTCCACTTGCGTTCACACCTAAGTCACCGCCAGCAGTTCTTTTAAGAGGCATAATAGCTTCCGCACCAGCTTCACCCATTAATCCCATTCCGCTTTTCATTGGGAACATTGTAGGTGAATTAACGACACCACCAGTTGCAAACTTTTGAACACCACCACTTATTGCACCGCCTTGTGCAAAACCAAAGAGTGAACCACCAGCCGTTCCGCCAAGAGCTGCTTGCATAGAATTAATAAGTGGGATTGTAATTTGGAGTCTGATTATCATTCTAAGTAAATCTTCAAGCACCGCTTCTGCAAACTTTGCAAACTCAAATGTACCAGTTTTGGCAAACTCAACTATTGAGTTCTCCATGTTTGAAAACGCGTTTGTAAATACAAATGCACCGTCTTGAATACGTACTGCTAGTTTCTCCATTTTTGTTGAAGTGTCAGCAGTACTCTCTGCAAACTCATTTTGAACATTAGTGCTTTTAGAAATTGCTAAACTAATCTGCATATACTTTTCAATTAAATTGCCGATAGGTTTTTTTAATGTATCCATGCTCTGCTTAATATTAGAGTTAAATTGCTCTGTATTAGAACTCAAAGTATCTTGCATTTTTAAAATAGCGTTTAACTCACCATCATAAGTTTCAAATATACTAGCTCTTATTTGTGCCACTTTTAAAATACCACTATATACTTGCGTAAAAAACTTACCAAGTATATTTGCGGTGACACTAAACACTTGCCCTACTCTATAACCTACTTCCGCAACAATCAACAAACCTTTCCACAAGCGTTCTGCACCACCTGATACTGCCCACTTATTTAATTCACTCGTAATGCTAGCCATTGCAGTAGAACTCATTGCAACAAGTCTTGTTTTTAAACCCTCAGTAATTAAACCCATGCGATAAAACTCATCATTGGCACGTTCAACCGCACTCAACGTTGTCCTATCAACTGTTAATCCTAAAGCCCTTGCTTCTTTTTCTGCTTCACGCATACCTTTTGAACCGTTTTGCAGCATGTTTAAAACTTTAACACCCTCAGCATCAAACAGTTTAAATGCTATTGATACTCGTTCACTTTGCGTTCCAACATTTTTAAGTCCATCTGCAACTGCTTCCATCTGTTTATCAAGAGTCAGGTTTTTAAACTTCTCAACACTAAGCCCCATTGCTTCAAGTGCTTCTGTTGAAGTTTTAGCATCTTGTGCAACACGTCTTGTCATTCTCTGCATTGCCATCTCTAAAGTTTGAACACTCACACCACTCAGTTCTGCTGCATGTCTAAAAGAGATCAGCTTATCAGTAGCAATTCCAAGTCTATCAGATGTTTTTGCAATAGCATCAAGAGATGCAGCAGTTTGTTTAAGTCCACTAATAACACTATATGCACCAAACGCACCCACCATTGCAACACCAACACTTTTTATAGTTTTAGTCATTCCACCAAATTTTTTGTTCATTCCAGCAATTTGTTTATTAAGTGTTGCAGTTTGTAGTTCGAGGTTAATTAGTAATGAGCCTAGCGTTGATTTTTTTGCCATGTTACAACCTTGTAAGTTCTAAGCCCAAAGACTTGTTCAAATTATTAAGTGTTTTTGTTTGTTCTGTTCTCCAGTATCTACTGTACTTTCCAGCTCCACTTACTGCACCCCATTTATGCTTACCTTTAGTACCAGCTTTACGTCCAGTTTCATTTGGAGATGCAAAAATGTAATAACCTTTTGCAGTAGTTATTATCTTACGCCCAGCAGTTAAACCACGCCCACTGTTGCGAACACTAAAAGATGTTTTTAAAAACCCACTTCCAGTTTTCTTTGCATATTTATTTTTATGTTGTCGTTTACCTTTTGGAGTAATGCTTTTAAATTGATTTTTAATCCGTTTTGCTTCTGGATCGATTGTTTTACGTATCGCGGTGCGTTGCATTTTTTGTGGCAGTTTTTTTAGTTTGTCAGTGATTTTTTTAACGCTACGTTTATCAAGTTGCATTTGTATCATGAACAAACCTTTTAAAATTATCTAAGTCAGAACCATTGTTACTTTCTTCTTTTGGTTTGGAGCGTTCATCTTTTACTAACATGTACGCGTTCCATGTTGTCAGTTCACTTGCAGGTAACTGCTTAATCTCACTCAAGCTTTTACCAAGCATCTCAGCAAGTGACAACATCATATATAACAAATGGTTCTCTTTTAGTTTCCCACTTCTTTATCTAGTGAACTTTCACCCATTCCGTTTAACTCTACAATAGCCTCAAATATAGTTTCAACTACACCACTAGGCATTGAAGAGATACTTGCAATCTCATCATCTCCAAAAAGTCTATGCCCATCTTCATTGATAAGGCTCACTGCAACCATCTTTGATTTCATAATAGATAACCCATCACCACTCGCGTTAAGTGCCATCTTCTCAAACTGCTCTCTGTCGCTAGTTAAAAACTCTCTGATAATTACATCACCAATTTCAAGTGAAACAACTTCTCTTTTTGCAACAATACTTAATAAATCATTTTTGTTTAACATCTTTACCACCTATCAATTTTTTAAAAGCCTCAACCTTTATCTCATATAATAACATATCAGCATGGCTATCCCACTGGGTACACCCACCAATAGCATAAGCCTTTTGCACTTTAACACCATCACACAATCCATCAGCGTGGTAACTTCTGTTTGGTGGTGTAATCATAAACAAGATTATCATTAAGTATTCGTTCATTAGTTTTTTATCCCCGCTAGTGAGTAATCGTCAATCTCTTTTGTGAACTTAATCTTTACAACACATTGAGTACAGTTCACATCATAATCAGCCATAGTTTCTTTGTTTGCACATCCACTTAGTGCTAAATATAGCACTCCTAAAAGTGCTATTTTAATACTAAGCCCAAACAAACTTTGAAGCCTTGCCTGAAACATTACCCATCATCAGGGTATCAGGTGCAGGATCACTCATTGTAAAACCAGCCATTGCAAGTTCAAATGTTGCTGTTGCCACTGGGCTTGAACCAGTCTTATCAGCAAACTCAATCTTAGCTTGACGTGTTTCACCAGCTACTGCACTGTTGATAAATGTCGTTTGGTTTGTAGTAGGACAATATGTAAATGTTACTGTCCAATCAGGTGCATCAGATAAACCAGCAACATAAGTCTTAGAACAATCAGTAATTGTTGTTGACTCTAAAAATGTTCCCGTTTGTCCAATCTCACCACCAAATGTTGTAACGTCCTCAACTTCAATGAACGTTCCGCTGCCAATAGCATCTTCAATAAAGAAGCGTGTTCCACACGTTAAATTTACACAATTTTGTGCCATCTTAATTTCCTTGTATATAAATAGAATATTCCAACGAAACAGAATACTTATCAATCGGCTCACTGTCGTAACTGCTTGATGTACTCTGTAATGTTGCACCTATAATGCTACTATCCTTGTTACAAGATAACGCATCAACTATATCAATTAACAAAGCCTGAGCATCATCATATTCAGACTCGAACGCTTCAATCGTAACAAAATTCTGTACTGCTACAACTCTGCTTATTGATTTTATATCTTCACTGCTATCAAGCGTGTAGGTTATAAAAGGCATATCAGTATCAAGCGGTGCATTTAGTGGATAAGTTGGTGCAATATCTTTTAAAGTATCGTGAAGATAGTTAGAAATGTTCATCAGATAATCTCCTTACACATAAGTTGTAAACTTCTGCCCTTATCAAATTCAAGAACACCAAGCACTTTAAACTCTTTTGCATCAGCTCGAACCATGTCCCCAACCAAAACACGTTGCTGCTCTACTTTACGCATCACAACTTTTATGGTTGTTTCCATAGTTTCCGCACCGCCATCAATAAACTCACGTCCTGAAACTGTTTTGTAACCAACGCGTACTTTTAAATATACTTTGTACACAGTTGTTTCCGCACCCGTATCAGTTCGTTCTTTTACCTCTCTAACAAACTCTGCTGGATATCTTAAATCACCACTACGCATGATTAACTCAATTGTGTAATCATGTAAGGTTCAAGAAGAAACTTAACACCACTATCAAGCATATTAACACTACCACCTACAACATCACCCTCTCTATTTTCGTAATACGTTCCGATAA
>Ga0256826_1002974_pt1 | contig 10231 bp, 8 predicted proteins | sample CV79metaG_FD_185975 | JGI IMG/M metagenome (GOLD analysis project Ga0256826, IMG submission 185975) | Hydrothermal vent microbial communities from East Pacific Rise, Pacific Ocean - CV79 | ecosystem: Environmental > Aquatic > Marine > Hydrothermal vents | place: Pacific Ocean: East Pacific Rise... | reverse complement strand
TGAGAAGTAAGCTTTTTATTAGCAAAATTTAGAGATAATCGCGATAACTAAATAAAGAGAGATGGACTGATATGTTAGATTATTCAAAATTTTTAAAGTACTCCAAACCAGGACCGCGTTACACTTCATACCCTACAGCACTAGAGTTTAGTGATGCTTATGAGTACGATACTTACATCAAAAAGTTAGAGTCTCAGGACTCATCTCGACCTATCAGTCTCTACTTTCATCTTCCATTTTGTAAAAATGCCTGCTACTTCTGTGGCTGTAATGTAGTTTTTACCTCAAAAGAGGATAAGATGCTCCGTTATATGGAGTATCTTAAACGTGAGTTAGAGATACTCTCAAAACACGTTGATTGTAAACGCCAAGTAATTCAGATGCACTTTGGTGGAGGAACTCCTACTTTCTTTACAGCCGCGCAACTCAAAATCATCATTGATGAGATAAAATCATACTTTCCTAACTTTATAGAGGGCGCTGAAATTAGCTGTGAGATAGATCCTCGCCATATAGATGAAGATCAGATGAGAGTTATGAGTGAAGCTGGATTTAATCGTGTAAGTTTTGGGATTCAAGACTTTAACGAAAAAGTTCAGGTTGCCGTTCACCGTGTACAACCTTATAATGTTACAAAAGATGCGATGGATTTAGCTCGTAAATACAATATGATCTCTGTAAATGTCGACCTTATTTATGGTCTTCCTTTTCAAACACTAGATACTTTTAAAGAGACTTTAACCCTAGCTCTTACTCTCAACCCTGATAGATTCGCAGTCTTTAACTATGCTCATGTTCCTTGGCTGAAAAAGACGATGAGAAAGATAGACGAGACTACACTTCCTCTACCTGATGAAAAACTCGCAATTATGCAGTACACTATAGACTTCTTAACTTCAAATGGTTACAAGATGATAGGTATGGATCACTTTGCAAAACCTGAAGATGAACTCTTCAAAGCCATAGAAAAAGGTGAACTCCATAGAAACTTCCAAGGTTATACTACAAAAGGTGGAGCAGACCTTATAGGTGTTGGACTTACTTCCATAGGTGAAGGAGTTGATAGCTACAACCAAAACTTTAAAGTTATGGCTGAGTATGAAGAGGCAATAGATGCTGGGAAACTTCCGTTTGAGCGTGGTGTTGTTCTTAGTGAAGATGACCAAATCCGCCAGTATGTCATCATGGAGCTTATGAGTAATTTTAAGTTAGATATACAAAGATTTGATAAGCTTTATGGTGTAGAATTTAAAACTTACTTTGCTGATGCTATAGAAGAACTCAAACCATTTGTTGAAGATGATTTGATAGAGATGGATGAGAATAAAATAGAGTGTTCACAAACAGGAACACTCCTCATAAGAAATATAGCAATGGCGTTTGATGCTTATATGCACCAACACAAGGCAAGTAAAAAAACTTTTTCAAAAACGGTGTAAAAATGAACAAACCTTTAGAAGATATTTTTAGTTTTGATGCAATTCAAGATGATTGTGTAAAGTGTGGGAAGTGTATTCCTGTCTGTACTATTCACAATGTAAATGCCGATGAGGTAACATCTCCTCGTGGATTTATAGACCTTTTAGGGGCTTATAAACGTGGTCACTTAGAGATGGATAAAACTGCTAAAGATATCTTTGAGAGCTGTTTTTTATGTACAGCATGTGTTGAGGTCTGTCCAAAATCTCTTCCAACAGATATGATAATAGAACAAGCTCGTGCAGATATAGCGAAGAAGTTTGGTATAGCTTGGTACAAAAAAGCTTTCTTTTTACTGCTTCGTCATCGCTGGCTCAATGACCTGGCATTTAAACTCGGTTGGACATTTCAGACTTGTGGCTTTAAGATAAAAGCAGACATAGAGTCTATGCATACTCGTTTTAATCTACCTATGATTAAGACAGATAGACTTATGCCAAGTCTAAGTAAAACTTCATTTTTAAACTCTCATAAAGAAAATATAGACAATGGTGGTAAGAGAAAAGTGGCTGTATTTATTGGCTGTTTAGCGAACTATAACTACAAGGGTGTGGGAGATGGTCTTTTAGAGATACTTGAAGCTCTTGAGATAGATGCTTTTTTAGCAAAATCTCAAAAGTGCTGTTCTGCACCTGCATATTTTACGGGTGATTTTGACACAGTTGATTCAAACGCCAAGTTTAACATTGAGTACTTTGAGAAATTTGCTGGGGATGTTGAGGCTATCATCGTGCCAGAGGCTACTTGTTCTGCAATGCTTAAGATAGACTATGAACACTACTTTCATGACCAACCAGAGTGGAAGGCTCGTGCAAAAGCTGTTATGAGTAAAGTATTTATGGCTACAGAGTGGCTACAAAACCATACAGAACTTGAAGCACTCTTAGCTTCAAAGAAAAAAGCACCTCAGATAGTAACATATCATGATCCTTGTCATGCGAAAAAAATGCAAGGTATCCATGAAGAGCCGAGAAATCTCATACGTCAAAACTACAAAATAGTAGAGATGAGTGATCCAAATGCTTGTTGTGGTTTTGGTGGAATCACTATGCAGACAGAAAAGTATCACTTTTCAGTAGCTGCTGGAATCCCAAAGGCTGCTATGATTAAAAATACAGGTGCTGAGATAGTTTCAGCTGAGTGTTCGGCTTGTCGTATGCAGATAAACAACTCTATGGGTGTTGAGAGTACAACGGTTTTTAAAAACCCTATAGAGCTTATAGCTGAAGCATTGAAGGCTTAAGGTGGATTATTTTGTTTGGAGTGTAAGTCCTATAGCTTTTTCTATGGGACCTATTACTGTCTTTTGGTACGGAATTCTTTTTGCAAGTTCTATCATCTTTGGTTTAGAGTTTATGAAGTGGGCATTTAAGATAGAAGGAAAAGATGAGAGAGTAATAGACCCACTTTTTCTTTATGCTGTTGTTGGTATAGTTGTTGGTGCTAGGCTAGGGCACTGTCTCTTTTATGACCCTGCTTACTACTTTGCTAATCCTATGAAAATATTTGCCGTTTGGGAGGGTGGTCTTGCCTCTCACGGTGGTGGTCTTGGAGCTATTATAGCTCTGTATTTTGGAACGAAAAAGTACAAGATGGAGTTTTTATGGCTTGTAGATAGACTTATCGTACCAACTGCTCTTTTTGGTTTTTTAGTTCGTATGGGAAATTTTATGAACTCAGAAATAGTGGGTATAAAAACAGATGTTTCATGGGCTATTATATTTACAAAAGTAGATCAGTTTCCAAGACATCCGGCACAGCTCTATGAAGCATTTTCTTATCTTATTATCTTCTTTATACTTTTTGGAATCTATAAGTTTTCAAAAGCAAAGGTACAAGTCGGGCTTATGTTTGGTATATTTTTAACACTAGTCTTTAGTGCTAGGTTTATGATTGAGTTTGTTAAAACTAGACAAGCTGACTACGATACAAGTTTTCTTATGATGAGTACAGGACAAGCTCTTAGTATACCTTTTCTTCTTGTAGGTATAGGCTTTATATTTTGGAGTCTTAAAAAGTAGTGCAAAAAGCCATACTAATCTACTTCATTTTTGTAAATATAGCGGCCTTTGTAGTCTACACTTTTGATAAATTCCGTTCTCGCATCAATGCATCTCGTATAAGCGAAAAAGAACTTTTTACTTTCTCTATTATAGGTGGATTTTTAGGGGCGAGTTTGAGTATGGCTCTCTTTCGTCATAAGGTTAGTAAAGTCTCTTTTTTGATCAAACATATACTTATTATGCTCATCTGGATAGTTGGGATAAGCTACTACTTCTTAGAGCTAAATGAGTTAAATTTTCTTAGATAGTTATCTATGCCGTCGGTGTTTTTTCTTATCTTTATGAACTGAAGATTTCCAAAAATGGTTGACTGCCCAATACGAACTAGATGCTCCAACAATAGAGTAAAAGAGTGTTCCTATATAGAGAGGAATGAAAATATCGTCAATATTATCACTAAACCAATCAAGAGTCATCTCTACAGAACTTATTTCGCTTCCTAAAAAGAAAGACCCTGTTAGATACTCCATATAGTACATAGGTGGCATAGTAAAAGGATTACTTAACCAGCACATAGCGATGGCAATAGGAACATTAAATCTTACAAAGGGCATAACAAGTAAAACAGCAGCCATCTGCATAGGCATAGGGATGAATGCTATAAATATTCCAATGAAGACTCCGCGACTTATCATCTTTCTATTTGCTTGAAGGAATTCTGGCGGTACTTTAGATTTTTTAATAAAAGCTTTTAGTTTTTCGCTTTTTGTAGTTTTTTTGAGAGTTTTTCTTATCATAAATATAATTCTTATAGTTGTTTTTTAGAATTATAGCTATTTTTTTCCTAAAGTTGCTTGTGGTTCATCAAAATAGTAACCTTGTGACTTGTCAACACCAAGTGAAATAAGCTTGTCATTTATCTCTTTTGTTTCAACATACTCCCCTATAGTCTGTATGTTCATCTCTTTAGCAAACGCTACTATTACAGATGTTATGAGTGCTGAGCGCTTATCTGTAGTGATCTCTTTAATGATACTTCCATCTATCTTGATAAAGTCAGCTTGTAGACGCATAAGGTGCTCAAAGTTTGAGTAACCAGTTCCAAAATCATCTATAGAAATTCTGCATCCATAAGCTTTTATCATTGTAATGAATTTTTCAATTTCATCAAAATCTTCTATACTTTCACTCTCAACTATCTCAAATATAACACGGTTTGAAATTTTATATTTATGAAGGGTATCTACTATGTACTGTGTAATCTCTTTGTCTAAAATATCTTCAATTGTGATGTTGATAGAAAAATCATACTCATTATCTTTAAAGGCATCAAAACTTTTTCTAATTACTATTTTAGTAAGTTGCTTATATAGTTTTGCTTTTTTTGCTATTTCTAAAAAATAGTGAGGTGTAACAATATGGCCCTTTTTATCTATAAGTCTTATGAGTGTTTCAAATTTTTTAACACCTTTACCCGCATTGTCGATGATAGGCTGATAGAACATTGTTATTCTATCATCTTCTATAGCATCTTTGATCTCTTTAATCCATCTAAGATTGTTTTCATATTCATCATTTAAAGAGAGCTCTTGTGTATATGTTTTGATATTTGTAAACTCTTTTCTTGCTGCAATAATTGCCATATTTGATGTTGTGAGTAGCTGAGAATTCTCTTGGACAGAAATGCCGATTGTGACACTTAGTGAAATATGTTGCTCTTCAATGATAATTGGAGTTGCACTATTATCTTTAATAAGTAGGTGAGCTTGCTTCTCAACTTCTTTTGTCTCTCTTTGTGTGGAAACAATAACAAATTCATCACCACTGAGTCTATAAAGTTTTGAGTCTAGATCATCTTTAATTCGCTCATATAAGAAGTTACTAAACTCAATTAAAACTTTATTTCCAAAGCTTTCTCCGTAGAGATTGTTAATATGACTAAAGTTATCTATGTTGATTAACGTACAAGATAGTTCGGGCCCAGTTTCTATATCTTTTAAGAGAGCATTTCTATTTTGCAAGCCTGTTAATGCATCTACATAAAGCATATTTGTGAGTTCATCTTGGTGCTGAATAAGTTTTGTGATGTTATGTCTAATAGCTATAAACTCTACAATTTCATTATCTTTATCTAAAATAGGGGATATAGTTGTATCAACCCAGTAGCTTGAGCCATCCTTTCTTCTGTTTTGAAGTGTTCCATGCCAAGTTCTTTTATCTAAAATAGTCTTCCATAATTGTTCAAAAACTTCTGCTGGAGTATTTTTACTTCTAACAACATTATGGTTTTTTCCTATAATATCCTCTTCATTAAAACCTGTTACCTCATAGAAGTTTTCATTTGCAAATGTAATGATTCCATTTATATCTGTTCTTGTAACTATAAGATTATTGTCAATATTTGATTTGTAACTCTTTAAAAATGAAATATTGTCATAAAGTTCTTTCGTATTATGAAGAAGTGCAGCATGTTTAGAACGGAGTTGTTCGTCTGTATTTTTGTCTTTTTCACCTATAAAGTACTGAATGAGAAAGTAGATTCCCGAAAGTGCGACAGAGATATTGAGGATAAAAAATATTTCAATAGCTATTTGAGAGAGTTCAATATGAATGTTTTCTATCAGCCATTGATCTATAAGTGCTGAAAAAATAACTAGAGAAGTAAAAGAGTAGAGCCAATAGAGAGATTTTTTACTTTTATCATGAATTAAAGCTGTTATTGGTGCAAAAAATGCCCAAATAAAGATATAACTGCTCTGTGTAAAACCACCAAGGGACCACATTAATAAAAATGGTAGAATAAGAATGAGAAGCATTTGTGCTTTTTGAACAAAGGAAATCTTCTTTGTTTTATGAAAATAGATTAAAAGTAAGATAGAAGATATCGTATAAAACATAGGAATAATAGCAGATAAATTATGACCAAGTCCAAAATAAAATAGAGACCAAAAAAATCCAACAGGACCTATAAGAAGGGGAACCATATTAATAGATATTTTTTTTAACTGTAATGATTCGCTGTCTGTAGCTACAACTCCTATTCTAAGGATTTTGTGTATAAGTTCTTTCAAATAGTTCAATAGTTTTTAATGCCTACCTTAGTTTAATTGGGAAAATTAGTATATCACAAATATATCACAATAACTTATTTAAATATAGATTGTCCTAATAATGTCACAATGATGTATATAAATGTAGCATATAGTAAAAATATGATAAAATTACATTATATAAATAAGAAGTAGGGTAAAAAATGTCATTTGAAAAACTAGGAATTATAAAACCACTGTTAAGTGCTATAAGAGAAATGGGTTATGAACACCCTACATTAGTGCAAAAAAGGGCTATTCCTTTAGTTTTAGCCAAGAGTGATGTTTTTGCTACTGCACAGACAGGAACAGGTAAGACGGCTGCTTTTGGTCTGCCCCTCCTTCAGCGTCTACGTAAGCCTGTAGAGGGTAAAGGTGTTCGTGCTGTTATACTCTCTCCAACTCGTGAGCTAAGTATACAGATATATGAAGATATAGAAAATTATGCTAAAAATATGAAAATCAAAACTATGATTTTAGTTGGTGGGAAAGATTTAGATAAGCAAAAACAGAAGTTAAAAGAGGGTGTTGATATTATCATCGCTACTCCAGGACGATTGATGGAGCATATGGAGAGTGGACTAAGTCTTAAAGATGTTGAAACTTTCATCTTAGATGAAGCTGATAGAATGTTAGATATGGGTTTCACAAAAGATATAAGAAAAATCCATCCACTTCTTCCAAAACGCCACCAATCACTTCTTTTTTCTGCTACATTTAGCGAAAAGGTTAGAAAACTCTCTAAGCTTATACTTACAAAACCAGCTTTCATAGAGACTGCTAAGAAAAATACTACTGTTGATACTATTAACCAAATAGCTTATACAGTAGACACAGCAAGAAAAGCTGAACTTCTTGCATACCTTATAGGTTCAAGAAACTTTCCTCAAGTCTTAGTTTTTACTAGAACTAAAAAAAGTGCAGACGAACTTGTTGTTGAGCTTAAAAAAGATGGATTAAAATGTGGTGTTATTCATGGTGATAAGACAAAAGCAAACCGTTTAAAAACATTGACACAGTTTAAAGAGGGTGTGTTTAGAGTTCTTGTAGCAACTGACATCGCTTCTCGTGGGCTAGACATAGAACATCTTCCATATGTTATAAACTATGAACTTCCTTCTATTCCTGAGGATTATGTACATCGTGTTGGAAGAACTGGACGTGCTGGTCGTCAGGGTGAGGCTATTAGTCTTATAGACATCTATGAGAAGTATGACATCAGAGATATAGAAAAACTTATAGGACAGAAAATCCCACAAGAGAGTGTAGAAGGATTTGAACCTGACCCAACAATAAGAAGAAAAGATGTTGATGAGGTAAAACTTAAGGCTGAACATAAACGTGCATCTGGTAAAAAAGAGCGTAAGTATAACAAAAACACTTCAAATGTTCCCGTGACAAAAAAACAGATGAAAGCTACAAAGAAGAAGAGAAAAACTACTAAACGCGATGGCTAGTAATTTTTTATAATGTTTGAAAATTATGAGTTAGAGATACTTTACCAAGATGAGTATCTTGTAGTTATAAATAAACCCTCAGGACTCTTAGTCCACAAGTCTATGATAGATAGGCATGAAATTTACTTTGCTATGAAGATGATTCGCGATCAAATAGGACAGTGGGTATACCCTGTTCATCGTTTAGATAAACCTACATCTGGTATTTTACTTTTTGCATTTGATAGCCATACGGCAAAACTTATGAGTATGCAGTTTGCTTCTCACTCCATCCAAAAAACTTACATCGCTGTTGCTCGTGGTTATGTCCAAGATGAGGGTGTAATAGACCATGCTTTAAAAGAGAAACTAGACAAGATTAGTGATAAGGATGCTTCAAAGTATAAAGAAGCTCAAGAGGCAGTAACGGCGTTTAAATGTTTAGCAACTGTAGAGTTAAACGCCAGTGTAGGTCGCTATGATAAAACTCGCTACTCCCTGGTAGAGTTAAAACCTCGTACAGGCAGAAAACATCAACTTCGCCGTCATATGAAACACATCAATCATCATCTTCTTGGCGATACCAAGTATGGAAGAGGGGAACACAATAAGTTTGTTCGCGAAGTGTACAATATGAACCGACTTCTTCTTCATGCCTTCTCTTTAGAGATAAAACACCCTTACACAGACGAACAGATGATTTTTAAAGCAGATTTTGATGATACATTTAAAATGATATTTAATGAATTTGCTTGGAAAGTTGACTATAATTAGTCAAAAAAAATAGTAGATTAAAAAATAGGAATATTATGAGTGAAGTAAAAGAGATATATTTAAAAGATTATGTGAAACCATTTTTTGAGATAGAGAGTGTTAACCTGACATTTGAACTGTTTGAAGAGGAGACTCTTGTTACAAATGTCATGAAGATGAAAAAAGTTGATGAGAGTGTGAAAGAGTTAAGACTTGATGCTATTGATTTAGAACTTGTAGAGTTATACTTAAATGATCTCAAACTTGATGATAGCCGTTACATCATTGAAGAGGAGAGTTTAACTATTTTAAACACTCCTATGGCGTTTAGTTTAAAAGTAGTAAACAGAATCTATCCACAAAACAATACTGAACTAGAGGGTCTTTACAAATCTGGTTCTATTTTTTGCACACAGAATGAACCTGAAGGTTTTCGTCGTATAACTCCTTACTTGGACCGTCCGGATGTAATGAGTGTTTTTACTACTACAGTAGTAGCAAACACAGAGAAATACCCAGTACTTTTAAGTAATGGAAATAAGATCCAGTGCCATGATAGCTTTGATGAACGCCATGGTGTAACTTGGGTAGATCCACATAAAAAACCATCTTATCTTTTTGCTCTTGTTGCAGGAGACTTGGGTAGTATAAGCGATGAGTATACAACAGCTAGTGGAGAGAGAGTAGAGCTCAACATCTACTGTGACTTAGGAAATGAGTCTAAGTGTTACCATGCCATGACATCACTCAAAGAGGCAATGCTTTGGGATGAAGAAAAATATGGTCGTGAGTATGACTTAGAGATTTATAACATAGTTGCAGTAGATAGTTTTAATATGGGAGCAATGGAGAATAAGGGTCTTAACATCTTTAACTCTGCTTATGTTTTAGCTGATACTGATACAGCAAGTGATGCAAACTTTATGGGTATACAGTCTGTGATAGCCCACGAGTACTTTCACAACTGGACGGGAAATCGTATAACTTGTCGTGATTGGTTTCAACTCACACTCAAAGAGGGACTCACAGTTTTTCGTGATCAATGTTTCTCCGCAGACCTAAACTCTAGTGCCGTGCAACGAATAGAAGATGTCAAAGCTCTTCGTGAACGTCAGTTTGTAGAGGATGCTTCACCAACCTCTCACCCTATTCAGCCAAAATCGTACATATCTATGAATAACTTTTATACAGCAACAGTGTATGAGAAGGGTGCTGAGGTTATACGAATGATACATACTCTTTTAGGGCAAAAGAATTATCGTAAAGCTACAGACCTTTACTTTAAAACTTTTGATGGGCAAGCTGTAACAACTAATGACTTTCTTTGGGCTATGAGTGAGGCTTCAGGAGTTGATTTGACAGCTTTTGAACTCTGGTATCATAAAAATGGGACACCTCACCTTGAAGTAAGTGAAAGCTTTGAAGATGGCGTTTACTCACTCACTTTAAAACAGAAAGATGAATTTTTTTA
>Ga0256826_1002973_pt1 | contig 10231 bp, 9 predicted proteins | sample CV79metaG_FD_185975 | JGI IMG/M metagenome (GOLD analysis project Ga0256826, IMG submission 185975) | Hydrothermal vent microbial communities from East Pacific Rise, Pacific Ocean - CV79 | ecosystem: Environmental > Aquatic > Marine > Hydrothermal vents | place: Pacific Ocean: East Pacific Rise... | reverse complement strand
TTATTATCGGTGCTGGTGCTGCTGGAATAGCATGTGGGAATATGTATAAACTTTTAGGTGTAAAAAATATAACTATGCTTGATTCAAAAGGTGTTATTCATAGTCAACGTAAAGATTTAAATAAGTATAAGCAAGTGTTCGCTTTAGAAACAGAAGATAGAACATTAGAAGATGCTATGAAAAATGCAGATATGGTTTTAGGGCTTTCTAAACCTGATTTGATTACATCAGATATGGTTAAAAGTATGTCAGAGTCAAATCCTATTATTTTTGCTTGTGCAAATCCAAACCCAGAAATTAAACCACCGCTTGCAAAAGAAGCTAGAGCAGACATAATCATTGGTACAGGTAGAAGTGACTACTCAAACCAAGTAAATAATGTTTTAGGTTTTCCACAAATTTTTAGAGGTGCACTTGATGTAAGGGCGACTAAGATAACTGAAAATATGAAAATGGCAGCAGCAAAAGCACTCGCTTCACTTGCAAAAGAAGATGTTCCTCAAAGAGTAAAGAGAGCACATAATAGAGATAATATGGCATTTGGAAGTGAATATATAATTCCTTCACCTTTTGATAGAAGAGTATTAGTTTGGGTTGCATTAGCTGTAGCAACAGCAGCTATAGAAGATGGTGTTGCTCGTGTAAAAGAGTTTGATCTTGATGCATATAGAGTTAAACTTGAACGATTAGCAAAGCACTTAGATGGAGAGTTAGAGTAGGCTAAGATATATTCTTAGCCATTTTATAAAAAAGCTTTAATCCTAAAGACGCTTTATAATCAATCTTATAAGAGATTAACTCAAGATATTTTAAAATATCATTTTCTTGGATATTTGTATTTTTCATAGCTTTTTGCAAAATATATCGAGGAATTTTGATATTAGTTTTTAAAAATTCTCGTTCAATTTTTTTATAGAGCCTTTTATCTTTGTGAAAACAAAGTAGGGCAAAAACAAAGGGCAGTTTATATCGTTTATGCCACTCTCTTGCTAAATCAATATAGTTATTATTATTAAGTGCATAGCGTAGTGCCTTATCTCCTATGAGAACCTCACCTTTTATTTCTAAAATAGATGCTAAAATATTAGAAGATGCTGATTCTATATCTTTTTGAGAATTTTTACTTGGAATTACTATAACACTTTGAACATCTTTTTTTGCAATAATTCCTAAGCCTATGTGAGAAGAGTTCTGAGCACTTATGCTTGAGATAAAAGCAGCATCAACGCGACGAGCATGAAATGCACGGTTGATTTTACTCGGAACACTTTTTTTGTACTCCATACTCATTTTTGCACTTGAACCTTTTGTAAATCTCTTCATGAATACATGAAAAGGAAGTAAGTTAATATATTCTATTTTTCCAAAAATCATAAGCAAATTATACACTGCTTAACTTATCTTAGATATAATTAGGCCAATAAATATAGAAGGTGAAGTAGATGGTAACAATAGATTTTTTAGGACCAATACAAAAACCAAGTTTAGAGTTAGAGATAAATAATCTAAATGAACTTGCAAAAATTTTACAAGAAGATTCTGAACTGAGTGAATGGTTACAGAACTGTGCAGTAGCTGTAAATGATACATTAGTCTCTTCTCTTGAAGTCACTTTAAATGATGGAGATAAAGTATCTCTACTTCCTCCTGTATGTGGTGGTTAAGAGATGTCAATAAATAGCAAGTTAGACATATATAATGGTTCATTAGATGTTTCTTTAATTATAAAAAGATGGTATGACGAAGAGTCTCAAAGTAATTATGGTGCATATATTCCATTTATAGGGACTGTACGTAGTGAAGATGGCATAGATGGTCTTAGTTTTGACATTTATGAGCCTATTTTATTCTCATGGTTTAATGCTTGGAAAGTAAAAGCAGAAAAGAGAGGTGCAATTGTAAAAATGGCACATTCAAAAGGAGATGTTATGTTACATGAATCTTCTTATATAGCATCTGTATTTTCACCTAAACGCCGAGTTGCACTAGAATTAATTGATGAGTTTGTAGAAGATTTTAAAGCAAGTGCTCCTATTTGGAAATATGATTTAAAAGATGGGCGTAGAATTTATGCTAAAGATCGTTCAACTGCCATAAAAGGTAGTGGTTTATTAGGAGTTACATTATGAGTTTACTTGCTTTTGAAACGAGTCAAAATATGCTTGAATTACTAGAAGTAAACGCTAGTAGATTTGAAAGAGTTCCCTTGAGTAGTTCTTTAGGAAGAGTTTTGGCAGTTGACATTGTTGCAGAATTTAATGACCCTCAGTTTCCAACAGCTTCGATGGATGGTTATGCCGTAAAATATGAAGATTTAGCCTTAGGTGAATTAAAAGTTTTAGGTGATAATCCAGCTGGACATGATGAAGTAAGAGAGTTAAATGCTGGTGAATCTATAAAAACTTTTACAGGTTCAATGATGCCAAAAGGTTCAGATACTCTTATTCAGATAGAAAATGTTTCATTCTTTGATGGAAAAATCACAATTGATGAAGTAGTTTCAAAAACGAATGCTGTTCGTCCTATAGGTGAGGGGTATAATGCTGGAGATATTTTAATCTCAAAAGGATCAAAAATAGGTTTTGCTGAAATAGGTGTTATGGCAGGACTAAACCAAGTAATGGTAAAAGTAGCCATTAAACCTCGTGTTGCCGTAATCGCAACAGGAAGTGAAATATTGGATTTAGGGGAAAATAGTACAAATCCAGCTCAGATTAGAAGTTCAAACAACTATACTTTAGCCGCATTATTTGAATCAGCTGGTGCAGAGGTTATACAGTTAGGTACTGCTCCTGATGATAAAGATGAAATAATGAAAACATTTCAGACAGCTCTCCAATCAGCAGATATCCTTGTGAGTACTGGTGGTGTGAGTGTTGGAGATTATGATTTTGTTAAAGATATTGTACCTCGTTTAGGTGCAGATGTTGTTTTTAAGGGTGTAGGAATAAAACCAGGTCGTCATATAATGGTAGCTCAAAAAGAGGAAAAGTTTATTTTAGCACTTCCAGGTTTTGCATATTCATCAACTGTTACTTCTATTTTATATGCATTACCATTAATAGCAAAAATGTTAGGGAAAACAAAATCATTTAAAACAGTAGCTGCAAAGTTACAAAGTGATTTTACAAAAAGAAGTAGATTTACAGAGTTTACAGCATGTAATGTAGTTGTTCAAGATGGTGAATATTACATAAACTTTGAGGGAAAAAAGGTTGGAAGTTCTGCAATTCTTACTAATATGCTTGATGAATCAGCATTAATGATTGCGGGTGAAGAGGATAAGTTCTTAGAGAGTGGAACTTATGTAAATATAATTTTAATGGATAATTTTTAATGAAAGCATTTTCTATAAGCGCCACAACGAAAGAAGTAAAAGAACTCAACATTGAAATGCAAGCGAATAGTGTATATACTTTTTTTAGCTCAATTTTGATAGATGAATTAGAAAGCTTAAATAAGCATATGATTTATAGTGATGCAAATGCATTGAGTGAGAAGAAAACTGCTTATTTTATAGGTGAACAATTAGTTCTAGGTGAAGCACTTGTTATAGGTAAAGAAGAGTTTACGGATTTAGATGCAACAATTACTCAAGAAGAGTTGAAATCACTTGTTGTTAGTGATGTAAGTGATTTTTACAAAAATGTTTTAGAGATACTTTCTTCTACAAGTATAAACCTATATCGTCAGTTTAGAATTATACATAACAATGAAAATTTAGTATTAAATACTGAATGGGTACTATATACATTTAATATGGCTGATCAAAGAACAAAAGAATATTTTGTAAATGAACTTAAGATAGCACTACAAGCATCTCAAACGCCAGAAGAGTTTATGCAGAAGATGGCGAAACTCGCTTTAAATGCAGCAAAATAAAAGTTTATCACCAAATACTCACTACTATTTGATATAATTGCATAAAATATTAAAGGATTAATGTGATTTCTAAAGATTTACTAACACTTCTTAATGCTGATTCAATGATTATAGAGAGTGGTGGTAAAGCTGGAAAAATGACTCTTTTATTTTATCTTATCAACTTTTTATATAAAGATAAAGCAATAATTTTTACTCCTCAAGAGAGTTATCTCTTTAAAAGAAGAATAAAATCTCTTTCTAGCCAATATCAACAATTTTTGAATTTAGAAAAAGTAATTTCACCTTATTACTTAGATGAAAATTGGAATATGTTAAAGCAAAAATATGGCTATGAATTTTTCTTACAAGAGTTAACACAAATCATTACAACATCTGAAGAAAAAATTATTGTACTTCATAGACTTGGTGAATTTTTTGAGTTTCAAGATAGGTATGAGATTGAAAATGTTTATAAAACATTAATTAAACTAGCAACTGTACACAAAAAGAAAATGATTTTCTTAGTGAATAATAAAAATGAAAATTATGAATATATCCGTCGTATAGCGGATGAGTTTACAGATGTTTCGATTAGTATAGAAAATAATGAAAATAATGAAAGATTATTAAATATTAAAGATGTATTACAAAATAAAGAGTACCCATTAATGCATTTTAAAATTCATAATGAAAATTTTATTTTAGATTTATATAAGAAAAGTCAAGAAATAACGAATAATAAAACGAAAAATATTTTAATCGCAGAACTAAATCCAGCACATGACAATATGAAAGATATATGTACATATATCTTTGATAAACCAAATTTTTCTGTTAAATATGCAAACTCTCTACAAAGTATTCTTCAAGAGATATTTATAGCACCAGATGTTATTGTTGTCTTAATGAAGAGAGATCAAGCAAATTTTGATACTATTACTGCATTAAAAAAACAGTTACCAGATACTAAAATTATTGCTATAGTTGATCAGAAATTTGTAAGAACAGAAGATATACAAGAAGCCTACACAAATGGATGTGATGAGCTTTTTGCAAATAATCTTTCTCTAGAAACTCTTATTTTATCACTTCAAAAAGCTTCTAAAACACTTTTTTATACAGAATATATGAATAGACTTCCTAAATTAAACAATATTTTAACATCTTTAGAAGAGTATGAGCTTTTAGCTAAAGAGTGTATAGATAAAGTTCTATTTTTTACAGCATTTACTATGGAAACAAAGAGTAAATTTGAATTTGTAACACATTCAAGTAGAAATAGTGATTATATCTATCAAACAGACCATAAAATATACTATATAGCGATTAGTACAATGCCTAAGGATATAAAATATATTGTAGATAAATATCGTGAAAAATATAGTGATTTAGCTTTAACATGTGTATGGGAACCAATTAACCATGATACATTTGAGAATTGTGTTCATGGTTAAGATATTATTTACACTTCTAATTTTAACGATTAGTGCATATTCAATTGAATTAGATATTAAAACACTTCAAGAAATTGTAGATAATGATAGTAGTGCAATTAAAGAAAGAGTTTTATTAGCAAAATATTATGAGAAAAATGATAATGATTTAAAAGCATTAGTTTTAGTTGAAGAAGTATTAGGTCAAGATGCTAAAAATAAAAATGCACTCTCTATTAAAAAAAATATAGAGACTAAAGAGAGAGTAAAAGGTGTTTTTAGAGAAGCAGGTTTATCATACCCTATAGAGTCAAAAGAAGCACAAAAACGTTTAGATAGTTACTATAGTGCTAATAATTATCAGTTCTATAGTAATTTATATCAGGCTTTAGTTGATGTAAATATAATAATTGAAGATAGTTACCATGTAAAAGCAGCATATATATATCTTTGGGATGCTAGATATAAAGAGAGTGAAAAGGCTCTCAATGAGCTAGAGCATGAAAATAATATAGACGCAGCTAAAATTCGTGCTGATATCTGTTACTATACAGGAAAATATAAATGTTCAGCTAGGTTATATGAAAAATTATATAATTCATCATATGATATTAAAACAGCGATTAAGCTTATTAATAGTTATATATATTTAGGTGAAACAACGAAGGCACAAAGACTTTATAATTTCATCTATCGTAAATATCCAAAAAATGTAGAGCTTAAAAAACTTGGACAAAAGATAGACACAGTTAAAAATAGTTATCTGCTTAATATGCAAAAAGCTTATGAAAAAGATAAAAATATAGAAACATTATCAGCATATGCAAATGCACTCTTTTCTGCAGGAAAAAAATCAGAAACATTAGAGTTAATTCGCGAGTATAATAAAGAAAATGCTACAAATAAGTCATTAGTATTAGAAGTAAAATATCTTACATGGATGGGTGAAACAGATAAAGCATTAGAAATATTAAAGCATGGTGAATTAAATGATGATCTAGATGCAAAATTGATTTTAGGGCAAATCTATTCTTGGAATCATGAGTATGATGATGCAAAAAAGAATCTTAATGAAGTTATTAAATTAAGTAAAGATAAAGAACAGATTTTTAATGCTAAAAAAGCATTAGCATATATCTATTTATGGGATAAAAAAACTGAAGAATCTAAAAAATTATTTATAAAACTACAACAAGAAAAACCATCCGACAGAGAAGTTAGAGAAGCTTTAATGGAGCTAAACCACGATTATGCAGGGTTAATCAAAATATATAGAGGTAGATCTTCATTAAGTGCTAAAAAAAGACTTTCAGAGCTTTATCAATTAAATAAACAACCAGATATGGCCATTCGTTATCTTAAAGAGTATGTAAATGCACAACCCACAGATTTAGAAGCTACAAAAAATTTAGCTCTTCTTCTTATTGAGAAAAAAGATTACTATCAGGGATTTGGCTATCTTGAATATTATGCAGCACAAAAGCAAACTGCTGAGTCTAGTATATTACTCGCTAAAAATTATTATTGGCAAGGATTTTCAAAAGAAGCATTAGATGTTTTAGAAAAATTTCTTAAGAAAGAACCAGAAAATGAGGATGCACTGAAGCTCAAAGCAAAAATTTTAAAAGTAGCACCTCGTTTTACAACGAGTAATAGTGGAGCTACTACAGGTACATATTTTGATGACTTAGGAAAAAAACAACTTTTTCTTGCAGATACATTATACTTTAATGCTCACTACAAAGCATCACTAGATTACTATAAAAACTATCTACGTTTACATCCTAATGATCATGCAGCTAGATATAGATATGCATTTGCACTTGAAAATACAAAAAACTACGGTGAAGCAGAGGGTGAATTTTCTCTTATATTTTGGACAAAAGATTCTGATGAATTAAGATATCACTATGCATACAATATGATGAAAAATGGAAAGCTCAAAGAGTCAGAAAAATTATTGTTAAAGCTCAAAGAGAGCATTTATAAAAAGCTTGATTCAAATATGAATAATTTTTTAGAATCTTGGAAAAAGTCATGGGAATCATTAAAATTTCAAAAATATGCAGATCATTACAGTGATAAATATTTAAAAGATGAAATGTGGTCATATAGAAAACAAGAAAAATTCTCTAGTGTAAGTTATATTACAGTAGGTATCTACGATCCTGTATATAAGAAACTGAGTGACAATAGTTATAGAGTAAAATTTTATCAAGAGTATAGTACAAATAAGAATGCAGATAAAGGGTATAAAACATTAGAAATTAAGTGTGCATCTGAAGAATTAGAATGTAGAATTATAGATGAGAAATGGGAAGAGGGAGTATATGAAAAAGAGTTACTTCTTATGCCATACATTGACAGAAGTCTTAAAGAAAATAAATATCTACAACTGCATCCTCTTGCTTTAAACACGAAAAAAAAAAGTCTATACTTAAAAGTAAGCCTACAAAATACCATGATATATATTTAGCAGGTGGTTTAAATAAACACTTCGTAACTGAAGATGAGATATTTACTAAAAGTCATATTTTAGCTATGCCTATAAGTATGCTCAATAAGTCTCAAGTATCAAAAGATATAGACAGTAGTTCTGCTAGATTAAATTATTTGCAAGCAAGTGCATATATATTTACTGATAGTGATGACATAACATTTAAATCAATAGATCTTTTTTATAAACGTTCTAATATTACTAAAAATATATCTTTAGCTGTTGATATAGGTCTTTTTTCTATCTCTCAGAATGAAAAAGAATATGATGGTATGAGATATGGAGGAACAATATATTATGATAAATTTTCTCTTCGTTTAGGAATAAATGATTATGATGATTTTACTGAATTTGTACCGACTTTGATGTATCAAAATAAGTATAGAAAACATAGTTATTCTATTGAGTATACTAGACAAAATGCACTTTTTTATACTTATTCTTTAATTCCATATGAAAAAAGAATAGTTGCAGATCATTTTTCTGTATCTGATTACATTGTGTTTAACAATAAAACAGATATCTGGTTAAATATGCAACTCAATTTATTCAGCAATGATGATGTGGAAGTAACAGGCCAGTTTGATTGGGTGTTTTACAAAAATACATTTATGACACCAAAACTAACATACTCATTTGCATTAGAAGGTTGGTATACTTCACATACAAAAGAACATAATGATTTTTATTCTCCTACTTTTACGGATTCAACGATGTTCAGGTTTAATACACAGTATTTATTTTCAAAATATATAGGTGTTCGTGCAAAAATTGGTACAGGATATTCGGTAATGGATGAAAATATACCATATAAGTATGGTGCATGGATATTTGGGAACCCTATAGATAGTTTAGAGTACGAAATAGGATGTTTACAAAGTAATGCGGCTCGATTATCAATAGGTGGTGATTATCACTATACTGAATGTAATGCAAAAGTAGGATATACATGGTAGATTTACTCAAAAAAGTTATTTTTATAGCAACAATGGCAGGGGGATTGTATTTAACATACTATAGTGTCGATAATCTCAAAAGTATATTTATAGCGACATCAAATTCATTTATAAAATTTGGAGTTGTTTTAATATTTATTTTTACGATGTTAATTATCACTAGATATCTGTTATTGATGTTTTTTTCAATTTTACAAGTTGTAAAAAGATCTGCAGATGAAGATGTAGGAACTTTTAAAAAAGATACAGTATCAATTATAGTTCCCTGCTACAATGAGCAAGATGTTATAATACCTTCTTTAAAAAGTACAATAGCTCAAACATATCCAAATGTAGAGATATTAGTTATTGATGATGGAAGTAGCGATAGAACATATGAGCTAGCTAAGACTTTTGAATTTGATGATGGTCACAGAAGTCTAAAAGTACTATCGAAGCCAAATGGTGGAAAATCTCGTGCATTAAATTATGCTATTAAGAAAGCAAAAGGAAATTTGATTTGTTGTGTCGATGCTGATTCTAAGTTGGATAAATATGCTATAGAACTTTTAGTACAGCATTTTCAAGACCCAGAAATAGCTGCAGTCGCGGGAAGTGTTAGTGTAGTAAATACAGATACATTTTTAACAAAGTTACAATCCTTAGAGTATATCCAAGGGCTAAATATGGTGAAAAATGGGCAATCATATTTAAAACTTGTAAACATCATTCCTGGACCGTTGGGGATGTTTAGAAAAGAAGCTATGAGAGAAGTTGGTTACTACTCTCATGATACATTTGCAGAAGATTGTGACTTGACATTGTCTCTAATTGCAAAAGGTTATAAAATTGACTTTGAGCCTGATGCAGTAGCTCATACTGAAGCTCCTGAAAATCTTTTAGATTTATTAAAGCAACGTTATAGATGGACAAGGGGAATACTTCAAGCAATTAAGAAAAATAAGAAGTATTTATGGAACTTGCGTTCAAAACCTTCAATATCATTTGTAATGTGGTATATGCTATTTGAGTCTGTATTTTGGCCATTTATGCAAATATGGGGTGATATATTTATGATATATCTAGCTCTCTCAACAGGAACGAGTCAGCTGTTACTATTTTGGTGGATAATGTTTACTGTTTTAGATGTCGCTGGGGCTATCTACTGTCTACTTATAACTAGAGAGAAACTCTCTTTAGCAGCCTACTCAACTATATATAGACTGGCTTTTATTAGTGTAATAAATATTGCTAAAGTATTTGCTACAATAGAAGAATGGTTTAATATAGAAATGGGTTGGGGAAAACTTGAAAGAAAAGGAAGAATAGGATGAATTTACTATCGTTTTTATCATTTTTAATTTTAGCAATTACTTTGCTAACAATGGTGTTTGGAGTTATAGCATACTTTTTGTATAAGGCTAGAGAAAAGAAAAAAGGTGCAGCAAAAATAACATATGATGAAGCCTTAGAAGCTGAAGAGAGAGAACTCCTCTTTTTTA
>Ga0256826_1002972_pt1 | contig 10232 bp, 10 predicted proteins | sample CV79metaG_FD_185975 | JGI IMG/M metagenome (GOLD analysis project Ga0256826, IMG submission 185975) | Hydrothermal vent microbial communities from East Pacific Rise, Pacific Ocean - CV79 | ecosystem: Environmental > Aquatic > Marine > Hydrothermal vents | place: Pacific Ocean: East Pacific Rise... | reverse complement strand
CGGCCTTTGCTAGTTTTCCTTGTGGTACCGCATATATCGCTGGCGTTGCTACTACTAATGCCACGCCATCTGGAATGTCTGTTCATTTGGTTAACCAAGCCAGTGCTTCAATTATAAATGATGATGAAACTGTTAGTTGGGATGTAGGAGAGGATGTGAAATTCTTTGTTTCAACTGAAAATACAGATAAAACTCTTGCTATTATCTTGACCGCCATGTCATTGGGCAAGACTTTATGGGTTGATGTAAGTTGCTTAGAAAACGGCTGTATTATCAACGTTGTGAGTATGTCAAACTAATATCTGGAATTAAAAAAATCAGGATATTTTTTGACGGATTGAAAGATTCCAGGAAAAATATTTCTTTTTAAGAAAAGGGGGTACTGTGCATTCTATGCATCGTGTCCCTTTTTTATTTAGAGTAAGTTGCTCCCGGTGCTTTTCCAGAATTTCATAAGATTCAATGCGGACAAATCTATTTTGAATTTCAATTTTTTACAGGATCATTAATATTTGAATTGTATGGTGTATGTTGTGGATTTAAAATTGATTGTGCGGGAGCGATAGGAAAAAAGCATTAATCACTGGGGTAACTGGTCAGGATGGTACCTCTCTTGCCAGTTTTCTTTTTGACAAAGGCTATGAGGTGCATGATTTAAAACGGCGTACTTCTCTATTCAATAGAGATAGGATTGATCATTTATATCAGGATCCACACGCAGAAGATAAAAGTTTTTTTTACACCATGGAGCCTTGCTGACAGTTCAAGCATTATACATATAATTGAAAAAGTACAACCGGATGAAGTGTATAACCTTTCTGCCCAATCTCATGTCGCCGTATCCTTTGCAGAACCGGAATATACAGCAAACCCTGATGCACTTGAAACCCTTCGAGTATTTGAGGCGATTCGAATATCTGGTTTGACTGGGAAGACAAGGTGTTACCAGGCATCAACCTCTGAACTTTCTGGTCTTGTTCAGGAAATATCTCAGGAAGAAACAACTCCTTTCTATCTGCGTTCCCCCTATGCCTGTGCTAAATTGTATTCCTGCTGGATTGCAATTAATTATCGTGAAGCTTATGGAATGTATGCCTGTAATGGTATTCTCTTTAATCACGAATCCACCATATGTGGTGAAACTTTTGTCACACGAAAAATAACCCGTGCTTTGGTGTGAATCAAATTATGACTTCAGGATGTTTTGTACCTCGGAAATCTTAGTGCAAAAAGAGACTGGGGGCATGCAAAAGATTATGTGGAAATGCAATGGTTCATGTTGCAACAGGAAATCCCGGAAGATTTTGTTATTGCCAGTGGCCAACAGCATAGTGTCCGTGATTTTGTGAATTTTGCCGCTGCGGAACCAGGGATTCAATTGAGCTGGAGAGGAGAAGGTGCTGAAGAGAAAGGCTACGAATGCAGAAAAAAAACTGGACTGGATTCCAAAAACTTCATTTAAAGAGATGGTTGCAGAGATGGTACGGGAAGATCTGAAAACTGCTGAACGGGATGATCTTGTAAAAAGGCATGACTTCAGTGTCTATAATCATAACGAGTAACACAAATGACACAGAAAAAAGCACTCATTATTGGGATTTCAGGGCAGGATGGATCTTATCTTGCGCAACTATTGTTGCAGAAAGGGTATTCTGTTGTTGGTACCTCACGCGATGCTATGCTGGCCCCTTTTCAAAATCTGGTTCGTCTGGGTATTCATAAAAAGATTTCTCTTGAATCAGTTTCTCTCAACGATTTTAGAAGTGTCCTGCGGGTTCTGGATAAGGTCTTACCGGATGAAGTCTATAATCTCGCAGGACAAAGCTCTGTTGGGTTATCATTTGAAATGCCGGTGGAAACATTTGAAAGCGTGAGTGTTGCTGTATTAAACCTACTCGAAGCGATACGGTTTTTGAATAAGCCCATACGCCTGTATAATGCCAGCTCAAGCGAATGCTTTGGTAATACCCAGGGAGAGGCTGCGGTTGAAAACACTCCTTTTCGACCTCGAAGCCCCTACGCAGTAGCAAAGGCTGCTGCATTCTGGCAGGTGGCCAATCATCGTGAAGCTTACGACATGTATGCCTGCTCAGGTTTACTGTTTAATCATGAATCTCCTCTGCGCCCAAATCGATTTGTGACGCAAAAAGTAGTCCAGGCTGCGTGTAGAATCTCTAACGGGAAACAGGATGTGTTGCATCTGGGGAATATTTTGATTGAACGAGACTGGGGATGGGCGCCAGAATATGTTCAGGCCATGTGGTTGATGCTTCAACAGGATCAACCGGATGATTATGTTATTGCTACAGGGCTTACTTTCTCACTTCAAGAGTTTGTCGCAGAAGTCTTTGCAAAATTAGATATGGACTATCGTGATTACGTACACACAAATGCAGATTTTATGAGACCCACAGATATTCAGACATCGCTTGCAAATCCGGAAAAGGCAGAAAAACGACTTGGCTGGAAGGCGAAATATAATATGCAGGATGTTGCCCGGATGATGATAGAGGAAAAAATTGGAGAATGAGCCGACACTCTCTGTAGTGATCCCTGTTTACAATGGGAGGGAATACCTCCAGGATACACTCGATTCTCTGTATACTCTCGAACAGACGCTATCATGTGAACTGATTTTTCAAAACTGCAGGAGTGAGGATGGAACTGCAGAACTCCTTGAGAGCTTTTGTGATGGCCACAAAAATAGATTTCACTGCAACGAACAGGATTATGGGCAAAGCGATGCCATCAATAGAGGCACTGCCAGGGCACGTGGACGTTGGGTAACCTGGCTTTGTGCTGATGATATTATTCTGCCGGCGGTGGCCGAGGCAATTACTGATGCAGATGCCACTGGTGCCGACCTGGTTTATGGCGATATCGTATTTGTTGAAAATGGTGCAGTGTATCCCGCAATTGGCACTGAAACACATTTCCCTGGTGCACTGGCTAAAAGAAGGCTAATTATCCAGCAACCGGGGACATGTATTCTACGCAATGTATGGCAGGAAGTTCAGGGGGTAAAGTTAGATCTGAACTGGTCCATGGATTATGACCTTTTCATGCGGGTTGAATCCAAAGGAAAAGCATTTTTTAGAAGCGATTTATTTCTGGCAATTATCAGGGTTCACCCCGATGCCAAGACCAGTTCCGGATCCATGAAACGTGTATTTGAGTTGTGGTCTGTTCTTCGAAATGCTCATTTGCGAAAACCTGCTTATTTCAGACTTCGCCCTTATTTTGTTTATGGCGTGGAGTATATCATAAAAACAATGGAGGCACGATTTCGAAAGAAGGATTGGTGGCTTCTCAGGAAAACCATGGCGGGGTTACACCGAATCTTCTGGATGATAGCGCAGCCAAATGAGGGACAGGCTGTTCAGGAAAGATTTTGCCACCTTGCAGACGATGTTGCGCTACTTGCAAAGCATGTCGCTAGCCAGGAAGAATATGCGCAAAAAAATTAAAACAGCTTTAGATGTTTTTATGCATAGTGGTTTTCGTGGCCTGGGGCAGGTCATAGCCCAAAAATGTTTATTGTCTGAGCAATATGAAAATTTAGAGAACGATTCTCCCGTGATGGTTCCAGCTGAGAGTGGCTTGCGGTTTTCTTATGCTGCCTGTGACGATTTGATTCGGCTCATGGCACAATATCCTGAGTACTGTTTTCCGGGAAGAAACTCGAATCATAGTCAGCAGTGGGGATTGAAACAGATGGGGACACTGTTTTGTGCCGATAAAATCCATATGTATGCACCTGAAAGAATTCTTGAGGTCGGGGCTGGTTTTAATACTTTTTTTGAAGAAACTTTTGGTGACAAACACGAATATTGGATGCTTGACGACACTACCGGACTGTGCGATGAAAAAAAATTTATCAGGGCAATCGAAGATCGTCAAAACACAAAGTTTGTAAAAGGTCTGCTGGGTTCTTTTCATCCAGCTATACCTGATAATTATTTTGATCTTGTCTTTTCAATTTCTGCACTTGAGCATGTACCACTCAACAAGCGTGCAGCTGTTTACGAAGATATGTACAGGGTTCTGACGCCAGGAGGAGTGATTGTTCATTCAATTGACATGACCAGAGAGAGAAGTTGGCCGGAAGAAGAGCATGAATACATGAGGAATGCAGGATTTATTGTAAGCCAAAATCCTGATCTTTTAATTCGTGTGCGTCATGAAGATGGGCCATCAACTCTTTTTGAGCCTATGGATATAGTTTTTAGAGCCTACTATGGTATAGATCGTAGTGATATGTGGACTAATTTGCGAAGTGTCAGTGCTCATGTTCCAACAATTCTGGTTGTTGCCAGGAAGCCATCTGAGGCATAAATGGAAATGCAGATCATTGATAAAATTTGGCATGTAATAGGTGAATTCTCTGATGGTAAAAAAAGATTATTTACAGCAGAACGGAGAAAGAGGCCAATAGTATCTGTAGAAAACGCAATCCCGGTTGAATTAAAAGTTACCCCGGAATCAATTGCCGCCTTCACATACTCAACAGTACGGAATGCTTTTGCTCTCACTTGTTTGCGTGGACCCGACTATTATGGATATCCATTTGATATTTATAAAAGTGCAATCAAATCCTATCAGGATTCGCTGGTGGTTTCATTTATCCTTGATACGCTGCCACCTGGAGCCAGGATTCTTGATGTAGGTGGAGCACATTCACGAGTTTTAACCCACTTGGGAAATGACTATGAGTGCTGGTGTATTGATAAGTACGAAGGCGTTGGTCAGGGGACAACCTCAATACCGGATGCTGGTTGCGGCTTTAAGGTTGTGGTTGATTATATGGGAAATTTTTCCACCCAACTTCCAGATAATTATTTTGACCTGGTGTTTTCCATTTCTGCGTTGGAACATGGTCTGCAGGAAAAATCAGTTATACAAGATTTAATTTATGATATTAACCGTGTCTTGAAAACTGGAGGGAATAGTCTTCATTGTATAGATTTTGTCATCGAGAAAAAAAAAGCTCGTGGAGGAAAGCTTGTCCATGATGCGTTTTTTGAGGTAGCTGAATACAAGCTTCCACCAATTCCGCTGATATTGGCAGATAAGGATTTATATGTCTTACCGGAAAATATCTTTGATACTTGGAATATGGGGGTGCCCTACAGTGATATTGCCATCATCGATACGTGTGCTTTTTGGAAGAAAACTGCCGTTAATGGTAAGAGTTGATATGTCAAGTAGTGGAATACAATATGAAACAGCATAATACAATGTTGGATATTATTATTCCTACATATAATGGCAGTAAACACCTGTCCAGGTTACTTCAATCCATTGAAAAACAAACTTATCGTGACTTTACCTGTGTTGTCATCGATGATCATTCCACTGATAATAACGTACAAATTGTAAAAGAGCAGTTTCCCTGGGTGCAGTTGATCGAGCAATCTCAGAACCAGGGACCAGCCATTAATAGAAATGTAGCCATTGCCGAGGGAAAAAGTCCTTACGTCGTAATTTTTGATGACGACACATATCTTGAAGACATGTACTGGCTTGAGAAAGGACTGACGTATATGGAAAGCAACCCTGATGTTGGTCAACTTGCTGCAATGATCATCAGTGGTTTTGATCCGGATATCCTTCTCGATTGTGGTATATTGAAAAATCATTATCTGTTTGGAGGTGTGTTTCACAATCATAATAAATTTCAAGTGAATGAGAAACACAACAAAAGACGAAGGGTGCTGGGTGCCTGTTCGGCAGGAACAATTATACGAAGAAATTTGTTTGAATTAATTGGTGGCTTTGACGAGAAATATTTTTACCCCGTAGAAGATCTGGACGTGAGCCTGAGGATTCATCTTGCGGGATATGATGTTCGATACGAACCTTTACTGGTGGTATCTCATTATGAAAGTCAGGCTATGGGCAAGTCATTGTCCAGGAAGATGTTTATGTATCGTCGTAATTGTTTGCTGGTACTTATTGAAAACTTTCCCCTTCTGCATGTCGCATCGATGTTGCTGGCGGTAACGTATAGAGAGATATTGCGTCCCACAATACGAAATGTTGCCGATACCATGGCTCGAAGACAGGAAACCTCTCTTCCTGACTCCGTTAAAGATTATTTGAAAATTTACTGTTTTCTGATGCGTAACAGTGTGCAAATTGTCAAAAAAAGAATAGCAGTAAATCGTTTTCGGAAAAGTCCCCGGAGCCTTCTCATACAGGTTAACAGAGAATTAAAGAATGACTTGGCATCATAAAAAGTATATGGTGTCCATCGAGTTTTCCTGAAAATCCTTTTATAAAACATCACTGTTCAGGTAGCACCCATATTTAGTCAAACCACCGTACTGTAACTGTTTGGGATTTCTAAATGAACGAAGATGGAGTGCTTCTAAACTGTTTTTTAAAAAATTTGTAATTACTCCTATGGTTCCGTCACGAATAACATTTATTTTGGAAATGACTCGCCGCGATTTTGTGGAGCGTTTTGCCGGCTCTGTTCTTGGCTCGTTGTGGGCGTTTATTTTTCCGCTGGTTAACCTTGTCGTCTATCTGGTAGTTTTTGGAAAATTAATAGGTGCAAGGTTGCCGGGCACTTCTGATATGTATGCTTATGGCATATACATTGCTATCGGAATTATTCCATGGACAAGCTTTGCTGGAACCATAAATCGATCAACGGGTGTTTTTTTAGATAAAAAAAATATTATAACTAAATTGAACACCCCACTTCCTGCTCTGTTTGTTCATATAAGTCTTTCGGAAACAATTACTTTTGTAATCACCATCTGCTTATTTATGCTTATACTGTTTGTAAAAGGGACAACTTTTCATTGTGGCTATCTGCTCATCCCTTTTCTCTTTTATTTACAACAGGTTCTTGCCCTTGGTATTGGTATGCTTACAGCTTCTCTGGCTGTTTTTGTTCGGGATGTAAGACAATTAATGGATGTTATTCTGCAACTCTGGTTTTGGTTTACCCCTATTATTTATGTTCCTGAAATACTACCTGAATTTGCACAGAAGTTCATGGCCTTAAATCCAATGTTTTATATTGTGGATGCATTCCATAAGATTTTTGTTTATGGCACCTATCCTGAATTTAAATCTTTGGTCATTCTGACCGTTATCAGTCATTTGCTGTTGGCTTTTTCGTATATGATTTTTCGTTATCTTGAAAAAGATATCAGGGATTTTTTATGATAGAATTATTTTTTATCACTTGCTGGACAGGTGTGACACTACTGATGGGTAATATACTTCGTAATCATTCTCTTGGGGGGGGCAGGATATATATGTTTCTGGGGTTGAGTTGTTTTTATTTGACAGGATTATTTGCTTCTTACCCCATGGTTTTGAAGTTAATAGGAAAAATGTGATTCTATATGATCTCTGTAGATAATATTTATAAAACATTTAAATTGTACCATACTCCTTCTGATCGCCTGAAAGAAATCGTTCTTCGTCGTAAATATCATACAGAACACCATGCCTTGCGGAATATCAGTTTTGCTGTGAAGGAAGGTGAAACGCTAGGCATTGTTGGGCAAAATGGTGCTGGAAAATCGACTCTCCTTAAAATTCTTACCGGTGTTCTTATCCCTGACAGAGGCGAAGTGCATATTGACGGGAGAATTACTGGTCTTCTTGAACTGGGTACCGGGTTTAACCAGGAATTTACCGGCAGGGAAAATGTTTTTCTTAATGGAGGCTATTTAGGGCTGAGTCGAGGTGAAATAACAGATCGTTTAGAGCATATTATAGACTTTACAGAACTTGCAGATTTTATAGACGAACCCATCAAAACCTATTCTTCCGGAATGATTATGCGTCTGGCTTTTTCCATCGCCATTCATGCAGATCCTAAGGTCTTTGTTATTGATGAGGCTCTTTCTGTTGGTGATGCGTATTTTCAGCAGAAGTGCATGCGTAAAATCAGGGAATTCAAGGAAAGTGGTGGTGCCATTGTATTTGTTTCTCACGATATGAACGCTGTCAAGGTTTTGTGTGATAAGGCGATTTTGCTGATGGGAGGCCAATGTGTTGAAGAGGGAGAGCCTGAATCTGTTATTAATACGTATAATTTTCTTATTGCAAAGCGTAATAAGGGAGAAGAATTAAAATATCATGGTCAAGGGCAGAGGGAGTCAACATCATATGGTAATGATAAGGTAACAATAAGGAGTGTGCAACTACTGGATGAACAGGGTATAGATGCCAGGGTCATTCAGTCCGGAAGCGTAGTTCGGATATCTATAGCGTTAACAGCTGGGAACTCTATCGATTCATTAACTGTGGGAATTTTGATCAGAGATAAGTTCGGCCAGGATATTTTTGGTACAAACTCCTTTTATCTTAATAATCCTATAACAGTTGAGCAGGGAAAGTCCTATGATGTTATCTACCATTTTGATGAGTTTAATCTTGGTGCAGGGAAATACTCAATAACGGTTGCAGCCCATACTGACCATGAACACACCGATGAATGCTATTGCTGGATAGATAAATCAGTAACATTTGAAGTGGTTCTCTCGGGAGAGTATTCTTTTATCGGTTTTAGTCGACTAACACCGAAATTATCAATCGCTGATTGTGGTGTTGTGTAAGATGATATGTATTTTGTATCCTCAATATACCAGGATAGTGGCACTACATTTTAGTAAATCACCAGGAGAACGTTCCACTTGTCGAATGTATTCAGAATACACAGTAAGATCACAATATATCGTTTGATATTCATCCTGTCGGGTTTGATCAAAATAGTGGATTAATACATGCGCCATTAATCGAAGGATTATCTTTAAAGGAATTCTAATTGTCGAAATATGAATATGATAAATACTAAAGAGATAGACGTAGATAAAATAATGAACCGTATTCGTGCTGAAGTGGAAAAGCGTAAAATTTTACCTGATGAAAGAACAGTAAAAACAGCCGACGAATCTACTGATGTGGCGAAATCGCCTTCTTCACCAGCGGTGCAAGACAATACTTTTTCTCCAAAGGAAATCTCTCCAGTTTCTGAACCTGTTAACGATTGCAGTGTAAACGGCATGTGTCGATATCATGATACTTGCTTTGTTGCCAATGCATACAGGGTGATTCTTGGTAGAAATGCCAGTGCAGATGAGTTTGTTGTTTGGTTATCGAAACTGCGGACAGGAAAACTGACAAAAAAAGGAATGCTCAGTTTACTCCGTTTTGGGGCAGAAGGGCGGAAAAAGAAAGTTGTTATTAAGGGTTTGCTTGTTCCATTTATTGGCCAGCAGCTATTTCGAATTCCATTATTGGGGGGAATCCTGAGGGGTATAGGATGTATTGTTCATCTTCCTGTTCTTTTTCGTAATATACAGGGATTGGAATATGGACTTACTAATCGTTTTGATTCATTAAATGGACAACTGCTTGAGCTGAAGAACGAGGTTCGAACAGTTCGTGATGAACAATTGATTGGGCTGGTGAAGGAAGTTCATGTAATTCGTGAGAGTTTACCGCAAAAAGTTGGGTGGAAACATGTAAGTAGTTTGTACAAAAGTTTGCAACATACAGATAATCGGTTAGCTGAAACAGATAGTCGGTTGGAAGAAACAGATAGTCGGTTGGAAGATACAGAAAGTCGGTTGCAGGATACAGGAAGTCGGTTAGCTGAAACAGATAGCCGGTTGCAGGATACAGAGAGTCGGTTGCAGGATACAGATAGCCGGTTGCAGGATACAGAGAGTCGGTTGGAAGATACAGAAAGTCGGTTGCAGGATACAGGAAGTCGGTTAGCTGAAACAGATAGCCGGTTGCAGGATACAGAGAGTCGGTTAGCTGAAACAGATAGCCGGTTGCAGGATACAGAGAGTAGCTTGCAGGATACGGAGAGTCACTTGCAGGATACAGAAAGTCGGTTAGCTGAAACAGATAGCCGGTTGCAGGATACAGAGAGTAGCTTGCAGGATACGGAGAGTCGGTTAGCCGAAACAGACAGTTGGTTACAAGAGTTAGATGACAGTTTACATGGTGCGAATCATGGTTTCCAGGAACATTTTGGACAAATAAATTCGAAGTTTGGAACAATTGAAGGGCAGGTGCGAGATGCCAAATTTAATATTCTTGCCCAGCAGCGACGTCTTGATGATATCACTGTAAAATCACATTTTGTGCCCTCTAGTGAGGATAAACAGATTGTCTCTAAAAAGAGCGAAAGCGAACATGTTCTTGATGCTATGTACGTGGCTTTTGAAGATCGCTTCCGTGGTACACGGGAA
>Ga0256826_1002971_pt1 | contig 10234 bp, 13 predicted proteins | sample CV79metaG_FD_185975 | JGI IMG/M metagenome (GOLD analysis project Ga0256826, IMG submission 185975) | Hydrothermal vent microbial communities from East Pacific Rise, Pacific Ocean - CV79 | ecosystem: Environmental > Aquatic > Marine > Hydrothermal vents | place: Pacific Ocean: East Pacific Rise... | reverse complement strand
CAAAAAGATGTTTTGGCACAAGTACTTAAAGGTATAGACAAAGCTCTTGAAGTAGGTCTTGGTGTTAAGATAAACATGGTTCCTCTAAAAGGAATTAATGATGAAGAGATTATTGATATTATGGATTACTGTAGAGAACGTAATATTAAAGTTAGATTCATTGAATACATGGAAAACCGTCACGCATCAGAAGCTCTAAAAGGGATGCATGGAAGAGAAATTTTAGAAAAAGTAAAAGAGAAGTACACCATTCACGCATTAGGTCGTGAGGGTGCTAGTCCATCATTTAACTACAACATTGAAGAGACAGGTTATGAGTTTGGACTTATTGATCCACATAAACATGACTTTTGTGAAAACTGTAACCGTATAAGGCTCACAGCGGAGGGAAATTTAATTCCTTGTCTCTACTTTGATGAGGCAATGAGTATTGCCTCATCAGTTAAAGAGGGAGACATCCAAGGTGCAGCTGATGTACTTGCAACAGTATTAAAAGACAAACCAAAAGAGAACCGTTGGATGGATGATTCAGTTAATAGTTCAGAAGATATTTCTGAAAGAGCTTTTTATGAGACTGGTGGGTAATGTTTTACTTAACCGAACAATTTTTCTCTATTCAAGGAGAGGGTAAATATGCTGGAATTCCATCGTATTTTTTACGTACTGGTGGATGTAATTTATCTTGTCCTGGGTTTGGGGCTGGGTATAGTGTCAATGGGGTAGAGCAGATGGGATGCGATACTTACTTTGCTGTGGATTCGTATTTTGCTTCTTCTTGGCAGAAGGTAGATGATGCTTCTGTGTTGATTGCCCATTTAGATGCAGCATTTAAGAAAATTGGGTATCTTCCTCAGATGGTTATTACGGGTGGAGAGCCTTTGATGTATCACAAAGATGAGGCTTTTTATGCAGTGATTTGTTGGTTGGTAGAACAGGGTATTCGTGTGACTTTTGAGACCAATGGTACCGTAGAGATAGATTTTGAGGCATATCCTATCTATAAACAGACTATATTTGCTCTGTCTATAAAACTTGCCAACTCTGGTGAGCCAAAACAAAAACGTTTAAAACCTCAGGCTATAAGTAACATAGTACACGATGCATTAGATAGTTTTTTTAAGTTTACGATTGACAAAAAACTTACAGAGACTACCGCCTTTGAAGAGATACGTGAGATTATCTCTGTGTTTGAAAAGCCAAATGTCTACTGTATGCCTGTAGGTGAGAGTCGTGCAAATATTTGGCACAACGACCGAGCAGTTTTTGAGTTTTGTATGACACATGGTTTTAACTACAGTGACCGTTTGCATATTCGTGTTTTTGATACAACACAAGGGGTATAGGATTAATGAGCTTTTATCTCTATACCAGGATTTTCTATAGTACCTATATAATCACTGACTGTATCATTTGTTAATTTAATATACGTCATTAATCCTGAAAAAAGGACAAGCCCTAAGACAATCAAACGTATATTTCTACGTTTTTGGGGAGACTCTTGATTGTTGTAGTCTTCTATATCTTGTATAACTGGTTCATCTATTAATTTCATTTATTTATCCTTTTTATCGATGGTTAACGTATCAAAATGTTTTAAGTTATATTGTACAAACTTAAGTGCAACCCATACTGTGATGGGAAGAGTGATATACCAAATACTTTGTGTTATATATTCCATGTGAATCTCCTAATAATGATGTGGATCAGATTTTATTTCTTCTATGGTCATTTGTGTTTTATCCATAGAACGCCAAACGAAGAAAATATACCCTAGTACAATAGGTATAAGCAAAGAGACAATACTCATAACCACAAGTGTATAGTGACTGCCTGAGCTATTTTCGATGGTGAGTGAACTCTGCATATTTGCAAGAGAAGGATAAAAAACAGTATGGTTGATACCTAAGATAAAAAGTAATAGGGTGACAGTCACTACAAAACCTATCCCTGCTACCCAAAAAGCTTTTTTATTTTGTTTTTGCAGTGCAAGGTAGATACCATAAAGTACTAATCCTACACCTATGATTAGGATAGTAAAAAGTATAGGATAGACTGTAAAATTATGCAGTATTTTCATAGACTCTATTGTGACTACTTTAGTGATTGGATCATAAGTATACCCATCTTGTAACAGCATAGTTATAGCCACATAAAGAAATAGAGGTAAAAATGCCAAAGTATTGTGTTTGAGTGTTTGAAGAACTCTTTTTTCTATTTTCCTATGACAAAGATGGTTATAAAAATAAAGAGAGGCAGTGATACGAGAGATGAAAAAAAGCATCAATCCAAATGCCACATTAAAAGGCACAAGTAGTGCTTCTAATCCGTAACTTTGTTTTGTCCAATGTGAGAGATGCATCTCATCTACGATAAAGTATCCACCAGTGTAGAGTGTACCTAGTGCTACACCTATAAGGAATATACCGAGTGAACCATTGATAAAAAGAAGTTTTTCATAAAAAATTTGACCATAAACATTGTCAGGTTTTTTTCTATATTCGTAGGCAACAGCTTGGATAATGAAACAAAATAAGATAGCCATCCATACATAATATGCTCCACCAAAACTTACCGCATAAAAGAGTGGAAATGCGGCAAATAATGCTCCTCCAAACATCACTAAGGCACTAAAAGAAAGTTCCCATTTTCTTCCTAGTACATTGATGATAAGGTCTTTTTCATCTTCTGTTTTAGCAAGGGTATTTAGGAGTGTTTGACCTCCTTGTACAAAGGTCATAAAAACAAAAAGTGCACCCAAGATACTAACCAGTAGCCACCAATAAACTTCTAAACTATATAATGAAATAGAATCAAACATGTTCGTGTGCTCCCTCTGGTCCAATTTTGATTTGTTTAAGCATGATTTTGATTTCTGCTATAAGTAGCCCTGTAAAAAGTACTGCAAAGAGCCAAAAGGTAATCATAACAGAAGTTGAGGCAACATTTGATGCTGCCATACCTACAGGAAGGAGATCTTGAATTGCCCATGGTTGACGACCGGCTTCTGCAACTATCCAACCTGCTTCTTGTGCTATGTACCCCATAGGAAGGGTAAAAAGTCCAGCATAGAGGAGCCATTTTTTTTGAGCTATTTGATTGTTCATAGAGAAGTAAAGGGTCAGTATAAATAAAAGTAAGAACCATGTTCCTAACCCTACCATGGTATGAAAACTGTAAAAAGTAAGGGCTACATTAGGTACGGCATCTTCAGGTTTGTTAAGGTATCCATATCCCATATAGGCTTGATTGGCTTCAAATACTTTTAATGCTTCTATTGCCTTTTTACTGTTACCCTCTTTTTTATACGTTTTATAGTGTTTTAGGGCTTCTACTGCTTTTTTCCCTTTTTGCATTTTTTGAGATACGGAGATAATATGATGTTCTTTATTTCCATAAACTAAATCATGTATACCAGGTACAAAGGCATCTAGTGAGTGATAGCCTAAAAATGAGAGTGCATTTGGAATTTCGAATTTAAAATGAAATACATCATTTTCATCTCCCAATACTTTTTCTGTATTTAGTAAACCCATTGCTACAATTCCAGCACGCTCTTCACCAATATAAAGACCTTCCATGGCTGCAAGTTTCATGGGTTGTTCTTGTGCTACTTGAAAGGCTGATTCATCACCAGATGTAAGCAGAAACAAAGAGGTAATAAGTCCAAATGATGAGGCAACAATAATACTTCGTTTGGCAAATAAAATATTACGGTTTTTAAGTAGATACCATGCACTAATAGCTATAACAAATAAAGAAGCCAATACATAGCCACTACTGACTGTGTGTAAAAATTTACTAACACCATTGGGATTAAAAAAAACTTCCCAGAAATTTTCCATTTCATTTCTTGCTGTATCTGGATTGAAATGCATACCTACAGGATGTTGCATCCATCCATTGGCAATAAGAATCCAAAGTGCTGAAAGATTAGAGCCAATGGCTACAAGCCATGTAGAGGTGAGATGCATTTTTTTACTGACTTTATCCCATCCAAAAAACATTACTGCAAAGAAAGTAGACTCCATAAAAAATGCCATCAGCCCTTCTATAGCAAGAGGTGCACCAAAAATATCACCTACAATCCAAGCGTAATTTGACCAATTGGTACCAAATTCAAACTCCATAATAATACCTGTGGCTAAACCAATAGCAAAATTGATAGCTAAAAGTCCCATCCAAAATTTTGTTGTCTTTTTCCACCATATATCACCTGTACGTACATAAATCGTCTCCATAATGGCTACGATAAATGTAAGACCTAAAGTAAGTGGTACAAAAAGCCAGTGATAGAGTGCTGTTAATGCAAACTGTGCACGTGACCAATCTATAAGTAAATCCGTATGTTCCATTTAAATTTCCTTTGTAAGTTGTTCTAAAATATAGATACTTCTTTGTGTATCATTTGTAAAATGGGTAGCTAAGTAGTTTGGAAAAAATATCCATTTAATCACAACAAAGAGAATAAACAGTTTGATAATGATTAGTATCCATAGGTTTTTACCCAATGTCATTGCTTTAAATCCATCGATATAAAAATAGAAGAGTTTTTTTAATAATGAAGTTAATTTCATGTATGACCTATCATTTTTATTTTTGACATATGACCGAAATATATCATCTTTGTGGGCATATGTCAAGTACTTATGTGAAATGTGTTATACTTTTATATGGGAAGAGATAAATTAAAACGAAACTTACAGTTTAAACCACGTTGTAAAACATTTTGTGCGAGCCATTGTAAAAATGATGATGTGATTCATCTGTTACATGAAGAGTTAGAAGCACTTTATTTGATGGATAGTCAAGAACTCTATCAAGCAGATGCAGCACAAGAGATGAATGTATCACGACCTACCTTTGCACGTATACTTAAAAGTGCTAGACAAAAGATGACGATGATGCTTATGAGTGGTGCAACGCTAGAGATAGAAGATGAAAAAGATGAGTATATTGTTATGCTTGCAAGTACCAAAGAACAAGTTGTAGAGCTAGGAAAAGCAGATGCACCTTTTTTATATATTTATCATATAAACCAAAATAAAATTCTTGCAAAAGAGGTGATAGCAAATCCTGTTTTTATAGAGAACAAAAGACCAGGACAGATATTGCCTCTCATTTGTAATAGATATAAAGTAAATTTCTTTGTAGCTACGAGTATAGGAATAGGATTTAAGAGTGCATTACTCTCTAAAGGTGTGTATACACATAGCAAAAAGAAATTCTTAGAAGAAGATCTTTTTACTATGATATAAAAAAGATTATTTTAATGGAGCATTTTTGGGATTATTTGCTTTTGCTAAAGCAATAAGTCCACCTTTAAGTACATGCACTTTTTTGAAACCAATTCTTTTGAGTCCAATAGCTGCAAGGGTTGCTCTTGTGCCAGAATGACAGACAATAACGATAGGTTTATCTGTAGGTAAAGTATCTAAATGCTCTTTTTGAAAAAGGTTTTCAATCGAAATATGCATAGCATTTTTACCACTAAGTGCAATAATGTTTGCTTCACCCTCTGTACGTACATCTAGAAGTGTAAAGGCTTTTTTATCACGAAGCATTTTCATAACATCTCCAGCTTTTATGAAAAGCTTAGAATCAGCACATGCTTTTTGTGTCATATGTGCATAGAAATGTTCAAGGTTGGTCGCTTTAGCTGTATCATAAGCAGATACATTTGTAGATAATACTGCCAAAGATAGTGTCGTTAAAAGTAATTTTTTCATTTTATTCCCTTATTATAATAATAAGTTTGTATTATAGAAGTAATATCTTAATGAAGGATTAAAATAGTCTTAAATGTATTTTATTATAAGTATAAATATAGTGAAGAGGGAGTATGATTCATCTTCAATTTTAAGTAAAAAATATAATAAAAGGAAAAGCAATGAAAAATATAATACTCATGTATTGTCTGGTCTTTGTATCTTATGCTCTGCATGCCAAAGAAAATGAATACCATACCCATGAAGGAAAGAGTAATATAAAAATAAATTATGAACTTCTTGATTTTACACACTCTCTTAAAAAAGAAGAGGGGAAGCGTTATGGTATTGAACTTGACCATGAAAATAAACATCATCATTATCAATTATATTATGAACAAACCTACACCAATACGACAAATATTGTACCTAAAGACTTGGATGTTAAAAAATATACGATGAAGTATCAATATAAATTTTCTGTAGATCAGAAAGTCTCTTTGTCCTATACCCGTATTGATGATAATTTAATGAAAGAGACCAATGGTGGAGACATTTATGGTATAGGGTATAGTCAATCAGGGTTTGGTTTGACACAATATATTAGTGATTATCCTCATTTTAATGTGTATCAAACAGATATAAAATATACATTAAAATCAGATGCCATCAAATGGACGGCATTAGGAAAGTATATACATTTAGCCAATAAAAATAGTAATCATTTTAGTACACAAGCAAAAACAGACTATTTTACCACAGGATTAAAAGTACATACCCATTACAAAGGTTACCATTTGGGTGCGGGTATATTTGTGGGTAAACGTATTTTTGCTGTCATGAAAGAGGGCTTTAGGGTACAGCATCATGCAATGGAGTTTAAAAGTAGTTATATGTGTGGTATAGGGCATAAGATAACAGATGATATAGTAGCCCATTTGCGATATACACATCATGAAGCCAAAGAGATACCGATGCAGCATGACAATGTAAAAGTAGATGCTCTTACATTTGATATGGTATATAGCTTTTAATAAGAAGAGGCTTTTGTAAAAAAGAACAGAAAATAATACAAGGATAAAAAATGATAACATTTATAACACTACTTTTGGTATTTATATACTTTAAAATAGCAAGGGTACACAAAAAAGAAGAGCAATTAAATAGATTTTTTATTGTCATGCATACATTTGTGGCTTTAAGTATATTGTTTTTATTTTTACATGCATTTTTAACCTATGAATGGTATATGGTAGTGGGTATGTCTTTACTCTTTTTTGTTGTTGCTGCTTTAGGAGTGACGGTTATACAATTGGGTATATTTGTAGAAGGAAAACCACTTTTAGGTATAGGTACGGTGTATAAATACCTTCCTATACTTGCAGGAAGTATCATTATATTGACTATAGGTATATATAATCTATAAAAGTCGACAAAGGAAAATAATGCAATATATAATAGGACTTTGCCTGATGTTACTGCTCTTAGGTTGTGGTTCAGAAGTGCGAGAAAAACAGTACAATGGAAGTACACTTATAAAAGAAAAATGTGCATTATGTCATAACTTACAGATGCCACCTTCAAGCTATGAGAATGAGAAAGCACCTCCTATGATGGCAGTTGTTTTTCATTTAAAAGATTTTATGAAAATCACTATGAATGAAGAAAAATTTAGTACATTTATCCCCTTTGTGAAAGAGTATGTTATCTATCCAAGTATAGATAAATCATTTTGTGATAAAGAGAGTCTTAAAACATATGGTGTGATGCCTTCTCAAAAAGGAAAAGTCAATCAAGAAGAACTTGAAGCCATTGCTTCTTATATGTATGATTTTTATGATCAACAAAAATATCTAAAAAAGATGCAAGAAAAAGCAAAATTTGATGCTTTGCCTAAGGCAGAACAATTGATAATACGGACGGGGTGTTATAATTGTCATGGTAAAACAGAAGATAAAGCAGCACCATCTTTTTTACATATTTCTCAAAAAAAAGAGAAAGATATTATAGAAACAATCAAAAATGGTAGTCGTGGACAATGGAAAGGGTTTCATGCTTTTATGCCTGCATTTAAAGAAAAATTTACAGAAGAAGAGTTACAAACGCTCAAAGCATGGATAGATGCATTTAGTACAAAAAAACTACCAATAGTATGGAAGGCAAAATAATGCAATGTGATTTAACAAAATATAAAGAAGTAAACGAAACCTATACCTTAAGCTCACTGTGTTAAAATCAGAGTCAAGCACTCCTAATTGAGGATTTTTTATGTTAATACGAAAATTATTTAAATTTGAAAATGCACATATTGTGCGTGATTGTTCAACACAGCGTTGTTCTGAGAATATACATGGACACTCTTATAAAGTCGAAGTACTATTGGAGTCTAATTATTTAGATGATGGTCAAATGGTTTATGATTTTGGGCTTACGAAACTTTATATTAAAGAACTTATAGATTCTTTTGATCATGCGATGACCTTATGGAGTAAAGACGATAGTACCTATATCAAAGCAATGAAAGCACATAGTCATAGATGGGTAGAACTTCCTGTGTCTCCCTCTGCCGAGCAATTTTCACGAGTAATTTATCTTATGGTTGAACGTATTTTAGCATGTACAGATATGAGGAATGGAGAAAGAGAAGTCAATCTTCATAGTATTATAGTCCATGAGACAGAGACAGGATATGCACAAGGATTTAAAGAAGATGCCCATAGTATACTTATGGGAGAGATAAAATTAGAAGAGATTATCTTTTCAAAACAAGTAAAAGAAGAATGGACAGATAGTACCTTATGGGATAAACTTTTAGAAAATAAGCGAATTAAAAACCCTATAAAAGTATAAAGTTTTACGAAACTCTCATAATTATTCAGTATAATGGCGTATCTAAACAACAAGGATTCATAATGAATAAATTAACACTACTTTCACTTGTCACAGCAACAGTACTTTTTACTGCTTGTGGAGAAGACGCTAAGAAAGCAGTAACCGATGCAGCTACATCAGTTACTGAAACAGTAAAAGAGACAACAACAAGTGCGGTAGAAGCAACAAAAGAAGCGACAATAAATGCGGCAAAAGTAGCTAAAGAGAAAGCAGCAGAAGTTGCAGCAGCAGCGAAAGAAGAAGCAGAAAAAATAGCAGCGGCAGCAGCAGAAAAAGCAGCGTTTACAGCTCAGGCACTTAAAGATAGAGCAGCAACAGCAACTGAAATAGCTAAGAAGAAAGCAGCATCAGTTGTTCCAACAACAGCAGTATCTTCTGATGAAAGACCAGCAGTTGAATCGGAGAAAAAAGAAATAGCAACTGAAAACAATGCAGCAGGTAAAACAGCATATACAAAATGTGCAGGATGTCATGGTGCAAATGGTCAAACAAAAGCACTTGGAAAATCAGCAGTTCTTGCAGGTCAATCTGTAGCAGATTTAGAGACTAAAATAGCAGAATACAAAGCAGGTACAAGAAATGTATCTGGTATGGGTATGCTTATGAAAGGTCAAGTTGCATCTATGGACGAAGCAACAATCAAAGCAGTAGCTGAATATATTTCAGGACTCTAAGAGAATCTCTTCTCTTCACTTCTCCTCTTTTGAGGAGATTGTTAGCACGTAAATAAATCTTCTTTCTTCACACTTGTTAATTCCCACTGTATAGGTATCATTTTTACAACAGATCCTTTGTCTAGCATTTTTACTTTTGGTGTAATGAGTATAAGTCCATCGGCTTTTTGCATAGGAGAAACCATCCCAGGCATTTGGGGTTTGAGTGGCTCAAAGCTATGTCCATCAAATCTACCTAGTACCACGGCACTTTTACCACCTTTTGTAGAAAAATCTTCTTTTAATATCGTATGTATAGTACCATGATGATAATCGGATCTTCCAGAAAGTTTACGAAGTATCGCACGTATAAAGAGTTCGTAATTTACCATTGAAGCCAGAGGGTTTCCTGGTAAATTTACAATGATTGTATGGTCTATTTTTCCTATAAGCGTAGGTTTACCAGGTTTAATGTCTATAGTATTGATAAGAAGTTCCATACCTAGATTGGTAAATGCTTTTTTTGTAAAGTCTTTATCTCCTACACTTACCCCACCAGAGGTGATAATGATATCTGCATCAAGCGTAGATTTGATAGAGGCTTCTAATGCTTCAAGTGTATCTGCGGAAGTGCGTATAAATCTTACTGTACATCCTAGCATTTTACTACGTGTAAGAAACATAGGAGAGTTAGAGTTATAGAGCTGATGTGCTTCTATCTTCTCAAAGTGTGGACGCAGTTCATCTCCTGTACCGAAGATAGCTACTTTTATCTCTCTAGTCACTGTGACATGCGTGATTCCCTGACTGGCAAGAGAGGCAATGGTGTAGGCGTTTATTGTCTCACCTTTAGATAAGAATAGGGTACCTTTTTGTATATCTTCACCTGCCATACGAATAAAGTGATTATTTTCTATTCCTTGGGGTAAGCATACCAAATCATTGGTAAGACTGACATGCTCTATAGGTACAATAGCTTCACCA
>Ga0256826_1002970_pt1 | contig 10234 bp, 8 predicted proteins | sample CV79metaG_FD_185975 | JGI IMG/M metagenome (GOLD analysis project Ga0256826, IMG submission 185975) | Hydrothermal vent microbial communities from East Pacific Rise, Pacific Ocean - CV79 | ecosystem: Environmental > Aquatic > Marine > Hydrothermal vents | place: Pacific Ocean: East Pacific Rise... | reverse complement strand
TTGGAATATAAATGAGTATTTTTACAATTATTTAATTTAACATTTGATTCCATAATTTCAAATATTTGAGGGTCTGGTTCAAAACTATACACCTCATAACCAAACTTATCTAGTATAATAGTATCTATCCCTATATGCCCACCTACATCAAAAACTATATTATATCTATCTCTATTATTCCAATAATAATTATATATAATCATCTCACCCATTGAAAAATAGTTATAACTATCTAAGTTACCCAAACTTATTTTTGGCCATTTTAAATTCTCAAATGGATGAACTTCTAATACTTCATTTTTAATACTATTAATATATTCAACAATTATTTTATCAAATGCATTGTATAAGTTAGTATTTGTATTGTGAAATTTAGATATTAAAGGTATTAAGTTAAATACCTTTTCAAATTCTTGTTTAGTTGACATAGAAATCTCCTTGATTCTTGTTTATATAGTACTCGCCGAAATAGTGGTCATTACTCATATTAATAAAGATAGATATATCATTGGTAATCTCTACTGCATCCCTATTTTTATATACCAATTCTACACAAGCATAGAATAACTCCAAATAAGTACTATACTCCCCTTCTATAATTTTGGACACGTCATCAGTGGTCATCCTTTTCTCAAGTTTCAATATATTTATCCATAATAGTTCATTTTCAAATTTTCTATTATCATTATATACATCTGTATTATGATAGTAACTTGCCAGTTGCACTTGCAATCCAATATCATAAAATAAATTATAAATAGATACTTGAGGATAAAGTTTTTTTAACTCTTCATAAGCAATCTCTTCATATGCCTTATCTATATTTAAAATTAAATCAATATTTACAAAGTCAGTTATCTTAACAATCTCTATATTATTAACTTTTTTTCCTACTAATCCTTGATTAAAATCAGCATAATTTACAATATTTAATTTAGAAATATTATATATTTTATCTAAAAATAAATCATGTTCAAGTCCTGTTCCGAATATGCCAATCCTCTTTTTCATAAACTCTCTAAAATAGTTATCCATAGTTTTTTTAGCATCTAATTCAATAATCTTTTTATAATGATCTTTCAAAAGACTTCTTTGATTTAATGTCATATAGTTATTTAAAAAGAAGGCATATTTTTCTTTAGAATTTCCAGCATTAACAAATATCTGATCTCTTAACTCTTTAACTTTAGCCATTTTATTTTCATAATATTTTTTATCATGTAAATGTAATTTTATTAAGCTCATTAGCTCTTCTCTATTATATGCAATATCTCCGATTATTTCTCTGTATTTAGCATAATAAGTATGTCCAAAGTATTTTAAATAGAGCTCTTCTTTTGGCATATAAAATATAACTGGTTTCAACGTCGCCATAGCGTAATTATAAGCAGTAGAACCCATCCCCTCAGTTATAAACACTTTTGTACTTGATAAATGTTCCAAATAAGAATCATCTTCATCATATACAAAGTTTTCATATTTAGATAATCTCTTTTTATACTCAAGCATTGCATCAAAGGTTCTCCAATATATATGTGGTCTTAATGTTACTTGGTTGTTTTTAAACTCATTTACTATCCCTTCTATATATCCATTATCAGTTATTGTAGCTGGGTATAATTCACTAACACCCATATAACCAGATAGAACAACACTTATATTTTGTGTTTCTTTCTTATTTTTAGCATAGTAGTTTATAAAGTTATCTAGATTTGAATACCCTATAGATATATCTCCTTTTCTAAGAGTACATCCATAAAAATATGTAGTGTTATATACAAATGGTCTTGAGTCCTTTAGTCTAACTAATGGTGTAGGCATACCATTATGCTCAATAAATATCTGTTTTGATTGATGGGGGATTTCTATTTCATCTGTTTGAACGATAAATTTTAAAAAAGGAAAAAAGGTGATATATTTATGTCCAAATAGATATCTACTATCATCAGGCAGTATATCATTCCTTCCATAAAACACTAAAAAGCTATGTAAATTATCACCAATTTCCAAAAAGTATTTCATTCTTGGTCCATAACCTAGTGTAAGAGTATTTTGTGTCAACTGTTTTAATATAATTAGACAGTTTTCCAATAAATCCTCATAATTATTAATCTTTTGATTGACTATTTTATCAATTTCACCTTTTGTCATTTTATTTTCTAAAACTGAGATATTATTCCAAAGCTTTTGAGCATCGAGATATAACTCACCTAAAAATCTTTCATGAGTTATTTTCTGATTATAATCTATTTTAGTATCACAAGACAAAGCAATATCCAAATGCAATTTATGTAAAATTAAATGAACATTTTTGAATCTTGAGTTTAAATCATCATATACAACTCTCTCAAAAGTAGTACTTAGTACCATTATTAAAATAATATCAACATCATAATTACTACTATTATCTTCTAGTGGAATTTGAGAATCTTTAAAAGTGATTATATTTAACTGTTCTAAATCATATATATATTTATTGAAGTATTCAAAATGTTCGCTATTACCATAAATCATAATTTTTTTATTTTTATAGCTATTAAAATAATTTTTTATTTTAGCTTTACTGCTATTTATGATTTTTGTACTATAGTTAGCAATAAGCCGACTATTTATTTTATGATTCATTATAGTTTCCTTACTAACTTAACTTTAGAGAAATCATATATTTAAATATGTTAGAAAAACAATATTGGGATGTTTTGATTTTATTGATTCTATTATATTTTTTTGTAAAAAAGGTAAAATAATAATATTATCTTCAGAAGTATTCTGAAAAGATTTAATCTCTCTATTGAGATGGACCCTTCCAACTCTATCTATATCCTCATCGACAAAATCAATCAGCCTCTCTTTTAAAATAGCTCCTATATAAATACTTGACGGTGAACTGCCTAATACACTATAAGAGTTTTTACTATTATAAATAAAATCGATAAAGTTTTTAAATATCTCTTTTTGTTTATTTAAAAAAATCTCTTCATCTTCGAAGTTAATATGGTTCTGATTTTTAACTAAATTGATTCCAACTGTCACCTCTTTGTATATTGTATTAAAAAATGATATATTCTTATAGTATTTTGACAACATTTTATACATAATTGGTTTTGAGATATGTGTAATACAATCTATAATGACAACATCAAAAAAATTATTTGGAAAATCATTTGTATGTATTAATATTTGTCCATCTTCATTTGAAATTTTATATAAATCATCTAAAAACTTTAACAATAATGGGATATGAGATAGCACTCCGACCATAGAGATTAAATTAAACTTTTGGTTTATCTCACCAATATCTTTACAATAAAAATTTTCCTTCGGAATATATTTCAAAATATTTTCAATAAAATTTTCCTGAATATCTTGTCCATATATTTCACATAATGGAAACACTTTTTTAAAAGCACTCAGAAATGCCCCACTACCTGTCCCTATATCTAACATACTTTTAGGATTATTTATAGACTCTTTAACTCCAGAAATTATTAATTCTGATTTAGGGAATGCAACACCATCTACAAACTTCATCTGTTCTTTACCATTTAACAATGACTGACTATACGAACTTTGAAAATATTCATTTTGAGATTGTACTGTTGCATCTTTTTGAATTAAGCCACACTCACTACATTTATATAACACTATACCTGTATCTATAACCTGACCATCACTTGTAACACTTATTGGTATATAGCTCATATCTAGGTATAAATCTACTTTACTATTACAAAACCTACATTCCATCTACTTCTCCCTAAGATTAATACTATTTTCTTTTATAAGTGATATTATTTTATTTATAAATGCATCATAGTTACTATTTTCTACAATTTTAAAAGGTGACGCTATTGGTTCTTGATCTAAACACTCATATAAAGATTTCTTATCATGAAATAATAAAACATTATCTCTATGATAGAACTGCTCTGTCATTGTAAGTGATTCATACACAATTGGAATAGCACCACAAGCACTAGACTCAAAAATTCTTTGCTGATAGTATGTTTGAGGATTTGCAACTAAACAATATTTCGCTTTATTGTAAGCATCTGATATACTTGGCCCATATTCTAATGTACCTTTATAGTATTTCTTTACTTCTTGAACATCCTCCCAACCACTACCATATACTTCCACAGGTATTGTTGATTGAGAGCATATCCATTTTACAGTTTCTAATCGCACTATAGCTCCATATATAAATACTGTTAAATGCTCTAAACTTCTTATTTCTTTCTTCTGTTTATATTTTATTGCTAACTCTTCTAACATGTCCCTTGTCATTGTATTATTATCAAAACCTAGTAAGAGTTCATCTATTATATTTTGTTTATCTTTATACTCCTTAAAAACACTATTATTAAGTTCGAAATAATTAGATCCTATAAATACAATTTTATTCTCTCTTTTTAGATGCTCTTTTAAATAAAAAAATTTACTATTTAAAGCTAGTGTCTGATAATTGAGTTTACTTAGAGGTATACCCTTGGCTATTAATGCATCTTTTATACCGTCTTCTAAATAGAAGAAGTAATCTCTTTGTCTACATAAAATTACACTTTTATCGTATAAACATAATGTCTCATCTTGAAACCATGTAAAACTAAACATATCGTCACTTAGTTGATGGTTTCGCAATCTATTTATAGAGACTACAAGATGTGGTTTAAAATCATAAACCCTATTTGCTATCCTGAAATCATCCATAATTGTAATATTATTATTTATATCAAAAAGTACTTCGTATCCATTATCTGCAAATGTTTCTTCTAGCATTTTATAAATATCAGTAACAACATACGAGCCATTGATTGATGAGATTAATACCCGTAAAGGTTCTTTAAAGTCTAATTTTATATCTTTAATTTTTTTCTTTAAATTATTATGTCTAAGATTCTTTTCTATTTGAAATAACTCTAGTTTTTTTTGAATTTCCACTCTATTTATTGCTAAAATTTTTGTCGGTAATCTAGTGTTTAAAGTAAATAATCTTTCGATAATTTTCTTATAAGGTAGATAGATTAAGTTTTTATACTCTGTCTCTATCTCCTTTTCTCCATCATAGTAACATATCTGTAATTGAGAATAAGGTGGAATAATATTTTTTTCTTTTACAAGCTCTAAAGCTTTTTCAAAGCTATCAAAATAGGTATCTTCAATCTTACACATTTATATTCCCTTCTACTTTTAATGAATCATAATTTTTTTAATCATTACCTTCAGTAAAAAACTTTTTGATTTTTTTAATAACATATTTTATTTCTGATAATTTTAAATTCTCATGACAAGGTAATGCTAATTTCATCTTCGATACTCTTTTTGAATTGATTAAACTATTCTTATTGGTATTAATATATGCTGGTTCTTTATGCATAGATAAATGATTTATTTTTACTTCTATATTATTTGCAATTAAGTATTGAACTAAAGCATCTCTTTTTGACTTATCTACAAGAATAGTATATGCAAAAACTGTATCCTCATTATTTTTATTTATTTTGGGTGTGATACAATACTTTGACAGATGTTTATTGTAGTACTGTGCATATTCATTTCTTTTTTTAATAGTAGCTTCTAACTCTTTTAATCTAATACTTAAAAAACTTGCTTGCATCGCATCAATTTTAGCATTAAAACTTTTATATGTACACTTTTTTTTACTATTTAATCCATTGTATCTTAACATCTTAAGTTTTTTTGCTACTCTTTTTGATGATGTAGTAATGAGCCCAGCTTCACCTAATGCACCTAAAGGCTTCATAGGGTTTAAACTAAAGCAGCCTATATCACCAATTGTTCCTGCCATTTTATTACTTTTTCTTGAGCCAAATGATTGCGAAGCATCTTCTATAACTATCAAGTTATATTTCTTAGCTATTTTATTAATTTTAAAGATATCTGCCATTTTACCACCATAATGCACAGGAATAATAGCTTTTGTTTTAGATGTAATTAGTTTTTTTATAGCTTTTACATCTATATTAAAATCATCATTTACATCACAAAATATCACTTTTGCTCCAACTTGACTTACAGCATTAGCTGTTGCGATAAAACTTATATCAGGAATTATCACCTCATCACCATCTTTTATATTATATGCTTTTAATGCAAGGATTAAAGCACTTGTTCCACTACTTACTCCTATGGAATATTTGGAACCAGTATAATTTGATACATCTTCTTCAAATTTTTCAACTTCATTTCCCATTATAAATATGCCAGATTTCAGTGTCTCTCTAAATACTTTAATATATGGTTTTCTTTGTTTTTTAGTTTTCATACTTAAATTCATAAATCTTACATGCATTAGACTAGCCTTTAATATTTTTCATGATACTTCGCATATAGCTATCTTTATCTTCTGATATCCACTCAGCAAATTCACTATCACCTTGCGATATAAAAGGCCCAATTCTCGTCTCATGATATATAGTATCAGTTAATGCGATAGAAGCATGATATACATCTTTATCTACTCTTGCTACTAATATATCATTTGAATCTAATATTAAAATATTATCAATATCTCCATTATCATAAAAATATATTAAAGCCATTTTTCCTTCAATGATGTGATAAGATTCACTTTTTTGATGCCTATGTGGATAAACAAAATTATCTTTTTGTATCCCTATTATCATATTATGCAAATCATCTTTACTACTTGTATGTAGTGATATTCTAAATCTACTCTCAAAATTGTTTAATATATTTAGAAATTCTTGTTTTAATTTCAGAGAAAAAGAAGCATTTTTCTCTGAAGAAGCAAATGATAAACTTTTTGCATCTTGGACCTCTTTAATCCATTCAAAGTCTTTAAAGTACTTTTTATTCATCTATTATTCTTTTATAAGTGTGATATATTGTTGTCCTCTACCAAAAGCAGATTTAAACTTATTTAAATTATTAGATATACGCTTAACACTAATATCATCATCTTTTATAAATAATAAGACCTCTTTAAGTGATTCTATTATTATATTATTACTATCATTTTTTCTATATATATCAATTATTGAACTAAATATAATTAATATCTTTTCTTGAATCTCTTGTGTATAATTCTCTTCACTTAATTTACATAATTTAATAAAATCTTTACATAAGTTTCGTAATAAATCAGTCTCCGTAGGATTCCAGATATTATTATCATATGATTGATAGTGAATAAGATTATGCCAAATAGATTTAAAACTATCTATTTTATTTTGATTAAAAGTATCTATATCAGGTGAGACTTCTTTAAACCAAGTAGGGTCTATAATAATTTGAGGAGAGATATTATAAAAACTATACCTATTTTGAAAAAATTCTAAAATATCACTCACTGATAAACTAGTATTATATAAAGCATTACCCAATAAATTGTCAGCACACCAATCTTCTTTTAATCGACCGAAACCTTTTAATGTATCTAAATGTGAACTAAAAGCTTCCACTAAAACAGCTATTTTATCCTCATATTTTGTAAGATTATTTCGTTGAATTAATATATTCGCCAATAATCGTCTCAGCATATCAAAAAATACAGATATTTCATCAGAACATGTAATTAGCATAATTCCATTTATTTTTAATAAACTATCCATTTTATTTAATATCTGGTATTTATTCTCTACACAAGGTAACATGCCCTCACATATAGCTATATCAAACTCTTTATCACTATTTAACTCTTCAATAAATATATTATTGATATTTATATTATCTGTATTAACATTATATTTAAAAAATAAATCATTTATTTCACTTACACCCCTAGGATTTGCTTCAACTAGTTGGTAATATGATGGTTCTAAACTTGCCGTATATATTGCATTGTATCCACCACCAGGACCAATCTCAATTATAGACTTATTATTAAAATTATTATTTATAAGCCCTAAAGATTCATATAGTTTTTTTCTTATATAAAAATGTTTTTCTATATCTCTTATATCTTGACGTACCGGTGAAATATTATTATTTTTGTAATGTTCTAAATAATCATTAGTCACTATACAAACCCTAAATGTTCTACATCTAAATAGTCAAGAATCATCTTATTTTTATCATTGGCTACACAATGATTTTGACAATCTCTAGATGGATTTATTTTAAAAAACCTATTCTTATCTTGAAACCAGAACTCTTTAAAACTGATTTTTTCAATACTCCCGATAAGTCCATTATCTAAATTATAAGCTTTATCTTGACAAGGGTATATATTTAAATCAGCTCCTATAACTGGTAAAACTTGAGAAAACGGACACCAACTATATGTTTTATCAAACTTATCTTCTAAGTAATGATAGCTATCAAACACTTCAAAATTTTCATCTTCTAGCTCTATTTTAACTTTTTGGGACAACTCTTTTGCTTCATTATAAAAAGCTTCATGATATGCATTATTTTTTTCACCTTCATTTGCAACTACACAACCAGATAATTTAATACTATCTACACCTATACTTTTCATTAACTTTGAAAATTCATAAATTTTACTATAGTTTTTATCATCTATTATAAAACTAACCCCTAAATTACAAGTTCTATTTTTTATATTTGTAAAATTTTTCATATTTTCAATAATTTTACTAAATTCACCAACTTTTACATCTCTTGCTTGAGCATAGCTTTCATCACTGTAACCATCAATTGAAACTCTTAGCCAAGTTGCATTTAATGCAAAAAGTTCAGCTATTTCACCATTTAACTTACTTCCATTAGTCAATGATGCAAATGCTATTTTCTTTTTTATAATTTTTTTAATGGTTTTTGTAAAATATCTATAGGTAAAAGGTTCTCCACCCCCACTAAATGTTATAGCTTTTACACCCATATCTTTACAGTCATTAATTATTTCCATTATTTTATTTTCTGGAATAAAATCTCTCTCTACCATATCTTGTCCAAGTTGTAAGTGGTCTACTTTATATGCACAATACCAACAGTTATGATTACATACATTTGTTGGTTTTATCCTAATATGGATGGGAGCTTTAATTTCCTTCTTATCCTGAGATAAACTATCCAGCTTTTCCTGATAATGAAATATTTTTAAACTTGAATATTTATTTGACATTACTCACCTTTATTCGAAATATATAAATTCATAATCGCCTGTATATTTCCACTCACTATACATCCAAATCCATTCATCAGGTCTAAAAAAACTCTCACATGTCAGTGCCCAGCACTCAAGATTAAAAAGTTCCTCTTCATCTCTATAAGCTTCAACCATGATGAACTTTTCTTTTCCTACTCTCTCTACCTCTTGCACAGCTTTTTTTAAATCATAAATTTTAAGATTATGTAAGGTTGTAAACGATATTACTAAATCAAACTCATCATCTTTAAAAGGATATATCTCTTCGGCATTATATTGAAATAAGTTCTCTCTTATCTCTTCTTTTGCATTCTCAAGAGCATAAGCTGAGTAATCAAAACCAATAACAGTTGCATTTGGGAGTAACTGTTGTAGCTCATAAAGTAAAAAAGCTTTCCCACAACCTACATCAAGTATTTTACATCCATCTTCTAAGCTATATTGTTCTATTAAGTCTAATGCTACGGCTTTATGTCTGCCATCATATTTGTAACCACCATATCCATATTTTCTATCTCCATCCCAATAATCAAAACCATACTCTTTTGCCTTTATCATGCAATTTACTTTCTCATCAACCATGCGTTCTATATACTTTCGTGAAGTTGCTGTATGAAGTTTTGTTACTATATTTAAAAGTTTACCCATTTACGATATCCTTTATTTTTTTTCCTATACTTGTCCCGTCAAGTTCATAGTATTTTCTTAAAAAATCTCTATCACCTATCTTATGTATATACTCATTTTTCAACCCAAATTTATATATCTTTTTATCTACCTTATCTCTTAGCATCGTTCCAAACCCACCATTAATAAAATGCTCTTCTAAAGTAAAAACAGTTTTAAAGTCATTTAAAAATTCTTCCCAATTAAAATCACTTGTTAGCATAGGGACACTTACAATATTTATATCTACAATATCTAATATTTTCGATATTTCATCCACTATAGAACCATGTAAAATCAATATATTTTTGGAATTACTTTTATTAAGAACAATTGGTTTTGTAATATCTATCTCATTTGTATGAATAATATCTTCACCATTTTTAGCAATTCTGATATAACTTGGTCTACTACTTCTATAAGCATACCTAAAACACTCGATAGCCTCAATAGGATCAGCCGGTGAGAATATAT
>Ga0256826_1002968_pt1 | contig 10235 bp, 10 predicted proteins | sample CV79metaG_FD_185975 | JGI IMG/M metagenome (GOLD analysis project Ga0256826, IMG submission 185975) | Hydrothermal vent microbial communities from East Pacific Rise, Pacific Ocean - CV79 | ecosystem: Environmental > Aquatic > Marine > Hydrothermal vents | place: Pacific Ocean: East Pacific Rise... | reverse complement strand
CATGTGACTAACAAGAATAAGTAGAAATGTACTCAAACGCTGTTGGTCTTCCCTCAACAGGAATAACGTGTCTGTCAAACATATAGTCAACATACTCTTGAACATATTCAGGAGACATAATAGGTGCTAGGAAGTCGAAATCTTTTTCAAGACCTTCTAATGCATCTCTAAATGTGTTTGGAAGTTCAGGAATTTTTCTTTCAGCAATCTCTTCACGAGTAAGCTCAAACAGATCTTCATTAAATGGACCTACGAGGCTATCGTAACCACCTTTTTCAATTCCATCAAGACCAGCAATCATAAGCACTGCAAAACAAAGGTAAGGACAAGCTACTGAATCTGGGAAACGTGTTTCAATTCTTGTTGCACCTTCACCTGCACCATAAGGAATTCTACAAGCAGCAGAACGGTTTTGGCTAGAGTAAGTAAGAATTCTTGGAGCTTCAAAACCAGGAAGTAGTCTCTTAAATGAGTTTGTACTTGGGTTTGTAAATGCTGCAACAGCTTCTTTATGCTCAAAGATTCCAGAAAGGTAATCAAGTGCAGTTTTAGAAAGGTTTGCGTACTCACCCTCTTTGTAGAACAAGTTTTTACCATCTTTCCATAATGATTGGTGAACGTGCATTCCGTTTCCGTTATCATTGTAGATTGGTTTTGGCATAAATGTAGCTGTTTTACCGTTAAGGTGAGCTACCATTTTAACAACATACTTGTACTTTTGAACGTTATCAGCAGCCGTAATGATATCAGAGAAAACGATTCCGATTTCATGTTGACCTTGTGCCACTTCGTGGTGTCCAAGCATTACTTCTAAACCAACATCTTCAAGAACTTGCATCATCTCTGCTCTTAAATCTACAGCTGGATCAGTTGGTTGTACAGGAAAATACCCACCTTTTACTCTTGGTCTATGACCCATGTTACCCATTTCACCATAGTCATTGTTGTCAGCCCAGTGACCTTCGTCTGTCTCTACTTTGAATGATTGGTGGTTGTCGTTATCTACAATTTTAACATCGTCAAAGATAAAGAACTCATTTTCCGGACCAAAGAAAGCTTCATCTGCAATACCTGCATCATCAAGTGCTTGAAGTGCTTTTTTAGCAATAGATCTTGGACATTTAGCGTAAAGTTCATTTTTGTAAATGTCATAAACATCACAAATAACACAAACCGTACTGTCAGCAGTAAATGGGTCAAGAAATGAAGAACCAACATCAGGCTTAAGAAGCATATCTGATTCATTAATTGGTTGCCAGTTTTCAATTGAAGAACCATCAAATGGAAGACCACCTTCTAGTTGACCTTCAGTAACAGCACTCATTCTGTATGAAATATGATGCCATGCACCTTTAATATCTGTAAATCTAAAGTCTACAAATTCTACTTCGTTCTCTGCACAGAATTCAAAGAATCCTTTTACGTCGTTATCTTCTACAAATTTACCCATTTGTAATCTCCTAAAATTAAAGTTGCTTTGATTGTATCGCAAACTTTTTAAAATAGGAAACAGTTTTTGATTAAAAAGTAATCAAATCCTTTTGACGTTGCTCAAAGGTAACAGCTTTGGTATAACCAATTTTTTTAGCTAGTTTTATTACTTCATTATATTTAAAGCCTATTTGCTCTATTGCATGAGCATCTGAAGAGAAAGTAATAGGAATATTAAGTGCATATGCCTCTTCTAATAAGAGCTGTGATGGATAAATTTCTTTAATAGGTTTACGAAGTCCCGCGGCATTTAGTTCTAACACCATACCAGAATTTTTAATAGCTTTAAGAGCATTTTTAGCCAATAGACGAATATCTTTATTGGGCATAAATTTAAATACTTTAATCAAATCAAGATGACCTACAATATTAAAATAACCTGTTTTTGCCATGGCTTCAATGGCATCAAAATACGCTTGCCAAATATCATCTATGTTTCGTTCTTTCCATCCACCAATAAATTCAGGATTATCAAAGCCCCATTTATTTAAAAAATGAACAGAACCAATTAGGTAATCAACATCGGCATTGAGGACACGATCATCCATATGTCCTTGAAGATAATCAACTTCGTAGCCTGTTAAAATTTTAATCTTATCGTGATATTTTTCTTTTAAAGTATTTATCTCTGCGATATATGCTTCCATCTCTTTAAATTTTAAACGATAGTGTGAATCAAAGTCCATGGGAGCATGTTCTGAAAATCCATAAATATCAATACCAAGTTTGATGGCTTGTTGTATATATTCGTCGGTGGTACCTTCTGCATGATTGCATCGAGTGGTGTGGTTGTGTAAATCTATTCTCATGCTTGATATTTTATCATAAAACTATAGTTTATTTAGAATTCGTGATTTTCTATGTTATAATTTTTTAATATTAACAATGAAGGATATACAATGAATATAGAATTTACAGCTCAAACAATATTGCTTATGTTAGCAGGTATGGCGATTGGATGGGTATTGAGTTATCTTAAATCTCTCCTAACGATTAGAAAGCATAAAAAAGAGCTCAAAGAGTATCAAGATCATTTAGAACGACAGATGAAGATTACAGATACAGGTAACAAAACATTAATAAATGAGATGGAAACACTTAAAAAAGAGAATGAAAATTTAAGAATTTCTGTAAAAACGTTGGGGCAAAAACCTGGTCGTGCTGAACTTAGACAGTTTAATATTTATGATAATGCATTACGTAAAATGATGCTTCAAGCTCCGGGATTTTCATCTGCTTGGGAGAGTGCACTTAAAGCGGCTGAACATGAATATGAAGAAAATGAGGCGGGATTTAAAAATATTATGGGAAAAGTATTTGGTTCTGGAGGAGGCAATTCATATAATGAAAAATCTTCAGCACATCAAATAGAACATAAAGGGTAATAAAACCCTTTATTTAGTGGCTAGATATATTGGTCAGCTATTTTGAATTTATCAAACTTTCTAAGTTTATTTCTTACAATAAATTTACTTAACTTTTTAGTATACTGCTCTTTTAGTTCACAGTAGTTTACTAAATATTGTACTAAGACAAGAGGATTATCTGTAATATTTCTTTGTTTTCTAAAGCTTTTATATGCACCTCTTCCAATCACAACAAAATAATCATCAATTGCATCACTTACTGTTTTATATTTTTTTACATAAATTGATTTACCATTTCTTGTTCCAAGTGCTTTAATGCGAGGTTCATTTTTGTTGTATGACCACATACCAAAAATATTGTTACCTTTTTTAAAGAATCTTGATTCTCCCCATGCTGACTCAATGGCTGCTTGTGCAAGTACAATACTTACAGGGTGAGTTTTTAAACGGCTAAGAAGTTTATGTTTGTTATTTGTTTTATAGGTTGCGTAAAGACCTTCTAAAAACTCTTTGTCTTCTACAAAAAGTTCTTCATCTGGTGTCGAAATAAGTGAAAGTAATCTATCTCTTTTAATTTTTAATTTTGCTTTAGAAATCAAAATAGCAGGAAGAATCATATGGAAGAATTTTTGTTTCTTCTCTGAAACTTGTAAATTGTTAAGAGAGATGGTGTTGGTGTAGTTGATAGGTTCGATTTTTGTTGTTTTGAAGATTTTAATGTCGTTTGTATTTTTAAGAGATTTGTTTAAAACGGTAACACTCTCACTACTGCTTATTATTTGAGTTGATGTTGTAGCCACATCATTGTTAATACTCAGTTGCTTCCTGGGTTCTTGTATAGGTTCGTTCTTATTATATGTTGTCACTGTTTTAACACTATAATTTTGAACACCTTTTGACACTGCATCAAGATAATTGTTATCAAATGCATTAACCGTAAAGGTAAGCAGTAAAAGTGTTGTAAAAAGTTTCATCATGTTAGAAACGTCCTTTTTTTTAATTTTGCGAATTATATCGTGTAATTCTTAAAAAATAATTAAAATTTAAATTTTATTTATTTTTTTATTAGTATCAAGCCCATGTTATCATTATTGAGAGAAGATTCAAAAAAAATTATTATTTTTTTTGGTTTTTGACTCAAATTATATTTGTATTGTAATTATTTTTAAAGAAAAAGAATTTTAAGTGAATTAATAATTTCTAAAACGACTTTTATCCCCTCATATTTGGATAAATATTTACTTACATTATATATATTAGATTTTTTACACAATTAATTTAGAAAATTATCTATCAAATAGATTTATTAATAGAATAATTTTGTTCAATAAATAGAATCTGTTAATTAAGGGCTAAATTTAGTAAAAAGAATGTAAAAAAAAGAGGATTTTAAATAATAAAAAGCTGAATATAGAGGAAGAGAGAAGTTTCTTTATCTTTTTTTGCTATACTTATGAGCATAAATTTAAACAATTAGGAGAGTGTCATGGCACTATTTGATGATGTAAAAGAAGTAGTTGTAGAACAACTAAACGTAAACCCAGATGAAGTAAAAGAAGAGTCTAAGTTTGTAGAAGATCTTGGTGCAGATAGCCTAGATGTAGTTGAGCTTGTAATGGCACTTGAAGAGAAATTCGATATTGAAATTCCTGACGAAGATGCAGAAAAAATTGCAACTGTTACAGATGCAATGTCATTTATTGAAAACATTCAAGCATAGTTTATAGATTCTCCTTTATGGAGAATCATTTCATCATTTAAAATATATATGAAATTGTTGAATGATAATTTGACATATATCTTAAAAAGAGCATAGGAGATAGAGTGAAAAGAGTAGTAGTTACTGGCTTAGGAATGATTAACAGTGTAGGACATGATAAAGAGAGTTCATTCTCAGCTATTTTAAATGGCGAGTGTGGGATTAAAGAGATTGAACTTTTTGATGCTGAAAAATTTTCTGTAAAAATTGCAGGAGAGATTGTTGGTTTTGATGCAAGTACAGTGATGGATGCAAAAGAGGTGAAAAAAGCAGATAGATTTATTCACCTTGGAATCAAAGCTACAATGGAAGCGATGGAAGATGCAGGTTTTTCAGACGACATAGATAAAGAGAGATTTGGTATCTCTTCTGCTTCAGGTATTGGTGGTTTACCAAATATTGAGAAAAACTCAGTAATATGTGATACTCGTGGACCAAGAAGAATATCTCCTTTCTTTATTCCTTCATCTTTGGTTAACATGCTAGGTGGATTTATCTCTATTGAGCAAGGATTAAAAGGTCCTAACTTATCATGTGTAACAGCATGTGCCGCTGGTACACATGCAATTGCAGAAGCAACTAAAACTATTATGCTTGATGGTGCAGATAGAATGTTAGTTGTTGGTGCAGAGTCTGCTATATGTGGTGCAGGGATTGGTGGCTTTGCTGCAATGAAAGCATTAAGTACTAATAATGAAAATCCTAAAGAATCTTCTCGTCCATTTGATGCTGATAGAAATGGTTTTGTTATGGGTGAAGGTGCTGCTGCATTAATTTTAGAAGATTATGATTTGGCAGTGGCACGTGGTGCAAAGATTTATGGTGAAGTAATTGGTTTTGGTGAGAGTGGTGATGCGAATCATATTACGACACCAGTAGTAGATGGTCCACTAAGAGCGATGAAAGCTGCAATACGAATGGCAGGCGATGTAAAAGTTGATTATGTTAATGCCCATGGGACTTCAACTCCTGCAAATGATAAGAATGAAACTGCTGCCGTTAAAGAACTTTTTGGGGGTGCTGAAAATTGTCCACCTATGAGTTCGATTAAAGGGCAGATTGGTCACTGTTTAGGGGCAGCAGGTGCAATAGAAGCAGTTGTTTGTTTAATGGCTATGCGTGATGGAAAACTTCCTCCGACAATTAATTATACGACTCCAGATGAAAATTGTGATTTAGATTATGTAACAGAAGGTGCTAGAGACGCAGATGTTAATGTGGTCATGAGTAATTCGTTTGGTTTTGGTGGAACAAACGGAGTTGTAATCTTTAAAAAAATATAAGGATGTTGCATGGCAACTTATTTAGAATTTGAAAAGAAAATTGAGCAGATACAACAAGATATTGACTCTGCTCGTGCGAAAAGTGATGAATATGCAATTGAAGCATTTGAAAAAGATTTAGAAAAAGAAGTCTCAAAAACGATGAAGTCTCTTAGTGACTATCAAAAGTTACAATTGGCGAGACATCCAGATAGACCTTATGCTTTAGATTATATTCGCTTTATGATGGATGATGCATATGAAATTCACGGAGATAGAGCATTCCGTGATGATCCTGCTATCTTATGTTACATGGGTTATATTGATGGTCAAAAAACCATGCTAATCGGTGAGCAAAAGGGTAGGGGAACAAAGCATAAGTTAAAAAGAAACTTTGGTATGCCCAATCCTGAAGGTTACAGAAAAGCATTAAGAGCCGTAAAATTGGCAGAAAAGTTTAATATTCCTGTGCTTATGTTGATTGACACTCCGGGTGCTTATCCTGGACTTGGTGCAGAAGAGCGTGGGCAGAGTGAAGCGATTGCAAAAAATCTTTTTGAGTTTACCAATGTAAAAGTACCGATGATCTCCGTGGTTATTGGTGAAGGTGGATCAGGTGGGGCATTGGCCATTGGTGTTGCAGATAAATTGGCAATGATGAGATACTCAGTATTTGCGGTTATCTCACCAGAAGGTTGTGCTGCTATTTTATGGAATGATCCTTCAAAAGTAGAGCAAGCAGCAAAAGCATTAAAAATTACACCTGATGATTTACACTCTCATAATCTTATTGACGATATCTTAGATGAACCACTTATTGGAGCACATAGAAATAAAAAATTGGCGGCAGAGATTGTAAAAACATATTTCTTAGAGAATGTTAAAGCATTAAAAGAGTTAACCACAGAGGAGATGCTTCAACAGCGTTATGAACGTCTTACTTCAGTTGGTGCGTTTACAGAGTAGTTATATTTTTTATTGGTCGGTTCAACCGACCAATCTTTTTTTATTAATATATTGTTAGTCCAACCACCAAACTCTTAGTTTCTTTCCTTTTATCTTTCCATTTTTTAAACCATTAAACGCTTTTTTTATAACAGATTTATCTAAAGCAACATATGAATGTGTTGCATAGACATTTATTTTTCCTATTTTTTGGGTATCTATCCCTATATCTTTACAGAGTGTACCTAAAATATCTCCTGCTCGAATCTTTTTCTTTTTCCCACCATCTATACAGAGTGTTTCAACTGTACCTTGAAGGAAAAAGTTTTTATTAGGTCGTAGTTCAGCTATATCGACTGTTTGAAGTTCAGGTTTAATTTCAGAGAGCTTTTGTTGACCATATTCATCACACAAGGTGGTGGCTAAACCACTTTTATCTGCTCGACCTGTTCGTCCTATTCGGTGGGTATAGTCTTCTGTTTTCATAGGGGTATCGTAATTAATAATAATATCTACTCCTTCTATGTCTAGACCACGTGCTGCTAAATCAGTAGCAACTAAAGTTGGTAAAGAGCCATTTGCAAACTGCAACAACATCTCTTGCCGTTCATACTGTTCTAAGTCACCATTAAGTGTGGCAACATCAAAGCCCTTTTCTTTTAACATCTCTGAAACTTCAACAGTTTTTATTTTCGTATTACAAAAAACTATTGCTAATGATGGTTGAAAATGTTGTAGTGTTGTAATGAGTGCTTTGTCTTTATTTTCTACTATGTACGCGTGTTCTTCAATATTGACTTTCTCTTCCTTCCTCTCAACTTTTACTTCAATAGGGTTTTTCAAAATAACCTTGGTCAGTTTGTCAATGTTTTCAGGGTAAGTGGCTGAAAAAAGTAAGCTTTGACGATTTTTAGGAAGGTTGGAGACCAGTTTTAAAATATCATCAGCAAATCCCATGTCTAGCATTCGGTCGGCTTCATCAAGAATAAGTGTTTTTATTTCACCCAAGTGAATGGTTTCTCTTGAAAAATGGTCAAGCAGTCTACCTGGTGTCCCAACAAGAATATCTGCTCCCTTTTCTAAAGAAGCAACCTGTCTGGTTAACGATGTTCCACCATAAAGGGTTACAACTTTGACATCTTTTTTATAACGGGCTAACTTTTTACACTCATTTGCAATTTGCTCGGAGAGTTCACGGGTAGGTGCAATAATAAGTGCCTGAGGGAAATGCTCATTTTCATCAAGTTTAAGTATGAGAGGTAAGGCAAATGCCAAGGTCTTCCCTGAACCGGTTTTCGCCTTAGCGATGATGTCTTTTCCCTCTTGAATAAGAGGTATGGCAGATGCCTGAATAGGGGTAGGTGTGGTATATTCTAAGGATGAAAGGTTATCTAACATATCAGAAGGTAAAGATAAATTGGTAAATGAAGTCACGGTAACTCTTTATAGTAATTTTATTATGCGAATTATAGCGAATTAAGATATTTTCTTTTCTTGGCTAAAGTTATCATGTGTATATTAATATATAATTATTAAATATTATAAAATTATAATAAATAACAATTAAAAATATATATTATTATAATTTAAGTATTTATTAATAAAAAATCATATAAAATTTCGCAATTGAAAACTAAGGATTTAAAATGAGATACTTTTTTATGATTATACTGATGGTTGTGGTGTCATCTGCAAATGAATATAAGAGCCAGCATAATGAGGGAGAAAAACTTTTTACGCAAGGAATGGACTATTTATTAGGATATAAAGTAAAAGAGAATAATACAAAGGCATTTAAATTCTTTCATAAAGCAGCACGTCAAAATAATAAGGAAGCAAAATATTTTATGGGCATATGTTTTGATCAAGGTATTGGGGTAAAAGAACAAAAAGAGTTGGCACGGTATTGGTATAGGCAAGCAGCAAATGCGGGTTATCGTAAGGCAATATATAAATTAGCAGAAGTAGAGAAAGATTTAAAAATAAGAATTTTTAGAAAAGAGAGTTATATTGCTATAAATTTTAAATAATATTTATAGTGTTTTATTTTAAAAACAATAAAGTTTTATTTTTATTATTTTTAATAAGATACCCATTTTTATGTATTTCTATGCTAATTAGCTCTCGAGGAATAGTTTCTATTTTGTAGCCAAGTTGTAGTTCAAGAATTGGAATATTAACAAGTATTTTATAAATATAAATACTGTTGTTCGAATGACGAAGTTCATAAATTGGGTTTTTAATCATTTTTGCTTCAAAATTTATTTTTATGGCATTGTCTGAAATTCTAGCGTGCAGTGTTGAAACGGGGATATGTTTCTCTCCTAGCATGTGTATAAATGAATTATTGATGGTAAGTACGGCAATAAAAGTAAGTAAAAAGTATTGAATTTTTTCTGAAAAGTTACGAACAGATAGTTTAGAGACAAACCATAAAACACCAATAATTGAGGTAACTACACCCAAAAAAATTCTAAAATCAAAACTTAGCAGGCTAACATAAAGTATCACAATAGGTATGATAAACATAAGGGACATAGAACTTATATGTTTAAGTAATCTATAGCTGAGTTTGCTATGATAGAAAAGAGGCTTAAAGAAGATACTCTCTTCGTCATGCGATACAACATAGGAAAGATTAAGATTTGAAATAAAGGTACTGGTCATTAAAATATAAAACCATCCAAAGAGAGATATTTGGGTTAAGGTAATGTTGAGCATTGTATCATAAATATAATTATTGGGAAGTAGTAGGGTAATAATGGTGATATTAAACCATACTGAGACAATGGTTAAAATAGATGTTAACAAATAAATACCCATTTTTGTCAGCATATGAGGATAGACATGTTGCACAAAAGGATGAAAAATTAGAATACTTCCACTGGCCCAAAGAAGGGTTGCCATAAGCACCCATTGGGTATGAGATTCTGATACAATCCATAATAGAGGGGTTATGGTCATGGTAAGAATAGCTGCGATGAGTGCAGTTTTGTAGTAGTTGAAAGAACAAATTGTATTTATATTAATTAACAAAACTACATCCTATATTTAATTATTTTTTAATTCTAAATTATAGTCTATATTTGTTATGGTAAAGTTAAAAAATATTTATTATTTAAATTATTTAAATTATTTAATAATTTTAAGGATTATAAAAGTTTTTATATATTTCTTTCTGTGAGTATAGAACAATTACGTTCTATACTCCGCATTTATTTTAACATAGTCATAGCTTAAGTCACATCCATATGAGGTGTATGAGCCTTGACCTAACCCAATATTACAGGTAACTTTAAATGAAGAATTTTTCATAATAGCATAAGCCTTATCTTCACGTTCTTTATCTAACTCTCGTTGTTCATTGGAGTAAATAAGAAGCTTATCATAATGAATGGTTAACGTACGATC
>Ga0256826_1002967_pt1 | contig 10235 bp, 6 predicted proteins | sample CV79metaG_FD_185975 | JGI IMG/M metagenome (GOLD analysis project Ga0256826, IMG submission 185975) | Hydrothermal vent microbial communities from East Pacific Rise, Pacific Ocean - CV79 | ecosystem: Environmental > Aquatic > Marine > Hydrothermal vents | place: Pacific Ocean: East Pacific Rise... | reverse complement strand
ATATCCTATATGAATCTGCTGATAGACAATATTACTATTTTTCATCTGTGCTTTAAATGTAGTATTTAGATCCAGTACTCTCTCAGGAGCTGTATATATAAACGAAGCATATCCATTAGCATCCGTTATTTTGACATACGCATCCATGCTTCCTGTACTTCTATTAAAGTCTAGTATATATATCTCCTCATTGGCAGCAGGCATAGTATCATTATCCTCTATATAGATACTATAAACCCTCTGCTCATTGGCAGCAGATACTGTAAAGTCTGATGGTACAGCAGTAAGCTTATAGCCTGTATAATCTTTACTACCAACTGGATTGAACTCTACTGTAATATTAGCGTCTATAGCAGGATTATTACTTAGATAAGCTCTAAAGGTCATATTGCTACCATATAATGATGACATATCACTAGGAGATGTATATATAAAATTTGCCATACCTGTATTGTCTGTTACTACGGCATAAGTATTGAGCGTACCACTTTTAGGGTCAAATGCGTCTACTTTGATTACTCTATTTGGCAAAACTGTAACATCATCTCGAAGATAGAAATTTAGAATATGAGCCTCCCCTCCTTGAGCAATAGTAAAATTGGACTCTTTTGTGAGAAGTTTATAGTTTGTATAGTTTGTATCATCGATAAAATAAACTTTAAATGTCTCATATACACTCTCTACTTCAGATATCGTCATATTAAACTCATATGTAGTACCCGCTAGTTTAGATATATCAGATGGAGCAGTATAGGTAAACTCCTTCTTTTTATTATCCACTAGATAGTGACCTTTGCTTGAATCAAATGAAGGTAATTTTGCATTGAAATCCATGTATTTATTGCCTACTGAATCTAACATATAGTAGCCCGTTAAGAAACTATTCTCTTTACTATGGACATAGAAATCAGTAATGATACTTCTAAGCTGATATCCACCATAGAAGAATATAGACTCTAACGATGTACCTATTCTCTTACCATTACTATCTGCATTGGCTGCCAAGAAGAAGTGTTCACCCTTTAGTACTGGATCATACTTAACAACGAATTGCGCATTACCTTTACTATCTGTCAGATAAGATCCATTAGGACTAGAGATATCTGCTGAAGCTACTTGCTGAATATTATTTCTAATAATTATTCGCTTTTCATCACCTATTATATATGTGAGACCAGATGTATTAGTACCTGAGAATGTCTCTTTAAATGTAAGTTCTGTATTGCTGACACTATCTATCTTCCAATCACCTAGATAAAATTTATCTATCTTTCCCATTGATGGCAATACAATTACTCTATCTGTATCTTCTACAGCACTAAAGTTTGCATCTTTGAATTTATTTGGTGTCTCTATCGATCCACTGCCAGTTACCACTGCACTCTTTGGTCGATTGATAAGGCTAGGATGTAGTGCTGTTCCCGCACTCACTGGGTTGCCATATGCATCTACAGCATGAATGGTATAGTAATCCTCATACAAGCCAGTATCAGTATCAAAGCTATTTTTATTATGGAAAATAGACATAGATGATATAGCACCTGCCATAATAACTACAGGGAATTCTTGTGTTAAGGTAACATCTTTTGTTCCGTTAAATACCGTAGCACTGATTTTGACTATAGCTACACCAGAGAGATGTTTGGCCCATAATTTATACGCTTTTTGATTTTCACCGCTATATGTAACATCTGTTGCATCAGCATCAAATCTTAGCATATCTGGGAATTTCATAGTGGCATTTACCTCTTTGACATCACTATCTTTAATAAGCTCTGTTGGTTTACCACTCTCATGAATTGTAATTCCTAATGTACCTGTACCATCTACATTAATAGCATTGTTTACAGATAGATTCAAATCATAAAGTTTTTCTGCAGTAGTCTGCTGAAATTGAATAGTCAAAATTTTCTCGATATTGGTTGCAGTCTCTATGATAGAAATATTTCTATCTGATAATCCATCGATAGAACTTGGTGCTGTATATATAATATCTGCATTACCTTGTGCATCTGTTACGATATCTAATTTATTGAAAGAACCATAGCCACCTGTTCCGTTAGTAGGATTTTCTATTTTGAAATGTCCAACAACCCCAAAGTTTTTGGAGTCTACTGAAGTGATGCGTACAGTTCTCTGCTCACTGCCTTTAGCAATAGTCAATACATCTGGTACTACATACACATTTGCTACAGAAGAGTTGGCGATAGACTTATTGAATGCGATATTTACTTGTGAAGACACTGTATTGTCAGCTTGTAGATATATCGTGAAGCTTGTTGTATTGCCATCTAATATATCTACACCATTCGGTGCTATATATTTAAACTCTATATGACCATTGGCATCAGTAGATGCATCATATCTATCCATTACTCCATATTTTTGATCAAAGTACTCTATGGATACATTCATATCAGCCGCTGGTCTATTTTGATCATCTTTGAGGTAGACTTGTATTAATTTTAGCTCCGCATCCAAAGAGACATTTAGGTCACTTGGTATGGTAGATATCTTATACTGAGAATAATCAACTTTGGCTACATCTATAGTAACTGTATTATTGATCTCTACACCATCACTATCTACATATATAATCTCTAAATCTTGACTACCATCTGTCAATGGATCTGCTGCTATATAGGAGAATCTTGCATAGCCATCTGAACCTGTACTTACTGTAGAGTTTTCTATATTACCAAATGCACTTGGAATACTCTTAGCAGTTACACTCTCCCCTGTTTGAGGAGTATTATTTTTAACAAGCTGTATAGCTATCTCTTTTTTCTCACCAGGATAGCTGATATTTATAGGAGTAGTAGGATTTATCAAGCTATACTTCACTAGAGTTGTAGTAGATGCTTGTATAAATATTGTAATAGTTGCTGTGATACTAGCACCTGATGGATCTGTATATATTAAGTTTGCATTTTGACTAGTATTATTGACAGCAGTTAGGTCAGATGCTGCAATGTAAGGAAAGCTAGCTCTTCCTGCCCCATCTGTGGTGGCAGTTGCTGTACCAAATGATCCATATGCACTAGGAATATTTGTTATGCTGATATTTTGTCCACTGATACCTACTCCAGAGCTATCTACTAGGTCTACTGTAATTGTCTTCTTCTCTGATGCAGATTTTACTATAATTGATGTGGCATTCATAAAGTTATAGTTATTTGGAGCTGTAGAGGATGATGAGAATTTAAATGTCATGTTTTTAGAGTCTTGTCTTGTTCCATTTTCATCAAATACAATTGTGACTGGTATACTACTGCCATCTGCTGGTAGTGTATTTGGAGATACATATATGAAGTTTGCCCAACCACTAGCATCTGTAGTGACTGCCATCTCTTTGAAACTACCAAATTTACTATCAAAAGCTAATATCTCTACAATTTTGCCAGGTACAGCTTTTAACTGTTTATTTATTAGCTGAGCTCTTACCGCATACTCTGTAGCCGCTTTGGATATCGCTACAGTTGATGCCACATTATATAAGCTATAGTTGCCATCTACTGTAGGATTATTTGGATCTGTACTTCCATTTGGGTTTCCGTCAGCATCCAAGCTAGTCTCTACAAGAGTCTGCTGAGATAGAGTTTTACTCTTGCCTCCAGCTGATATAGTGACATCTCCTACTAGCTTATAGGCATTTGGAATACATGTCTGCTTGACATCACCCATTATAACCAAATCTTTAGTAGAGCCTTTTGCTCCATCAAGTACTATAGATTCAGGTATAAACTTAGATGTATTAACCTCACATCCAGTTAGAGTGAAATCAAAGTTATCTATCTCAATCTTTACATCCTTATCTACTTTTTTCTCAAAAGGTAGAAGTAGATTATAGTTTAATCCATTCATCATAATCTGAGATGGTGTTACAGAGAAGAAATCTCCGAGTACAGAGGTAGACGGAAGCGAACCTGCAGGTGAATCATCACCCGTCTTGTCATTACTTCCACAACCTGTTATAATCAATGCCAACATCGTCAGCATCATCCATAAAAATCTTTTTTTCATAATAGTTATCTCCTAATATATTTGGACTAGTAGAGGTAGTTTATACCGACTACAACATTGTGAATATTATCAAACTCCTCTGGACCCGCGATTGAGTATCTGTATGTTAGATCTAAATCTACAGAATCACCCACTCCTACGCTAAATCCAATATCTCCACCATAAGTCATACCACTCTCATTGACACCAGTTGACTCATAGTTTAAATATCCACCATTCAGACCTATGTATGGTCTAAATGTAGGTGTTGCAAATGTTGTAGGTGCTATAAAATAATCTACCTGTACCATTGCTCTCTCATATGTCTGGTCATCATCATCACTATTAAAATAATCAATAATAACAGATGATTTCCACTGCTCATTCTGAGCTCCTAATTTCACTCCTAGTGAAGCTCCACTACCTTTATGGTTTGCTTCACCAAAAAAGCCTCCAGTTTCACCTTGAATCCAAGCACCACCGACTTCAACACCTATGAAGCCTACACTCTCCTCAGATATCTCTCTAGTATCATCTCCAGCATTTACAAGACTCATCACTCCCACAAATAGGGTTAACAGTACAGCTCTTTTAAACATAACATACTCCTTACAGCGTTAATTTACTGCAAGAATAGCACAACTTATATTAATTAATCTTAAAAAATATCAAATAATATTAATTAATAGCATAAACCAATCACAGAGTAACAATGAGCTATCTAGATAAACCAAGATGAAACTATTATAACATAATGGGGTTTAATATGCAAATAAAAAGAGAATAGGTGATATAATCACTGAAATTATGGTAATTAAATAGTATATAGGAATATAGATGAAAAAAGAGTTTTTAGTAGATTTACAAAAGGTATATGATGAGTTGAGAGTAAGACAGGAGGAGCTAAATAGCTTCTACAGACTCATAGACACAGAGCACCCAAAGGCTCAAGAGCTAGTAGATGCATTTTTGCAGCTTCTCAAGCTACCTAAAAATAGTGATACCACTATGGCAGCACTGACTCGTATGGTATCATTGAGAGAGGATGCATTAGAGCAAGTCTTACAAAAAATGGAGCTCTCTGTAGATGAGATAGCTCACAAAAAAGAGCTCTCTTATGGATTTGTCTCTACACTTCATATCACTAGACATGAGAAGCTAATAGAGTGGATAGAACACAAAAAGCTACTCACTCCATTCTATAGAGGTCTTATATTTGGTGTACACATAGTAGGAGTTAGGCTTAGTCAATGGCAGAGCAGATGGACAAATCATATCATACACGATATCAATAGAGAGCTTCACGATAGATTTGATGGTGATGATAGTGAGGTGATGAGATATCTAGAGAGCCATGACCTACTAGATAGAGATAGTAGTGGTGATATAGCCGATAGATGCTACTCCATACTCCTAAGAGATGGAGATGGATATAGAGCTGTTCCTTACGCAGAGGGCTTTGCAAAAGAGACTGCTGATGTAGTAGAGGCGTTGGATAGGGCTATATCTATCATCGGAAGCTATGAGGATGAGGTGTATGGTCAACATGCAGAGTGGTTGGTCTACTTCCAGAGTATTCGAGATGCGTTTGCATGTGGAGAGATAGAGCAACTTGTGGCAAAGTGGAGTGAGGTAGATAGAGCTTGGATGAGTATCAAGACACCTATCCAAGTAGGACACCCACTAGAGTACTATGAGGATCACTACCGAAAAGCAGTAGCCCTAGAGTGGGATCTGCGTATTGTCAATCCAGCCCTCCAAGAGAGTAGCGATACTAGAGCCAATATAGTATCATTTGCATCACAAATGGCTAGAGATAAGGGAGAGCAGGCGATAGATACAATAGAGAACAATATCACTCAGGTAGAGGATACACAGCTCTATGTAGGTCAGCCTATACTCTACTATGGTGCAGAGTTCAATGGACTCTTCTCAGCCCAAGTAGTACCCAATGATGAGCAGGTATCTACAGAGCTAGGCAAAAAGATATTCGCATATGCAGATTTTGTGATGGAGCAAAAGAGAACCAAGCCTATTATGAAGCTAAGTGTAGAGACTATGGGTGAGCAGTTTGTAGCCAACCAGAGAGCTATGATAGAGAGTAGCCCAGAGCTATGGCACAAGCTATATGATATCTCTACTATAGGGCATGAGTTTGGGCATATACTATGGATAGATAGCGATACAGAGAGCCGTATGAATGGTAGTGGAGCATTCAAAAATATAGAGGAGTTCAAAGCCACTAGTGGTGGACTGATGGCGTTTTTTAGTAGTGACCACTCTAGCAAAGAGCTACAGAACCATATAGTAGATGATCTAGTCTCTCGTGCTGTAGGGCTGATGGCATGGCGTGAGGTGGGAGAGGTGCTACCATACTACTGTGAGGGGCTGATACACCTAGATATACTATTTGGTTCAGGTATCATCAGCTATAGTGACAAGATAGAGATAGACTATAGTAGATATCCACAGATGAGAGAGAGCTACATAGAGGCGTACAGTAGATTAGCCAAGAGCTATCTAGCCAAAGAGGATGCCTCCATATACCTATCCAGATATGCTACAAAGATAGGCGATATATATCTACCTACCGATGAGAAGATACGAGAGTTTGTAGAGCACTACTACAGTAGATACCAAGAGATAGGACAGCAGACTGCGAGCATATCATCATGAGTAGAACACTAGAGCATTTTGAGACTATCACTCAGATACCACACTGTAGCCATGAAGCACAAAGCCTCCGTGACTATATAGAGGAGTTTGCCCTATCTTGTGGATATAGTGTGGATATAGATAGTGCAGGAAATATCCTCATCTACAGAGGTAGTCCCCATCTATGTCTGCAAGCCCACTACGATATGGTATGTATGGGTAGAGCTCCCAAGATAGAGACATATATAGAGGATGGCTGGATGATGGCTAGAGACTCCTCATTAGGTGCAGACAACGGTATAGCCATAGCTATGATGATGAGTCTGATGGAGAGTGGATATGAGCTAGAGTTTCTACTAACAGCCGATGAGGAGGTAGGGCTAGTGGGAGCTATGGCATTGGAGTTTGATCTACAGAGTAGATATATGCTCAATCTAGATAGCGAAGATGAGACAGAGGTATATATAGGGTGTGCAGGAGGAGCCGATATAGTAGGTAGATATGATGGAGAGCTTGTAGATGGTAGTGGAGAGTGCTATGAGATATCAGTAAGAGGTCTATCAGGTGGACACTCTGGTGTAGATATAGACAAGGATATCCCCTCAGCCACCAAACTACTAGCAGAGTATCTACACAACCACGATATAACAGAGCTAGCCACTATCTATGCAGGAGAACGCAGCAACTCCATACCAGCCAATGCAGTAGCCATCATTAGAAGCTCTAAAGCCCTAGAGCCTACAGAGCTAGTAGAGTGTAGAAGGCTAGATGAGACCCCACAGATACTATCCCATGGAGCAGATATTATAGAGCTACTACATAGATTTAGACATGGGGTACATAGCTTCAATGAGGAGCTAAATACCCCACAGAGTAGTATCAATCTAGCCATAGTCACTAGTGATGAGAGGGGTGGAGTGACCATAGAGAGTAGTGCTAGGGGTATGAGCATAGATAGCCTAGAGAGTGTGACTAGCTACGCGGTAAAGCTATTGGAGCAGTATGGTTTCACGACCGATATACGAGACAGATACCCAGCGTGGAGACCAGATATCAACCCTCTGACAGATATCACCATGGAGGAGATGCAAAAGGTATTTGGCACTAGCCGTACTACTGCGATACACGCAGGGCTAGAGTGTGGAGTGATATCCAAGATATACCCCCATATCTCTATAGCATCCATAGGTCCCACTATCCAGTATCCACACTCTACTAGAGAGAGGGTAGATATCCACTCAGTAGAGAGGACAGAGCAGGTACTTAGAGCCATCATAGATAGGATAGAGAGTGTACGATAGTAGCCTCAGAGCTCAAAAGAGTCTCATACTATGTGAGGATGGCACACACACTCTATACTCCAAGGAGTTTGATGAGCCATATCACTCTACCAAAGATGGAGCACTGCATGAGACACTAGAGAAGTATGTCAAACCCACCCTACACCACCAAAGAGCCAAAGATAGCCTAGTGATACTAGATATCTGTTTTGGTATAGGGTACGACACACTAGCTACCATCTACTATATCAAAGAGCAGGGACTAGATACAAAACTCCATATTATCTCACCAGAGTTTGATGAGGAGCTTGTCAGATCTATTGGTAGCTTTGAGTACCCTAGTGAGTTTGACTCTCTGCGTCCTATCATAGAGAGTCTGAGCAGAGATTTATACTACTCAGATGAGCAGTTTAGGATAGAGATACTCATAGGTGATGCTAGAGAGAGGATACTAGAGATAGAACAAAAGGTAGATATAGTCTATCAAGATGCCTTTAGCCCTGCTCACAATCCTCTGCTATGGACTAGAGAGTGGTTTGGAGATATCCGCTCTATCTGCAATGATGATGCCATACTAGCCACCTACTCCACCGCGGCAGCCACTAGACTAGGACTATATGAGAATGGCTTTGAGATATATATCCACAGAGCCAAACTAATGCGATACTCCACCATAGCATCACTAACCCCCATAGAGGGCGAAGAGTTTGTAGATATGGAACTCAAAAAGATTAGAAATACAGAGGCTAAGAGTATGAGGGATGGGGATTATGTGGAGTAGTGTATGTTTATAGGTAGGATTTATGGGTGAGCGAAATCTCTAAAATAAGTTAAGTATTTTATGATATAATAATTAAAAATGCGAAAGGCTAAATAATGTACGCTGTTACTTTTGATTTGGATACTAACTGTTTAGGAATAGAGTATCATAATACATCAAGCACTAATGCATATGGTGATATTCGTAAGTTTATGGAGCAAAACGGATTTATTTGGCAACAAGGCAGTGTCTATTTTGGCAATGATACTATGAATGCTGTAAAGTGTGTAATGACTGTTCAAAAATTATCAAAGACTTACCCTTGGTTTAGTGCATGTGCCAAAGACATTAGAATGCTAAGAATTGAAGAGAATAATGACTTGATGGATGCTATTAACTTTTAAAGTTAACTATACTTGATACTCCAGGAATCGTCGGCTTCAGCCACGCTTTTATAAGATTAACTCTTTTTCTAGGCTGAAGTCTCTGTCTCCTCTCTTAAGCTTTCTTGTTAATAACAGTCTCTGCCACAGTATATTATCACTCCAAACTAAAAATATACTAGAAGAGTTATATAATTTGTCTTAGTTGGTAGAGGATGAGTTGTAGTCTTACCTGATACCTTTAGTATTTAGGCTATTAGATAAGAATTAAAAAAATAAAACTTAAAATTGCTTTTTACTTTTTTAAAATGATATAATTTCATATTTTAACACAAAGGACAAAATATGAATCAATTATATACTGCTAATTTTGAGAAATTGTTATTTTTCATTATGATATTAACAACAATTGTTAAAATAATATTTTTCCCACTTATAGCAGTAATACTCTCTTTACCAATGACTATTTTTATATCATCAACGATTGGAATTAACATATCTCCATCAATTATTGCAGGTATAATTCTAGGAGTAGCACTTTTAAGGTATCTTATATACGAAATTAAATTTACTGAGTATGGTATCAAATGTGGTAATTTCTCATCAAGAAGATTCATTATTTCTTTTTTTATTACGCAACTTTTTATCGGATATATTTCAAATCTACTTTCTATAGAACTAAGTTTAGATAGTTTTTTAAATTATGGTGATACAATTATTTCTTTTTTTTCAAGCTTTTCAATATTAATTACTTCAGAAGTTGCAGAATATCTTTCAATAGTAGGTGCTAGCATAGGAATTGCTATTCTTACTATTTGGTTTACTAAATTAGCTATTTTTCATTTAATTGTTTGGTTTTTAAAATTCTTCTACACACTATTTATACTTATAGTATCTATTCCAATTTATAACTGATTAGGGTTTCTAGTGTCATTCCACTACTTTTTCAGTGATAGGGGGGGAGTACTTCTCTAGTTGTAATGTATACATCATCCAAAAGTAAAAGTAAGCCAAATTTATAGCTTCCGTAGTCTCTGTAGTTAAAACTGCTTTAATGTGGTTTGATTATAAAGATTGTAAGAAGGCTAAAAGAACACAGACTAAGACAAAATAGTCTCACAAGGCTTGAAGAACGGCAATTCTTCAAGCTTCTGT
>Ga0256826_1002966_pt1 | contig 10251 bp, 10 predicted proteins | sample CV79metaG_FD_185975 | JGI IMG/M metagenome (GOLD analysis project Ga0256826, IMG submission 185975) | Hydrothermal vent microbial communities from East Pacific Rise, Pacific Ocean - CV79 | ecosystem: Environmental > Aquatic > Marine > Hydrothermal vents | place: Pacific Ocean: East Pacific Rise... | reverse complement strand
AGAGAGAGAGTCAGGACAAATGTAAAAAGCTTGTGTTTTATGAGAAATTCTTGAAAGAAGAATTTAATCGATAGCATTAATATTGAATATACAACAACTATCACCTTCATATTTACAAGCAGTAACACACTGTAAATCGGAACACCTTCTCCCACAAAAAGACCTTCCCTTAATTCCTCATCAAGAAGAACATTTTTAACAACAACTAGAGATTCTTCTCCAAAATTCAAATAATAATAAATAAATCCAAAGACTGTCGATAAAAATAATACACTCATATTCTTATAGTCTTTAACCATAAACATGAACATTGAAGCTGCTAGTGTGTACACAAAAAATAAATAATATGTTTGAATATACAGCAATGATAAAATCAAAAGAGCTATAGACTTTCTATGTGGACTATTTATGTTGAAAATCAAATAAACACCCATCACATAAAAACCAGAAATTAAATCCGGTCTTAAATTAATATACCTTACAGATATAAAAGTCATTAAAATTAATGTTATCAGGACTATTGTATTCTTGTATCTTCTCATTTCTATATTCAAAATGAGATCTACCAATGTGAGTAATATAAAAATGCTCATTAAGTTAACAACTATATGTGCATTTTCAAATGAACTGATTCCAATTATAAACTTTAAAAATGCATGCCAGAAACTCCAGGGATCATAAGTACCATAACTCTCAAAAAGAGACATAGGGTAAACATTTCCCCAGTTCAGCATAATGTCACTGTTGTTCGCGAACGATAAATGCCTAAGCCCATCATCTTCAAAATTTAAACCTAACCCAACTGAGAAGAAAGTTGCAGCTAGAAAATAGAGGAACATTCTCACAAAAAGTTTTATTTTTCCATTATCGTCTAATATGTATATCATCATGCTTGCTGGTATCATTTGTTTTGGTCCTCATCTTTTAATCGTAGCAATTCAACAAGTCTTGCTCTCTTATCATATTCATGAAACCTTGAGATTGTTCCATTAGTTTCTCCTTTTTCCATGTTTAATAAATTTTTTGCAATTCTTTTTAGTGGATGAAGGAGTGTTTCTGAGTAGCTTCCTCCTTCAATAATCATGTCTATAAAGATTCTACTTCTTACTTCATGTGTGCCTTCAGTCTTTTGAATACCATAGAGGCCCATTAAAGGCATTATCTTTCCTATGTCATGCAAGAGTGCCAAAAGCAATAGATGTTGGCTCTCGGATTCAGTAAGAGCTTCTCTGTCTCCTTCTTTATCTTCAATGTCTTTCACGATTAAAATCGTAATGTCTTTTATGTGATCAAGTAGTGTTATTTTTGATAATCTTACATAGTCATTTTTCTTTAAATTGCTTTTTTTGATTAATGAATTGTAGATACTTTCACTTGCAAGACTTGTAACAGACTTTATTGATTCAATTTCTTCTACCTGATCGATTATTTTAAATAATGAGGATACAAAACTTAAATACTCGCCTGTAAAATACTGGTAATATATCTCAAACAATTCAAACAACTTTTTACTTTCAACATGAACCTCTACATCAACAATATCATAATCATTAGGATCAATATTTTTTTTATTTAACTCAACTCTTTCATTTTGAATCATAGAAATCAAGTCACTGTATATTTTTAATAGGTACTCACCCTTGATTGCATTATTGTTCACTGAGGTTTCTCTCTTTGATGAAGTTAATTAAATCAATTTCATCGTGATTATATTTTTTAATGGACTGTCTTTGTCGAATGTTGTTCATAAATTTATCTCCCAATCTTCCACCAATTACAGAAGATGAAATTATTAAAAATGTTGAAACAACTTTTTTATCTAACTTTTCAACAAACAAATCTCTGCTTTCTATTTTTGCATCTTCTTTGGTAAATGGCTTTAGATTTGCCATTAGCTTCCTTAAGAAGTTTTCTGAAAAGTTTTCATCCTCCAATTCATATCCATTTAAAATACTTATGAAAAGAAATTCACCAGATATATAAACTTCATCCTTGTAAACAAACAGCAGACTTATGTCATTCAAGATGTCATTTTTAAGCATACTCCTTACAACACCTATAAAATTAACCAACGGGATGAATTTTTTCTTTTTTATTTTTTTAGCAATTTCAAAATTTAATTCATTATGCTCTTCAGTGTTTTCGATTTGTAGAGTTTTTGTTTCGTGCGAATCAACTGCTTCTGGCTGTGTAAAACTTTCTTTTGCTTTTTGAGCCTCTATTGCTCTTGTTTTTTTAAATATTCTTTTTTCTGCTGATAACTTTTTATTCTTGTGAACCTCAAGACTTACATCAGGTGTCTCAAGACTTACAATTTTTGGCTTCACTTTTTTCCTATTTTTTTTATTTAACTTCTGCTCCTGAATAGGAGTATCAATTTGTGCTTTACTTTGTCTACTGTTTTCTAAAACGATATCATCTGGAACAAATAAATTTCCAACATGTTCAAGTGTCGCATCAGAAACTCCATCACTTTGTTCACCTGAAGATTCTAAAATCTTTTTGTCATCTTCTATTTCTAAAACTTCCAACTTGGATGAAACTTGAATTTGTTCTTTTATATCTTTTTTTGCAATTGCTGTTTTTTTCTTTATATCTTTTTTTGCAATTGTTGTGTAGTTTCCATTTTCATCGACAAAGACTTCATCTTTATTTCTCTTGATGGGTTCTTTTTTAACAACAGGAGCTTCAGCAGCATTTTCTTCATGTACATTTTCGTCAAGAATAGTTGATTTTTTTTCTTCAATCAACCTGTCACTTTGTATTTGATTTTCAGATGGTTTTTTCTGGATGATTCTTTTAAAAATTTTCTTTTCACGGGATTCTGAATTTTTACGCATTACAAGTTTTGGAGACACTTTTTTTTTCATCTTTGAATTTTTTTCTTGTTCAAATATTTGCTGTGAAAATAGTTCTTTTATTTTTGTGTACGTACTCATTTCAAGTTTATGCGAATCAATATGATTAATCACAAAATAAAAAAATGTTTTGAAGTCAAATTTATCTTCTTTGTTTTCTAATCTTTCGACCATCATTTCAACAGTAAAACTATCCACTGCTAAAATAAAGTTTCCATCCATATTCACATCCAAATAATGAGGGAAATATTTAGCAAAAAAATAAAGATGGAAAAAAGAAATTTTAACCTCGTCATTTTCTTTTAGCGATAGAAAAATATTAACAACATTTCTTTTGTATCCTCTTGTGAAAATGTCGTTACTATTCTCCAAATGTTTTCTCAATTTTTTCTCTTCCTCATGAGATAATATTTCATCTCCCTGACCGACCACTGAATTAAATAAATAATCTATTCCTTCAGGAAGATATTCATCCATCCCAATCATACTAGACATATCAATTTCAACAGACTCTATGAAAGATTCTTCTTTTAAGTTTTTCATTATTTTTTTTAAATGCTTTTGAGAATCAGAGAGAAGAATGTCTTCATATTCTTTATCTCCTTTATTTCTCAGCATAAACGCAATGACTGGAACTATTATCAATACTGCCGTAATAATAACTGGAAAGGACACAGAAAATCGAATTAGATCATTAGCAAGATATTCTGTTAGGTTTTTAGTTATGTCACTCAAAGTTTATTTTCCTTTTTTCGATAGAAATATACACACCCCATACAGTAATACTCTTAAGTATATTTGTATTATAAGATATAAATTAATATATATATTAATATATATGATTAGTATAATAAATATATATTTATTATAAGAGTATCTTTTTATTCTTAATTTTACTTTAAATTTCTTCTAAATCGTAAATCTTAGGAATTTCGCCAATATCGTTCTCATTATTGTATTTTTCCATCTGCACTTTACCGTATGCCACTTGCTCTAATTTTTCGCCCTTAAGAGACTTAAATAAATTTTCGTCTAAGTGCTTATCCATAAAATTTCTAACTTGTATTGCTCTTGAATTTGCAATAAAACCGTGTTCATTCTTTACATATTTTTCGTAAAAAATTAGTCCTTTGTTTTTTATTGGATCACTATAGTAACCGCTCCCCAATCCATAATAACCACCAAGAGTATTTACAAAAAATATAAATCTTGCTTTTTTAATTTTAGTATCAGTACTGTAGTATAAATACTGATATAAATTTGACTGACTATTCTCATCAATATCATAATATTCTTTAGCATATTCTACATAACTTTCAACAAAAAATTCAAACTCAAAATCATAAGCATATGCTCTTTCATTATAACTAGCGATTGGGAAATATCCTTCCCCTTCTTCAACCTTCATTTCTTTATTAAATTTAGTAGCTCTCTCAAACAAAAAAGCCATAAATAAATACAATTTTTTATTACCACTTACAAACTGAATTGCATCAAGTGGATAAACCACTTCATACTTATTCATGCTCTGAACCTTCACTATTATTTTCACTAGATTCTAATTTAGAAAACATCTCTTCATAATCTAATCCATCTAAAATTCCAGCTAATAATAAATTAACTTGAACACCTTTTTTTTCTAACTTTTTTAACTTCTCAGATGTACTTTTTTTAACATCAATTGTGCCTTTTATTTTTAGACTTTCTTTGATGTATTCTTCTATTGAAATATTACTCATTATCATTCCTATATTTTTTATAAATTCCCTTATCTTTCGCAAAAGAAAAGTAGTGATTATATACTTTCGTATACTCAACATTAAAATCAAAATACTCTTCGAGATATTCATCAGTGAATGAACTATTTTTATAATCTACAACAAAAATATTTTGTTCTATCATCTCTTCAACCTCAACAGTAAAACTGTAGTTATTTGATTCAACCTCTAATTCTTTTTTTAACTCCTCTAATAAATTTAGAACATCAATATAAAATTCTACATATTTATTATACTTCAAAATATCTTCATTTTCTTCAAAATCAAAGTACAATTTATCTTCCAAAAATGGATCAACATTAGATGTCGTATAACTTCTTATTTTTTGATATTTTTCTTTTAGTAGAATTAAATTCTTTTGAATCTCTTCTTTCTTTTGAAAAAATGTATCCATAATTAATTGCTGAAGTTTTCTTCTTTCAGTAAAATTTCTCCAACCTAAATGCATAAGTAGAAACATATCACTATAATCAATATATTCTCTACCATTTAAATAAGCAGAGGCTCTAAAAATATCCATAGCATCATCTAACTTTCTATCTGAAACATTTAACTCATTAGTAATAATGCTATTTTTTAAAACAACAAAAAAGTTTAAAATATTTTCATCTATATAAACCTTTTCATACTCTTTTCTGAGTGAGACGATCTCATCATATGTAAACTGAATTGAGAAGTCATTGCTCTTGTCATAATCACCAGTAACTAGCTTTTTAAAATTAACATCATCTGATAACCTTAACACTTCATATCTAAAATGAAGTCTGTCATCGAATGGATCTAGAGCTTCATCTTTTGGAAACTCGTTACTCATTGCGAATGCAGATATTAGTCTTAACTTCATCTCTCCAACACCACGAAGAAAATAATTTCTAGATTGAGAGAATACACCTAATAGTCCATTAAGTAACTCAGCCTTAGCTTTAAACATTTCATCCAGTATAACAACAGCACTATCCAATACTGTTCTCTCTAGCTCATGCACTAACTTTCCATCTACATCTAAATGGTCATAACCAAACAGTTCTTCTTTTTTAGTATCAGACATTAACAAATGCTCAAATACTTTTTCCTCTTGAAGAACATACTTAAGTTTACTTATTATGAATGTCTTACCAACACCCGGCTTACCAATTAAGAACATATGCTTACTTGACAGAAATGCTAACACTACTATTCTCGTTAGCTCGTCCCTATCCAAAACCTTACCGTTCAATTCAGATATAAAGACCCTTGCTTTTTCAGAAATTTCTTTCTGGTTGATAATTACCTTATCAGGGTTATAATCATTGATTGAAACCATGCTATTACTCCTATGTAATATAAACTATAACTTATTAAGATTCCTATGAATCCACCAAATAGATTTAATACGAAACTACCTCTTCTTAAATTGTTAAAATCAGTACTTGATGGTATAGAAGAAAAGACCATAGACACTAATATAAAAATCCAAATTATAAAATTCAATGTAGTGCTTTCAAAGTAAACGAAAAAATATTTGAATACAAAGAACGACAATGGTAACAATAGTAAGGGAGCCATGCTAATCCAAAATATGTTGTACCACCTCATACTGTAACATTTAACATGTCCCATTACATAAGAATTTTCAACTTCTCCCTTGTGGGGTATAATTGAAAACTTATAAGGAAACCCAAATGTAATTAAGCCAACTGTGAAGTGAGCCAATTCATGCATGAATGTACCAATAAAAAACATTATCCACATTCTAAAAATACTGTACTTTGATTCTTCTAACATCTTTCCAAAAATTGCCGCTAGTACTATTGCAAAGAACATAGAGTTTCTATACAATAAATTATTGGCATCGTGTGCAAGTACTGCTAAACTATCCATTCTTACCTCCATTTTTAAAACTATCTATATACTCTTTCCACTTCTCCTTTTCCCTTGGTCTCTCACTTGTCTGTTGTTCACTAATGAATTTTTTTGATGAGGTTTCTGATGGCATCTCCCCTATGGTTGATATCAAGACAGAACCTGACCACATTGTAGGCAACTTGGTTTTCAAATGAATAAATTCTTTTCTTAGTATTTGAGCACTTCTGCTTTTGCAGTGACTTATAAAATGTGCTATACCATAAGAAGGGTCCAAGCTCACTATCAGCTTGATACAACTTTCATTTGATATATTTATTTCTATTATGTCCACATTGTTTTCAATTGATATAGTGTTAATTATATCCTTGAGTCTTTTAACTACCTCATCATCTAAAACTTTTCGTGTATACTTCGAGCACCACACTACTTGGTATATACATGAATAGACAGTATTTCCATTTGATTTATATTTATGATTTTTAATCATTCGGTATTATAATACAGATAGCTGAATAATACGGCAAGTTTTTTGTGAATAATAGAATATATGCAAAATGTCATTGATACTCCACCACTTAAAAGAGGTGGATTCTTACGAACTCCGAACTATTGTTCAGATATTTAGGAAGCTTTGAGGGCATATCCTGCCCCAACGATATTTATAGATGCATTTACATCGGCGTTTATTGAAAATCCACATTTAAGACATACAAATTTGCTTTGTGACTGTCTGTTTTCTTTTGAAATATAACCACATTTAGAGCATTTTTGAGAAGTGTATTTTGGGTCTATTTTAATAACCTCTCCGCCTTTTCTAATCGCTTTGTACTTAAGCATAGTAAAAAACATTCCCCAACTTTGTTGAGTTATTGAACGATTTAACCCACTCTTTGCACTGGCTCTCATGTTTGGGTTTTCTACCGAACCTTTTGCTTTTTTTGACATATTTTTTATTTTCAAATTCTCAATTACTATTACTTGGTTTTCGTTAGTGATTCGATTTGAAATTTGGTGTAAAAAGTTTTTTCTTTTGTTTGTTATTTTTAAATGTCTTCTTGCTAGTTCTGATTTGGCTTTTTGACGATTTTTGCTCCCCTTGATTTTTCGTGATAAGCTTATTTGAGCTTTTTTCATACCTATGATCTCTTTTTTTAAGTCAAGAGGTTTAATCATGTCGCCATTACTTAGTGTTGCAAACAAAGTCACCCCAACATCTATACCGATTAACTTATTGTTGTGGGATGGCTTTGGAAGTTCTATTTTATCATCAAAAGTTAATGAAGCATGATATTGACCAGCCTCAAAAGAGACAACACAAGAGATTATCTTGCCGCTGAATTTTCTAAAGCCTTTCATTTTTACTAATCCAACTTTAGGCAGATAGAGTTTGTTTTCTTTAACTTTTGAAGTTGTTGACTTATAACTCTGTCTTGAATTGTGTTTACTTCTAAAGCTAGGAAATCCTGCACCACGAAAGAAATTTTTATATGAGACATCAATATTTTTCACACTTTGCTGCAATGCTGTACTGTCAACCTCTTTTAAAAACTCGCCACCTACAACTTTTTTCATAGGCACTAGTCTTTTGATTAAGTCGAAAGAACTAAGCTTGTCACCACACTCAAAAGCTTTTATCTTTGCATCCAAAAGAAGATTATGAACTAAACGGCAAGAGCCAAATGTTTTATGTATTATGTTGGTCTGTTTAGTATTTGGATAAATTCTAACTTTTACAACATTCAACATTTTAATCTCCTTTTCTAATTGGTGTGCTATAGATATTATACTTATATTGTGGTACTATGTCAACATTAATACTAAAAGGTGTACAGTGTGGAAATACAAAAATCAAGACATGCAACTCATCTGCTTCATGCTCATTTAGTGTTTGTAACAAAATACAGATACAACATATTAACCAAAGAGCATATAGACTATATGGGCAAAATATTTAAAGAAACTATAGAAGAGATGGGCGGAACACTAGAAGAGTTTGATGGAGAAAACAATCATGTTCATCTTCTTATTCAATATCCACCTAAACACTCTATATCTGTAATTGTAAACAATTTAAAAGGTCGTTCTAGTAGATTACTTAGAAGAGACATGCCAAACATTGAAGAGAGATATTGGGGTAAAGGTTCTGCTTTGTGGCATAGGAGTTATTTTGCTGGAAGTGTTGGCGGTGTAACCCTTGAAATTGTCAAGCAATATATTCAACAACAAGATACTCCTCAGTAAAACTAATGCTTTTAAACCTTATATCCACCCCTTAAAAGAGGTGGTTTTACGGTTGGAATTGATAAAAAAAAGAAAAATTATGATAAAATTTCACATTATAAATTAAAACTGTAAGTTAAGTTACAATTTTATTTGTATGGGTTATGGCTAGGTTAGATTTTATTTATGCATGATGAGGTAATGAATTGATTGAAGATAGTGGTTTTTATACATCTCTCCTTAATGAGTATCCAAACCTCAACGAAGCAGATTTAAGATACTGTATTGACATATCTACAACTGAATACTTTTCTGAAAAAAAAGCTTTCATGGTGAAAGATAGAATTTATATTCTACAAAACTCATCTATTCATAGATTAGATCGAAATACATTTAGAGCTACATTACTTAAGCCATTGGTTGCAAAAAATTTTCAACTTATGAACAAAGTGAGGTCTTTAAAAATTTCACCGAAATTTATTAAGTATAGAAATATTGTTTTTTACGGAAGAAAAGATTTTGAAAATGATGAGTTTATCATCTACTCTCTTTTCTTCAACAGAGAACTTCTTCCATTTACTAAAGTTATAATATTTAAAAAAGATTACTTGCATGTAAAGAATAGCATATTGCTGCTCCAAAGGGATATTGTTCCCATTACGATTGATATTCAAGAATTTAAAAAAGATGATGATATCTTTGTTTTTAAAGGCGAACTAATGAATGAAAACATAGTGCGACACGAATTATCAATAACAGTAAGTAAATTAAATAGAGAATTATCTAAAAAGCTAAGTTATAACCTTGAAGTGTTTAACACGAAAAAAGCAGAGGTGGTTATTAAGTTTCATAAACTTATTAACAAACAAACACAAGATTTTATAAAAAACAGATTACAAAAAAAAATATGTTTAAATACAATTTTCAGAAAATGAAGGGAAAAAAATTGAAAAAAAGAATAATATCTATTGTAACTATAGTTGCTTTGTCTAATAGCTCAACTTTGTCAGCAATATCCAACGGTATGGGAGATAAAATTCAGACTCTACTTGGTGGCTCTGATAATGTTATGGTTAATGCCACACAATCAAGCTCATGGAAAGATCCATCAACTGGAGTATCTTATTACTCAGGTGGCGGTTTAGAAGTAAGATTTAAAAATAGTAACACATTTGACAGTTGGGTAGATGCCAGAGCACCATCTCTAAAAATAGGATGTTCTGGTTTTAGTTTTGATGCAGGATTTGCTTCAATCATAGACATGGATGGAATTACTGACCAGTTGTCCGATGCTGGAACTAGTCTAGTTGGTGGGTTTATGTCCTCACTGCTTTATTCAACTCCTATACTTGGTGATATTATTACTTATGTAAAAGAACTTGCCGATAGAATAAGTGCAATGCTTGCTAATGCATGTAACCTTGGAAAATCATTAGGAGCTAAATCAAAAACAGCAATTAATGATTTCTTAATGGTTGATGATCCTGATAGCTGGATAGGGAAAATGAAAGATGCTGGAACAAACAATGCTGCTGTAGATTGGGTAAATG
>Ga0256826_1002965_pt1 | contig 10253 bp, 5 predicted proteins | sample CV79metaG_FD_185975 | JGI IMG/M metagenome (GOLD analysis project Ga0256826, IMG submission 185975) | Hydrothermal vent microbial communities from East Pacific Rise, Pacific Ocean - CV79 | ecosystem: Environmental > Aquatic > Marine > Hydrothermal vents | place: Pacific Ocean: East Pacific Rise... | reverse complement strand
AAGTAATATCTGCTGAGCTGTGTCCTGAGCCTTGTCATACTCTTCTTCAACTATAAAGAGTTGCATCTCTCGTTTAAGCACTTCTATATTTTGAGGATACAAATTTTTAAGATAAGCTACAATATTTGTAGCTTCTTCATAATCTTCTGCTTTTATATAATCATCTATAGTCAAAAAGGTTTCTAAAAGATAAGGGCTAGTTAAGCCTTTTTTATTTTTAGTACGATCAAACCAGAGCTGAGCATCTTCAAAACTTTTCAGTTTAAGTGAACTTCGCATTGCAACGATAGAGAGTTCATCTGCCTTTTTAACATTATAAAGTTTATCTGCTAAATAGAGAGATTGTTTATACATTTTAAGATTATAGTATGAGTACATCATACCACTATAACAACTATACTCTTTTTTAATTCTGCACGACTCTTTAAAGGATGTTAAGGCAGATTTTGGACTCTTCTCAAGAAAATTCCAACCATTTTCGAGAGCTCTATTATATAAAATATCATTGTATAAAGTCTGTACTTTTGAACTACTTCTATACTTAGATAATTTATCAAGAGCCTCTTTATATTTTTTCTGTTCATAAGATTTTGATGCACTAGAAATAAGATTACTTATATAAAGATTTTTTGCTTTTTTTTGACTATTAATATAAGGAGCAAGTATAAGGTTCGCTTGATCATACTTTTTCATATTTACAAAATCAAGTGCTTGCATATACTCTATATCAAATGCCTTACTATTTAGATTGTATTTATTTGCCAGAAGTGTTGCTTTTTCATACTCTCTATTTTTGATACTATCATCTACTTCTTGCTTATTTATGACTGAGTGAAGTCTTTTACTGCTATTTAGGTAGCTGTCAACAATACTTCTAGCCTTGTCATAGTTTTTTCTTCTTAACTCTCTGTACATATAAGTAGATGCTATGTCCCTAGAGAGTTTATTGGCTTTTTTAATATTTTTATAAGGTTGTAAAACTTTTATGGCCTTATCATATTGTCTTGTTTTCATCAAGGCTAAAGAGTAAGCATATGCATGTTCATAATTTTTCTCTTTTTCATAATTATATTTAAAAATTTTAAGTGCTTTTTTATAATCTTTTCTATCAAATGCAGCATACCCTAAATAGAATTCATTAAGAGTTTTATACTTTTTATTACTCACTACTCTATCTCTATTTATAATTGTAAAGGCAACATTTTTTTTGTTAAGTCGATTAATGTTTCTCTGCATCTGCTTTGTTGTTTTAGAATCATTACAACGAACTGATAGTTCAGTTTTACCTTTTAGTATATAACATTTGAAGTTATCTTTTTGAAGTTTAAGAGCTTTTTCTCTTGCAATATCCATATAGTTATTTTTAGCATGAAAAACTTCAAAAGTAACATCTATCTCTTTTGCAAAAGTGGATGAACTAATTAAAAATAGTAAAAAGATATATCGAGTGAGAGTAGTAATCATCTCTGTTCTCTCCTTTTAATTTTTTTATTTTTTGCGTAAATGAGTGACTTTTATTAAAGTATTCATCAATCATATTGTATATACTTAGATGTCCATAAGAGTAGTTATACAGACTAATTTTACCATCTTTAAGGTCAGTAACTCCAAAAACTGAAGAGACTTTTTTCATAGCATCAACATATGCTCTGTATGGTTCAAGTAATCTATCTTTGTTTCGAATGTCACTTTTAAGAATATTAAAAGGAATACGCAAGGCATCATAACCAAAACTATTAGTTCTAGAAGTAGAAATTTTTCCACTCTGTTTATCTATTTTAATCCAGTCAGCATTTAAACCAAGAGAGGTAAAACGAGACTTATATAACAGTGAGATACCATCAGTTTTTAATTGACTCCAGATTTTATCATTATCATACTCTTTAAATTTATCAAAGATAAAAAAGAGATAGTACGAAGGGTTAATCTCTAAGCTCTCTTTTGTATCAAATCCTAACTTACCAGGAAGTAAATAGAGAGAACCTGCATACTTTACAAGAAGATGTTTTTTTATACTCTCCATTATCAATAAAGCACTATTTTTATATGCAATATCTTTTGTCATTTCAAACATAAGAAGATTATCATAAGCAATCCATAGGTCACCATCACTAGCATTATTACTGTCTAGCACATGCCAGGACCCATTTTTATCTTCTCCCCATTTCCAACTAAAAAGACCATACTCATTCTTTTTTAAGTTATTTTTATACCAATTTTCCACTCTTTTAAATGTTTTTATATCATTACTTTTTATAGCAAAGTACATAGCATATCCTATGCCTTCACTGTGAGTCACTTCTTTATTTACTCTGTCTATTACCCTACCATCCTTAGCAATAAAGTCAGCCTTATACTCACTCCATGAAGCATGAAGAGAGCTAGTGATAATAAATAGTGTAAAAAGAAGTCTATTCAGCATCTTTATGATGTTCCTCTTTAAACTTACGTAAAAATACTCGTACAATCCATACAAAAATTATCAGTAAAATTATAAATGCAAAGATATATAAAACAGGGTTTGCTCCAATTCTTAAAGCTATTGTATGGTACCAACTTAGATTTGAAAGTATATATTTGTCTTTTACATTAAATGCAACTCCCTCTTCATCTTCATAATCATAAATCACAGTATCACCAAGAATATTATTTCTGTTTTTATATTTAAAGATTGAGTTGACACCCTTATCTAAACAGGTAGGTGTATTTGCACCAAACATTAAAATCGTTTTATCAGCGTTAAAAGGAGATCTACTCATCTGCATGATTATAGAGCTATCTACTAAATTTGTCTCTTTCATTGAAGTTAAAAATCTATATTTCTTCAATCTATCATTATTTAAAATACTTTCATGTTCAACAAATCTATTTATGTATGGATAATCTTTTTTCATTAACTCTTTATCGAAAACGATAGGTGCATTTTTACTTAACTCTTGAAATTTATCATCATAAATTGTTCCAAATACAACAATATTTTTCTCTTTATCTTCTGGAGTTAATTTTGTTGTAACTTTAAGATAGTTAGGAAATGAATCTAACTCTTGTGTCATAAAAAAGATAAAGTTCATAGCACTTGATATAGTATCATTATCACTATTTGCAAGATAGATTACAGTGTCTTGTAAATCAGGATATATAGAGTATGGATACTGTGCACTTGTAATTAACTGCATATATGGCATTTCTATCCACTGTTTTGCTTTTGGCAGAACAAAATAGGAATCATCTAAAACAGAAGCTACTAAGTTTTCAGTATTATAAACTTCACAAGCACCTTTTTTAAGTGGTACTAAAGAGAAGTCCAAACGTAAATCATTAAAACCTTTACCAAGTAAGTAAGCAGGCATCTCTTCATCTAGATCAAAATTAAAAAGCTTATTTGCTGAAATCTTCACTTTCTGCTCATCTGCACTCTTTTTAATATCTATCTGACTTGCAAAGATACTGTTTAAGAATATATTTACAACTGAATCATAATGAACTACAGTAGGAAGAACATAATGTAGACTAGTTTCAACCTTATCTTTAGCATCAAAGTAGTTATCAGGATAAACTTTAAACTTCAAGTTTATTTTCGGAGGATACCAACCTTTTAAAAATGTTGTTGTATATCCTAACTCTTTAAAATATATCTTCTCACCTACAGGAAGAAAACCTTTTGCACTATATGCTGGAGCTTTATTAGGAATAGTTACACTTTGAATATCAAGACCTTGTCTCTTATACTTCTCTATATCATTTTTATAAAGTGCATACACAAGTTCTCTTTTTTTACTCTCATCCTCTGGAGCAAGAACTATAATTGCTTTGTCAACATTAATTGGATTTTGAATAATATTTATATCATGTGCCAACTTATCATCAAGATAAAGAGACTCTGTTGCTCTTCTTTTTTTATGTGCAACTGAATAGTTATAAAGTTTCTTTGCACTTGAAGTGGTAATAGCATGATCATACATGTAAAACTGATCTATAAAACCCTTAAAGTTAATAGCCTTAGGAGATGCTGAACTTCCTATATAAGCTGTGTTAGTGATTCGTGCATTATCTGAAACAAAATCCCCTATGATTTGTTTCAGATGCAGTCTTTTTCCATTAACAACTATTGAATTTCTATCAACTTCACCTTTATGAAATGTAGCTGTTACATGGTACCATTTATTTTTTTTGAGTCTATATTTTGCACCATATAGGTCTCTATTTTCACTATTAAAACCTATGTAGTTATCAAAAATCATAAGAGAGTATGTCTCAAAACCAAAAAGTGTTGCTCGTGAAGAGCCTGTTGGTTTAAACCAAAATGCAACTGTAACTGCATCTTTGTTCTTTAACTTAAGTTTATCAAGAGTTACTTTTCCATCATCTAAATAGAGACTTTTTCCAGAAAAAGCCCCTTTTTTTACTATTTTTATATTTTTATCTGGTTTTACATCTGCAAAATTAGACTTATTTAACCAAGCATTACATGAACTAGAGTTAAAAAACATAGAGAGAGAAGGTTCTTCATCTGTAATATATTCACCACTTAAAGTACGAAGCATCTTTTTTGCTTTCTCTTTTGTAGTAATAATTAAATTATGGTTTTGCATATCTAACTTATCAGAGACTGTAATCTGTTCTAGTCTATATCTTAAGTTTGTTGAAGCAACTGAACTAAATAGTGTAAAATCTTTTAAAGAGGCATCATCTTTTTGATCTATTACAAAGTTAATAGGAGTAACAGAATACTGTTTATCATCAAAAACATCTGTTTTAATCGAACTAACCACCTCTTTAATTGGACGAGGACGTACATGAAGTTCAAGATAACTATGCGCTAAATCTATATCACTCCAAAGAGATGAGTGCGCACCATCTTCACACTCATATGTATAGTGTTGAATCGCTTCAAATTTAAGAACATTATTATCATAAAAAAGGGACTGATCTATATTAAACTTAATTCCACTCTCTTGATTATCAAAAATCTTAAACTGTGTTACAACAACATCATTAAAAGAGACAACAGCAGAAGAGAGATCTTTTAAGAGTAGTATAGAAGGAGTATATTTAATATAACCACTAGCTTCTATAATTTCCCATTTATTTGGGAGAGGAAAGTCAAGATTAAAGTAACCATCTATTCCTCGAACTCTTTGTATATTTTCATATGAGTTTAGATAGTTAAAGTGAACTCTTAAAACTGTTGTTCCATCTTTTAAGTCGACCCTTTCAATTGGATCTTGTTTAATGTTTTTCGCACTTAGACTTAAAAAAGCCACTAGCAGTAGTATGATGATTTTCATCTGTTTCCCCTTAGTATGTAATTCTTGATTTTGTGAAATGTAAAGATATATGCCTCTTTAAACATTGCATTTTTAAAGCTCTGTCTAATTATAAACATAAAGCTCACTCCTGGTGTCATAATAGGTTTTCCATCTTCTATCTCCTGCCATTTAGTTGTATTTCCATAAATAATTTGAACTAATTTTTGTCGTAGTGGTATGTTAAACTCCATGTCTTCAAAAATAAACACAAGCTTTTTACCCCAGTTAAATGATTTTAAAAATGTTGATGGAATTTTAAAAGGTTCTCCATCAACATCAGCCAACTCAATTTCGACACTGGGTGAGGCTGTAAATATCTCTTCATATTTAATTGTCTCATCCAAGGGTATAACATTTACTCCACCCTCACTAATATCAATAATAGTTCCCTTATAAGCCACTCCATTAAGGAAAATTGTACACTCTGAATTTAGAGGGATGCGAATACTCTTTCGCACCTCTTTTTTCTCGCTTGTTACACCAATAGCAGCGACTAAAAGTAAAATATTTAAAGTGTTCCATGCTGTCGTCATTAAAATAACTTCAGATTCCTAAGGATATGCATAAAGTCTATATGCTGAAGCAACAAACCCAAGTGCCACTAGTGTAAATATAATCACAAAAGGAGCTGCAAGGTCAGAGATATGATCTTCCATCATCTCTTGCCCTTTTGGTGTCACATCAAAAGTTGGTGAGCGTGGATTTCTTAAAACTGAAATAATAGCAGGCAATGTAAAAAAGGAGAGTACTGTCTCATACAACTCTGAGAAAAATGGATTTCTTACCTTTGCATATAAGAAGTAGGACATCATAATTGCCATAGACATATGAGGTACAACATAAGCAAGCATCTCAACACCATTTGCATTATAAATACGAAGTCCAAAAAACAGATATAGAAGAGGCGCAATGTAGAAAATAACACGAGAGTAGGCAAAGAACCAAAAAAATGAAGCACTTAAATAACTTAAACGCTGATACCATCGAAGATTTTTAGACATAAAAGGATTTTTAAGTATAAAAATTTGAACCATACCTTGTGTCCAACGAACCCTCTGAATCACAAGTGCACCAAAACTCTCTGTCTGTAGTCCACGAACCATAGGCTCACTAATATAAACACTTCGATAACCCTTATCGTGTAGTTTAATGGCTGTTTCAGCATCTTCAGTAATTGTTTCACCCGCAATACCTCCAAGTTCGTCAATAAGGCTACGACGAAGTACAGCAGCTGAACCACAGAAAAATGAACTCTCCCAAAAATCATGTCCGAGTTGAATATTTTTATAAAACATATCATTTTCATTAATGGCTGTATCGCCCATACGAAGATTTCTTTCAATTGGATCTTGATTGTAAAAAGCATGGGGTGTTTGGACTAAAAATATTTTTTCATCTTTTAAGAACCAACCAGTTGTTTTTTTCAAAAACTGTTTTGCAGGAACATGGTCTGTGTCTAGAATGAGTATAAAATCACTGTGTACACTTGAAAGTGCTGTATTTAAGTTTCCGGCTTTTGCATTTTCATTTTTTTCACGAGTAAGATATTTTACTCCAACAAAATCACAAAACTTCATTAAGTCTGCTTTTCTCTGTCTTGCCTCTGCTGCCTTTTGGGGATCTTTATCATTACATTTTTGAACAGTTCCTCCATCATCAAGTAGATTAACTGTAAATTTATCTTTAGGATAGTCCATTGCTAAAGCAGCAATAACAGTATTTTCGATGATTATTTGAGGTTCATTATATGTAGGAATAAGGATATCCACACTTGGCCAATCTTCTTGTGGATATGCATCTAAGTCAATAGATTTTCTTTTAAGAAGGTTTAAAGAGGTAAAAATTCCTAATAGATAAATAATAATTGCAAATATTTCTGCTACATAAAGAAGAATAGCACCTATAAAGTCAAAAAAACCATCATAAGTCAATGACTCAAAAGTTCTCCAATAAACATAGCGCATAACAACAATAAAGCCCATAAATTTAATGAAAAGAATTACATAATCAGGTAGTTTTTTAAACTGTAAGGCGATAAACATAAAGAGCATAGCTCCATAACCTATAGCAAACTGTGTGTTGATATTATATTGTGCACTAATGAGGACATAAGTAATGAGCACTAAAAATGCTAATGCTAATAGCTTTGTTACTCTGCCCTGATAAATATAATCAACTAGTTTTTCATACATCTGCTAACTCTTAAGGAAGAAATTTTTCGTCTATATCGTATCTATTTTTTACTTTTTTACTTGATTTTTTATTTTCCCAAAAAGAGTCTTTAGCAACCCTTTTTTCAGGTATTTTCACCTCTATATTTTCACTCTCTTTTCTCTTTTTATACTCTGACTTTGAGACTCTCTGTTTAGGTTGTACTTCTACATAAGTTGAGTCATCTTCTTCTTCATAAACAGGAACAAAACATTTTTTACACTCTCCCCATAAAGATTTATCGTTTGACTGGTAATTGTATGTAAGTTCTTTTTTTTTCTTTTTTTGAGCTGGAACAGATTTTACTTTTCTAGATACTCTTTTTTCATAAGTCTTTACAGGAGGAGTATATACTTCTTGTGATTGTTCATAGAAACCTTCTCTTTGAGAAATATTATGCATATATATTGCATTATCTTGTTCAAAATCGCATTTTCTAACATAAGCACCTTTTTGAACTCGTTTAATCTTCCTAATGTCATCTTTTGCATCACTATATCTTTTATAGTCACCCACTCTAAGGACTAAATAACGACCACGTGGTTCTACCCGAACATCATCAAATTGATTATAATTTCCATTTTTGGCTTCTGCTATTATAGAACCTTTTTCTGATTCATTGGATGTAAGAACCTGAATACAATATTTTGCTTCAAGTGAAATGTTCATAACTGCTAAAAGTATAACTATCTGTATTTTTTTCAAAATTAACTCCATATAAGTTATTATAACATTTATTAGTGAGTTAGTCGTGAGTTTTTGGTGATTTTTTCAAATTTTAGGAATATAAATAAATTTGGTATAATTCGATTACGCATACAAAACAGAATTTCACAAAAGGGTCTATTTTTGAGAGCAATCACACTATTTACTACTCTAATATTACCAACATTACTATTTTCTAAAGACTACTGCATGTACATAAACACACTCAATATTAATAGTAATAATTACAACAAAATTTACTCTATTTTAAGCGATGTTGCCTACCCATCGGTAAAAATAGAGAAAAACAACATCTCTATTTATAGTGGGAGATTTAAACATAAAGAGGATGCTACACAACTTTTAGCACTTACAAAATCAAGATATTCAAATGCAAAGGTTTCTTCATGCGAGAACACGACTAAATATAATGGAGAAAAACTTTTTCAGAGTGATTTTAATATCATAGAAAAAGAGACAAAAAAAACTCCCCAACAGACAATAGATAAAAATAAGTACTACTCTCTTAATGTATTTGAAACATCACTCATTAACAGTTCAAAACAGAAAAGTAGAATCCAATATATTTTAAATAGACTTCCTGATACTTTTACAAAAATAAAAGATGATAAATTTATCATCTATAGTGGTAAATTTCACACTAAAGAGAGTGCAAAAGCTATTGAGAAAATTCTTAAACAAGAGTTTAAAAACAGTAAAGTAGAGAGTTGTGAAATCACTCAAAAGAGCTTAAAAAAAGCAACTAAAGAGATTAAAATCGCCTACTCTGATAATCTTATAAAAAAAGAAGTCTTTACAATTTCATCATTAGATGAGAAGGGTTACATCAGTAAGGAAATATCATCACAGTTTGATTCACAGATAAAAGAGTCTATTCATAAGTCTGATATTCAACATGCTTTAGATGTACAAAAAGAAGAGTATTTTAATGGTTTTTACCTCAAAACGAATCTTGCCTATGATATGCTAAACTCGGACACAGCCTATGATGTAAGATTTGAATTTGATATATTTAACCAAGGTTACTATCAGAATAAAAAAAGAAATATAAAAGACAAAATAGATAATGAAGTAGTATTTTTTAGAGCCATGAAAAATATTGAAGTTCTCCAAAAAGAGCAGGAACTTTTAAAAATAAAGAAGTACCAAAATTCTGTGAATGTCTCTGCACTGTTACTAAAACTTAGACTATCCGAAAGTGATTATAACAGTGCCAAAGAAAAACTTAATAGTGGTCTTTTAACTGAGTATACTTATGAAGAGTATAAACTCTCTATTCAAAAGATTAAAGACGATTTACTCCTTTTTAAAAATATGACTCTTTTAAAAATTCCAAATAACTTATGGGTTCTTTTTAATCAAATAGAGTATGTAAAACTTGATGATGAGAAGAGTCTCTTAGCTGCTTTAGAAGAACAGAGTGTTGATTTAATGCTTGCTAAGAGTCTTCAAGAGAAAGAACCTCTTACTGAGGAGTGGAGTGATAGACTTCGTATAAATATTTATGCTGGACAGAGAAAAATGTATCTATCACAAGAGCAGACTTTAGTGGGTGTTGAAGCAAAAATCCCTCTCTCTAGTTTTTCAAAAACTAAAGAGTTAGCAACTATACAAAATGATATCATGTCAACTCAAATGAGACTCCAACATAAACAATCTATAGAGAGACTTAAAGATGCTGTAGCAACTTTTAAATATAAACAACAAAAATTAAAAACATATGCATATGAACTCTCTATTCTAAAAAAACATCTTAGAGACTTAGAAATTATAAATAACTCTAAGTTTGCATCCTATGCCAATCTAAGTTTTGATTCAACACAAAGAACAATAGACAACTATCTTAATAAATATACACAGATTCAACAAGAGAGGATAGAGACCTACAAAGAACTAATCAACATAATGTATCTTGTTCATTCTAATAGCTTAAAAGACATTTTAAAGTATGCTGTGAGTAGATAAACCTACTTCTCTACTATATCCTCAGCAAAGTTCCTTTTTCCA
>Ga0256826_1002964_pt1 | contig 10255 bp, 8 predicted proteins | sample CV79metaG_FD_185975 | JGI IMG/M metagenome (GOLD analysis project Ga0256826, IMG submission 185975) | Hydrothermal vent microbial communities from East Pacific Rise, Pacific Ocean - CV79 | ecosystem: Environmental > Aquatic > Marine > Hydrothermal vents | place: Pacific Ocean: East Pacific Rise... | reverse complement strand
ACATACGTTATCATAAGTAAGTGCATTGTAAATATTTGTATGGGCTCCAAAAACAGCAATACCAGCCTTGGCTTCTACATTAGGATAACGTTCTTCAGTATTGCCGCGATTGGTGTCACTTGATGTTGCTTCAATGCCATAAACATCAGTCCATTGACCTGTTATGGTTAGGCCTGCCTTATCGCTTCCACTGTTATGAGAGTTTATAAGAACGCGCTGCCCAAGAAGAGGTTTTATGGAGATAGGAAGTCCCGCACTTCCACTGATCTTAGATTCAAAGCTTCCCTTGTAAACGCCTTCTTTTACCCAAATTGTATCACCGGGTTGTACTGGTGACGAAGAGGAGAGGGCAGTAGCTAGATCAAGAGGATCTGCTTGAGTTCCGGCTGCACTACTTGAACCAGAGACCGAGACAAAGATCCCTGTTGGTGTCTCAAGAGGAATGTTCTGACAGGTGGATGCTTCAAACGTGGCGGCATCAAACTTGTTAAAAGCTTTTTGTGAGATAGAGATGTCAGTAGGGTCTTTACTTTCTGCATCATTAGTGTCAGTTGAGCTTGAACATGCACCTAGAAGTAGTATACTACACATGATTGCAAATGATAAACTTTTATTATGATTCAAGATTTACCTTTTATAATATTTTTTTATGAAAGAAAGTAAAGTGATGATAGCTGAATAGTTTAAAAATGTAATATCTCTAATAAATTAGTGCTTGTGTAAGAGAGTAAAATTATAAATTATTTACTCAACTGTGTCATAATACTTCTCAAATATAGTAGTATTACGGTACCAACTAAGGATAATCAATGGCATTAATAACACTAACAGAGCAGAATTTTGAGCAGACGATTACAGATAATGATATTGTAATCATAGATTTTTGGGCACCATGGTGTGGGCCATGTAAATCTTTTGGACCAATCTTTGAAAAAGCTTCTGAAAAGTTCACCGATATCGCCTTTGCAAAAGTCAATACAGAAGAAGAACAAGCCTTAGGTGGCCATTTTCAGATTCGTTCAATTCCCACAACTATGATCATGAAAGAGCAGGTCATCGTCTTTAGTCAAGCGGGTGTACTAAGTGAAGAAAACATAGCTGATGTGTTAGGACAAGTAAAAGAACTCGACATGGACAAGGTTCGTAAAGAGATGCAAGAACAACAAGCAACACAAGAGTCATAACCTTCACAAAAATTCAGTTAAAGTGTTTTATAAAGCACTTTGCACTGCTATGTCAGATTTAATTCAACCTGTTGATACTGGTAAACATCATAAAAATATTTTTATGCCTATTCGCCTATAAAAGCCACTTTAAGCCCTCTTTTTGCTATACTCTAATTCATATTCAATATTATTAATCATTATAAGGATCTACTATTTTACGTGACGCACTTTTTATTACACTTTTTGGGGTTGTTTTTTATCTTGCTATGGCAACCATACTTGGGGATTCTGGGATCATAGGAAGTCTTGGATCTGACTTTGCAGCACTTAACCAAAGTCTGTTTGGTTATCTCTCTTTTATTTACCTCTTTGTGTTGGGTATCGGGCTTTACTTTTTGTATCGTCGTGAAGGTTTTGATGTTAGACGTGCTGAGATTACAGTTGCCTTCGTATTACTTTTTTTCTCACTACAGATCTTTCAAGCTATCGTTGTTACCGATGTACTTCGTGGGGCATTAGGGGCTGACTTCGTTGACTTTACAGTTGCTTACATCGGTTTCTTTGGGGCTTGGGTTTTCTTTGTGATGACCTTTGTTCTTTCATTGGTGATGATTTTTGACAAGAGTGTTGGTGAGATGGCCCAACCCCTTAGAGATGCAGGTGCAAGACTCTCTTTACCTACCATGCCTTCACTGCCTAAACGTGAGCCAAAAGATGATGTTGAAGAAGATGTCATTGATGTGAAGCCGATTCGTAAACGTAAATCTAAGGCTAAACCTGTTGTTAAAGAGATAGAAGAGCATGAGGCAGAAGAGGAGCTAGATACTCCAGCTTATCTACGTAACCAAAGTGACGATTCAGAGAGTGAACATGACCCTAAAATCCGTCTAATTAAAGCCGATGAGATAACTGAAGATACTGTTGAAAGTGTCGAGGTTGCTGTCGAACCTGTGAAAAAGCCACGTACCATTGTAGAAGCGGCAAAGAAGGTTAAAGCACAGAAGCAGACCGTTGTAGTCGAAGAGCTAGAAGAGAACAAAAAACTGCTTGACCAGATGGAAACAGGTAAGACTGAGAAGCCTAAAAACTTTAAACTGCCACCGGTAGACTTTTTGCAAAAACCTAAAAATACCTCTAAGGCGATAGACGAAAGTGAACTTGACGACAAGATAAAGTATCTTATAGACAAACTTTCGCACTTTAAGATCGAGGGTGATGTTGTACGTACCTATGCGGGTCCCGTTGTCTCTACCTTTGAGTTCAAGCCTGCTGCTAACGTAAAAGTAAGTAAGATCTTAAACCTTCAAGATGACCTAGCTATGGCACTTTCTGCGGAGACCATACGCATACAAGCACCGATTCCAGGTAAAGACGTTGTGGGTATTGAGATCCCTAATGAGACGGTAGATACGATTTATCTACGTGAGATCTTAGATGATAAACTATTTAAAGACTCCTCTTCTCCTCTGACCATTGCTCTTGGAAAAGATATTGTTGGAAAGCCTTTTGTAACGGATCTTAAAAAGCTTCCACACCTGCTTATAGCAGGTACAACAGGTTCTGGTAAATCGGTGGGTATTAACGCTATGATCTTGTCACTACTCTACAAGAACTCACCTGATCAACTACGTCTACTTATGATAGATCCTAAGATGTTGGAATTTTCAACTTATAATGATATTCCGCACCTTTTGACACCTGTCATTACCAAACCTAAACAGGCTATTGTTGCACTTAACAACATGGTTAATGAGATGGAACGCCGTTATGAATTAATGGCAGAATCACGTACTAAAAACATAGAAAACTATAATGAAAAAGTAAAAAGAGTAGGTGGTGAGCACTTCCCTTATATTGTGGTTATTATTGATGAGCTTGCTGACCTTATGATGACTAGTGGTAAAGATGTGGAACACTCTATTGCTCGATTGGCACAAAAGTCTAGAGCATGTGGTATTCACCTTATTGTTGCTACACAGCGTCCATCAGTAGATGTTGTAACTGGCCTTATTAAAGCAAACCTTCCTTCACGTATCTCTTATAGAGTAGGGCAGAAGATAGACTCTAAGATCATCTTAGACCAGATGGGTGCAGAGTCACTTCTAGGTCGTGGAGATATGCTCTTTACCCCTCCGGGTTCTACCGGTCTTGTACGACTTCACGCGCCTTGGGCAACGGAAGAAGAGATTGAAAAAATTGTTGAATTTATTAAAGCGCAACGTGCACCACAGTATGAACATGACTTTTTGGAAGATGAAGCAACTGCTGCAGCAAAGGCTGATGTTAACAGTGTTGCCCATGAAAAAGATGAACTGTTTGAAGAAGCAAAACAGATTATCATCAATGACAAAAAGACCTCTATCTCTTACCTACAGCGTAAGTTACAGATAGGCTACAACCGTTCTGCTAATCTTATTGAGCAGTTAGAAGCGCATGGTATCCTCTCTGCGCCAAATGCTAAAGGTAACCGTGAGATCGTCGGCGGATAATGCAGATAGACTTAGAGCTTTACCAAAAGGCTAACATGGCAGACTTCGTCATCAAGAACTTTGATGAACTCGATGAATACCATATACAACTTCTTATAGAGTTCTCAGAAGGACGAGGTGGTTTCTTCCGTGAAGATCTAAAACGTTTTTCCATTCGTAAGCGCGCTTCTGTTGAATACCTCCTACAGATATTTAAACTCTCCGATATTGATGTGATCATAAGAGAGCCTAAAAAGATTGTAGATGTGTTTGCTACCAATGCCTCAACACTTAAAGCACCAAGAGAAGCTGACGAAGTTATTGGTTTTGGCAAGTATAAGGGTCAAACATGGGGGGAGGTTCCAACAACCTATCTTAAATGGGTCCAAGGTTCGATGCAGGGGTATACGGCAGAGATCGCTAAAAAGATTATGATTTACCGTAAGGCAGTTGAGCGAAGAGAGCGTGAAGCAAGGTAGAGGTAGACAGCTTGTTAACCTTAGTTCTGTTACGCATCTAAGTGAAGTTTACATGCTAATGAATTTTGGCAACTTGTACCGTCTAAGGCATAATGAAGTTCATAGATGTTTTGCATAATATATTCAAGATCATCAAAGGCAGTCTTATCACCAGCAAAAAGCAACTTGTCTCCAACCTGCAAGGTCATGGTGTGATCGGGGAGAAGAAACTCCTCTTCTCCTCGTTTAAGATAGAGTGGTACAAGTCGGTTTTGTTGCTGGTTATCTGTTAAGTTTCTACTTAAAATCTCTAATGTGACATCTCCTCCTTGCTCAAGGTAGTTACACAGAGCATAGGCATGTTTTGGAGTAATTGCTGTCTCCATCTTAAGTGGGTCTTCACCGATGACCTGTTTGAGTGTAAGCATCATTCCATCTCCCCATTCAGAACCCATGTTTTTTATAAGGCGTAAAAAACGTTCACTTAAGGGTTTGGCAATTGCAATAAAGGTCTGATTGATCAGTAGGTTCTGTACGACAATAATACGATCGATTTGTGCTGCAGAGAAGATGCTTTTGTCAAAGATATTATTTTGGCGTGCGACGGTAAAAATGGAAGGGTTGAGCTTCTTAGCTGCCATGACAATACTTAAATTGACAAAATCATCATTCATACCTGCGATCACACAGACAGCATCTTTGATCCCTGCATCTAGTAGCATCTTCTTGTCTTGACCCTCACCACTGATAATGTGTGTATCGTTCTTTTTCATCTTACGGACTTTTTTAGGATCTGTCTCAATAAAAAGATAATCAATACCAGCCCGTTTAAGTGCAATTCTAATCGCCTGTCCCATACGACCATAGCCACAAATGATATATTTTCCCTCTTTAGGGAGTAAGTCGCGTGCGTCTAAACGTAGAGGTTCTCCGTAAACCCACTGTTCAAGCATAAGTAGAGAAGGAGATCTCAGTGCCATATAAAGGCGCTTAGCAACAATTTTAAAAGGGTTCTCAATAATCTCGATGCCGATAGTGTTAAGGTTTTCAGCGTACTCATCGTAGGTTGCTTCGACTATGACTTTGACCTTACTGTTCAGAAGTTTAGCAGACATAGCTGCGTGCAGGTTAAGCGCATCATCACTGGAAAGTGAGACAACAGCCTTACAGTTAGGTTTGGAAATACCAGCGACTTTAAAGACATCTGGATCTTTGATATCACCCTGTAAGGCAGGAATCTCTAGGGTGTAGTTAGCAAGTACCATAGCTTCTATTTTTGATTCATCTTTTTCAATCACAACCGATTGGATACCTTCTTCACTCAGCTTTAGAATAATATTTTTGGTCAGCAGGTTATAGCCAACAAAGATGATAAAAGGAGAACGAAGAGCATGGATCTGGTTGCGAAAACGTGCGAGCGCGAGCTGTGTTGCTAATACTTTGTCTTGTACAAGTGCAATGATCGAACCAATAGCATAGAACCACCCAATAACGGTCATATAGATAGAAAATGAGACCCATAAGCGTTGGGGATAGGTAAAGGTATACGGTGATTCACCAAAGCCAATGGTTGATGCCATATAAGAGACAAAGTAGAAGGCATCAAAGAAAGTGAGATGATACACCTTCCCTTGTTCATCAACACCAGGAATCAGAACCATTCCCAAGATGGAGATAGCAAAGGTGACGATGAGGACAAACATTGGCACTCTTAAGCGCCGAATGATTAAAAAGAGGGGTGTGTTATCCACAGTTTATCGCTTTGACTTGAGTGTGCCTCCGGCAAAGAGTGTTGCCGAGATGATGTTGGCAACGAGTGCGCCACCAGTGATTGAGATTATGGCCGTAGTAATCTCTGGGGTCATACCTACTACATACTCTCCTAATGCCCATACTGAGGCAGAAGCAATGAGCTGTATATCAGCTACAAGGCTTGTTGCTAGTAAGACAGCACCAAGTTGAGTCTTGTCTCCGAGTTTATAGATTGTAGCGATAAGATTAAAGATGATGGCAGCAAACAATTCATACTTACTATGTTCTTCAAGTATAGTTGGATCACCATAAAAGAAGCCGAAGTTGGTGGTTAAGGCCAAGATAATAAAAAAACCGGAGATGACGTTGGTAAGATTCATAAAACACCTTTTTGTAAATATCTTTTATGATTTTATTCCTCTCTATTTAAAAAAGAGCTTGTCTTTTAAAATATTGAGCTTTTTGAGTAGTGATAAATTATAGAGGAAATGGATAATATATGCTAAAAGGATCATAATGGCCATTGGTACAACAATATACAAATGTAATCTTAATATAGCAAATATGGATACCCATTACTACAATGAACATACTTTGACGATGGCTAAACATCCATCAGAGAGTGATCTTCGTCTCATGATCCGTCTACTCAGTTTTGCCCTTAATGCAAATGAGAACCTAGTGTTTACTAAGGGGATATCCCAAGATGATGAGCCTGATCTTTGGGCTAAGAACTTGAGCGGAGATATTGAGCTTTGGATCGATATTGGTCAACCTGAAGAGAAACGTATACGTAAGGCGAGTGGCCGCTCAGATGCCGTTAAGATTTATATTTACCAAGAGGGTAATGGTCAGGCATGGCTCAAGCAAAACAGCAAAGTACTTAAGCGCTTTAAAAACCTATCTGTCATCTATTTAGATATAGAGGGTGACTTAGAAGCCTTGTGTGAACGTACGATGAATCTTCAATGTAACATTAGTGATGGAGAGTTGACACTTATTAATGCTGATGATAGTGTTCTTGTTCGTAGTGTTATTTGGAAAGAAGGGGAGTAATGAACTCTTTTATGGCCTTGGCCTTTTCAGAGGCAGAAAAAGGTATGGCTTTAGGTGATGGTGGTCCTTTTGGGGCAGTTATCATAAAGGACAATAAAGTTATTGCTTCGAGTCATAATGAGGTTCTCAAAACAAATGACCCTACTGCCCATGCTGAGATACTTGTTATAAGAAGGGCTTCATCTAAACTACAAGATTTTCATCTTAAGGGATGTACCCTTTATGTTACAGGTGAGCCTTGTCCAATGTGCTTTTCAGCCATTCATTGGGCACACTTGGACGCAGTATATTATATGACTACGAAACAAGAGGCAGCTGAAATAGGTTTTGATGATATGCTTATTACAGCGTTTCTTCAGGGTCAGGCTATCTCTACGATACCTTTTGTCCACACACCATATACACAGGGACAAAAACTTTTAAACGTATGGAAAAGTAACCCAAAAAGTATTTCTTACTAACTCAGAATACTATCTCTATATAGATTATCACTCAATATTTAAATATATGAGTAGAATTGTTACATAATTAGTTATGTTTGTTATTGAAAATAGTTCCCTAGCGCCCAAAACATGCGTGTTTACCTACTGTGTGTAAAAAGTACACAAAACTAACAATACTATGTTTACTATAGTAACACATGACTTTTTGTTAGGTAAAGATTTGTTATAATTTACAAAATTTTTAAACAAGGGTTATCATGGCTTTTTTAGAAGACTACAAAGCACACGTTGCTGAGCGCGCAACTTTAGGTGTTCCACCACTACCACTAACTGCAGAGCAGACTGCAGAACTAATCGAACTGATCAAAGCTGATTGTACTGATGAGCTACTTGACCTTCTAACGAATCGTGTTGCACCAGGTGTTGATGACTCTGCTTATGTGAAAGCAGCATTTTTAAATGACCTTGCACAAGAGAACCATACGGTAGCGGCTATCGCTCCTGAAAAAGCGGTTGAGATGCTAGGTATGATGCTTGGTGGTTATAATGTTAAGCCACTTATCGATGCACTCTCTTCTAAAAATGCTGCGGTTGTTAAAGCTGCTGTAATAGCACTTAACAAAACACTTCTTGTTTATGATGCATTTAACGATGTTGAAAACCTTCACAAGGCTGGAAATGCTGCTGCAACTGAAGTAATGACTTCATGGGCAAATGCTGAGTGGTTTACACACAAGCCAGAACTTGCAGAAGAGATCACAGTAACGGTATATAAAGTTCCAGGTGAGACAAATACAGATGATCTTTCTCCAGCATCTGAAGCGTTTACACGTTCTGACATTCCACTTCATGCGAACTCTTTCCTTGTTAACAAGATGGAAAACCCATTAGAGACGATTGCTGAACTTAAGAAAAAAGGTCACCCTATCTCTTATGTTGGTGATGTTGTTGGTACCGGTTCTTCACGTAAGTCAGGTGTTAACTCTGTTCAATGGCACATGGGTGTAGATATTCCAGGTGTTCCTAACAAGCGTACTGGTGGTGTTGTTCTTGGTGGTATCATCGCTCCTATTTTCTTTGCTACGTGTGAAGATTCTGGTGCACTTCCACTAGAGCTTGATGTTTCTAAGATGGAAACTGGTGATGTTGTAACGATTTACCCTTACAAAGGTGAGGCACACAAAGATGGCGAGTGTATTGCTACATTCAAACTAAACCCTAACACGATTACTGATGAAGTACGTGCGGGTGGTCGTATTCCATTGATCATTGGTCGTGGTTTGACGTCTAAGGCACGTGGTGTTCTTGGTCTTGGTACTTCGGAAGCATTTTTGACTGCTGAGCAGCCTGCTGATACAGGTAAGGGTTTCACTCTTGCACAGAAGATGGTAGGTAAGGCTTCTGGTCTTGCTGGTGTACGTCCAGGTATGTACGTTGAGCCAGAGATGAGTACTGTTGGTTCTCAAGATACTACTGGTCCTATGACACGTGATGAGATCAAAGAGCTTGCAGCACTTGGTTTCAATGCTGACCTTGTACTTCAGTCTTTCTGTCACACAGCGGCGTATCCAAAGCCTTCAGACGTGATCATGCACCACAAACTTCCTGACTTTATTGCGAACCGTTCTGGTGTTGCTCTACGTCCAGGTGATGGTGTTATTCACTCATGGTTGAACCGTATGGTACTTCCAGATACAGTTGGAACGGGTGCTGACTCTCATACACGTTTCCCTCTTGGTATCTCTTTCCCTGGTGGTTCTGGTGTTGTTGCGTTTGCTGCAGTAACAGGTTCTATGCCACTTACTATGCCTGAGTCAGTACTTGTACGTTTCTCAGGTGAGATGCAACCAGGTATCACACTACGTGACCTTGTAAATGCTATTCCTTACGTTGCGATCCAAGAAGGTCTATTGACTGTTCCTAAAGCGGGTAAGAAAAACATCTTCGCTGGTCGTATCTTAGAGATCGAAGGACTTCCTGATCTTAAAGCTGAGCAGGCATTTGAGCTTTCTGATGCATCTGCTGAGCGTTCTGCTGCAGCATGTACGGTTCTTCTTAATACTGCACCGGTTGAAGAGTACCTAAAATCAAACGTTACGCTTCTTGAAGCGATGATTAAAGATGGTTACTCTGATGCAACAACAATTCAACGTCGTGTTGACAAGATGAATAAGTGGTTAGAGAACCCAACATTGATGAAACCAGATGCTGATGCAGAGTACGCAGCAGTAATCGACATCGATCTTAACACGATTACTGAGCCTATCTTAGCATGTCCTAATGATCCAGATAACGTTAAGCTTCTTTCAGAGGTTGCTGGAACTAAGATTGATGAAGTATTCCTTGGTTCTTGTATGACAAACATCGGTCACTACCGTGCTGCTGGTGAAGTGATGCGTGGAGAGACTAAAAATGCAGTTGAGAAGTTCTGGATCGTTCCACCAACTCGTATGGATGAGCAGCAGCTTATTAACGAAGGTTACTACGATGTGTTTAAAGAGATTCAAGCACAAACAGAAGTTCCAGGTTGTTCACTCTGTATGGGTAACCAAGCATCTGCTCGTGTTGGCTCTACAGTGTTCTCAACATCAACACGTAACTTTGACAACCGTCTAGGTAAGGGAACTCAAGTCTATCTTGGTTCTGCAGAACTTGCAGCAGTATGTTCTAAGCTTGGTCGTATCCCAACACCAGCTGAGTACATGGACATTGTTCCTGCTAAGATCCAAGGTAAAGAAGATAAGATCTATAAGTACCTTAACTTTAATGAGATCGACGGTTACCATCTTGAGAAGCGTGAGATCGCTGAAGAGAAGTATGGCGTAACAGTCAAACCAGTATAATTAAAAACTTCAAATAGCGGCGCAATTTCTGCGTCGTTACGCTCGTCATGCCCACTCGGGCACTTCCTC
>Ga0256826_1002962_pt1 | contig 10261 bp, 6 predicted proteins | sample CV79metaG_FD_185975 | JGI IMG/M metagenome (GOLD analysis project Ga0256826, IMG submission 185975) | Hydrothermal vent microbial communities from East Pacific Rise, Pacific Ocean - CV79 | ecosystem: Environmental > Aquatic > Marine > Hydrothermal vents | place: Pacific Ocean: East Pacific Rise... | reverse complement strand
GATAATTCTTATAGGCTCTAATAACCAGATAGACAACCCAAACATGACTAAATACACCAACGGCTTAAGCGTAATTCTAAACGATTGTGCAACTGAGCTAGGCAACGGGATCAACAAACATGTTGTACCTCTAAACAAAGTAGTGAGATCTGATTTCGCTGCTTACGCTGAGAGACTATTCTCAGAAACACCGAACCACTAAGGAATAATAATATGCCCTCAACAGAATTTTTTGAAGCACTAAACAATGCAATTACCAGAGTAACTAAAGAGAGAGAAGCAACTGAAGACGAAAGAGCCGAGGAGTACCGTGAAGACGGTACAGGCCCAGATGTGGACCCTTCAGAGCTAAATGCTGTCGAAGCGTTTGATATATATATGCACAACTTTATGCACGACGTGCTTGCTGGAGATATCAAACTAGAGACTTGTGGAGAACAAGCACAACTATTCCAACTACTTAAAGACGTGGAAGCTTACAAAGCTAGCCACTAACATTGGGCTTCATAGTACTAGGGCTAGGCATAGCTGTACTCTTTCAATTCGTCCTAATAAGGTATAAGTGGAAGAAAGGTATGTACGCTGACGTCTTTATAGACATAGCGATGATCCTAGTACTAAATGGAATCTTTGGAGGTTCTCAGCTAGGAGTAATAAGTGCAACCGCAGGGTCAACCCTAATCAGCCTATGGCTAGTAAGGTACCCAATCGTATTCAACTACGCAGACATCTTAAACCCTCAGCCACCTCCCGAAGCACCTCCTTCCCCACCACCTAAGCCGCCTCCCTCCCCTAACAGTAGAGAGACCCACCGTAACGCTATTGAAGAACGAATAGCAGAAATAATAAGAAACAAGGAAAACATAAATAATGGAAGAACCTAAGAACACAATAGCTCAGGTAGAGGCTATCCTAAGTGATATCCTCACAGGTATCCAAGAGTCAAGCGAACCAATCCAAGCAGGCTACTTAAAAGCCTTACTGGACATCGCTGTCACAGTAGAAGATCACAAATGAATACTCAAGCAGTCCTCGACTTCAACAGAGACGCCGGACTTCTCGGAAAACCTATGGACTCGTTTGCTGAAGCAGCTTACATCTTTGAAGAAGCAATGGAAGGGTATGAACTAGCACTTAATGGTGCTGATGAGAAGGGTAACCCTATTACCCCTGAAAGCACCAAATGGGTAACAGCCCGCCAATGGTCTCTAGGCCTATGCAATAACCTACTAGAAGCATTTCAGTCCAGAGGGCTTCACCTACCTACCGAGGTAGAGGAGTTTGACAAATCGTTAGACGCAATATTCTTTCATATAGGAAAGCTAGGCAAGATGAGATTAACTGCATCACAGATAGCCCAAGGTATGGATATCGTAACCGCAGCTAATAACCGCAAACTAGGCGCACCTAAAGATGAGCACGGTAAGCAACTTAAACCAGAAGGATGGAAAGGTCCAGAAGAACTGCTGCAAGCAGTGCTAGACGCTAGACCTACCATCCCTACAACACCACAGGACTAATATGAACTACGCAAAACCAACACTAACACAATTTGATGGCCCTAACAACGGCGAGGAAAGACACAAAGCAGCAGCCGAGCGTAGAGCCTTAATTTTCGCAGGTAGAGGGCACTTAAATGCAGCCTCTATCAACTCCGAGAAACAGTTAAAGGCATTGTACTCGGACTACATACTAGACATACTACTTAAGAAGTAGGTATATAGGGAGCTCTTAGGAGCCTCTTCTTATACTAACAATAAATAACAGGAAATAACAATGTCAACATCTCCACAACAACAAGCAGTAATAACTGAATTACAACAACCAGGGTACAGACTAGTAAAGACTTCAGCAGTAGCTGGCTCTGGTAAAACTTACCTGGCAATAGAAGCAGCTAAAGCACTAGGCCTGAAGGGGCGCTACCTAGCCTACAACAAAGCAATAGCATCGGAAGCCGCAGAGAAATTCAAGGGTACAGGGATAGAATGCTCTACACTTCACTCCCTAGCGTGGAGAGCGGTAGTAAGGCAATATGGTCTAAAAGTAGGGTGGTTTGGATACAGAGATGTAGAATATAACGGTTCAACAACAGAAAAGAAAGAGATAGCAGCGCTAATAGAAGGATTCTGCCTATGTGGGGAAATAACTCCAGCTGGCTACTTCGGTCTGCCTCAATTCGAAAACGTAGACAAAGACTTAATAACATCCGCAGAAGAGCATATCCACGGCATGGCAGACGGTACAATAACATGTAACCATTCTTTCTACTTAAAGATGTACCACGGACTTCTGACAGCAGGTACAATCCCTCCAGTAGATACTGGCTTCCTAATCTTAGACGAAGCGGGAGATGTAACCCCAGTATCCTTAGCAATCTTTAAAGCAATAACTGCTGAAAAGAAACTAATGGTAGGGGACACTTCTCAAAACATCTACAAATTTAACAACACTATAAATGGCTTTCATGCTTTAAAATCTGAAGGTGTAGAGTTACCTCTAACTACCTCTTACAGGGTCTCTTCTAAAATAGCTAAACCGGTACAAGCATTCATGCGTAACTTCGTTGATACATCATTCAAGTTCACAGGCACTACCTACACAGACGATACAGTAGACACTATGATGTACATCTCTCGCTATAATACAACCCTAATAGCTGCAATGCTTACATTACAATCAGCAGGTGAAAGTTTCAACACCACTCGCCCTGTAAAGCTAATGCTGGAGCTACCATTAATTCTAGCAAGGATAGATAACGGTAAGAAAATAACTAACACTCGTTACAGAGTACTAGAGAACCTGCGCAATCGCTACACAACCTCAGCAACACTCAGATCAAGATACCGAACTATCCAGCAATACATTAGTGTAGCAATGAAAGATGATGAAGAAGTTGTAAGAGGGATAAAATTACTGGGGACTCACGGAAGAAATAACATTCTATCTCTAGAAGCGTACGCAGTACAAGTAGCATCTCCTGAGAATACGTTAACACTGACAACTGCTCACTCATCAAAGGGACTAGAAGCAGATGAAGTAAAGCTAGCTGATGACATGAATGATGTAGTTAAACAAGCAACTACAAACCATAAAACAGCCCTTAAGACTGATAACACTGACCTTCTAGATAAGGCAAATACAGAGTTCCTGCTCTACTACGTTGCCTGTACAAGAGCTAAGAAGTCTCTCCTTAACGCTACTCAGCTACCAACTAAGCCTTACCTCTAACGAGCATAGGCCATAACAACCTCAGGCCCAGGAGGAATTATTGCCTCCTTTATCATTCCAACAGTCTTAAGCATATAAGGCGCTAAACCTTTCTCCATAACAGTCTGGTCCTCGATACCATCTGTATCTCCAATAACCAACTGCAATGCAAAATCACTAACAACTCTACCTGGATGGGCTTTAGCAATCTTCTTAATAACTCTCTGGATATTAGTGTAGTATCTAACGAACCCAGGGTTCATCTTATCCCAGTACCTAACACTTTTATGTAATGGTGCCTCATAATTAATGTAGTTATCAGTAATCTCTCTCATAGAGTAATACTTAATAGCATCCATCATCTCCTCAGAAACATTTCCTCTAGCGGTGCGTAATGGCGTACTTTCATCAATGAAGTCTTTAAGAGTTCCTTCTAACTTAACCTTAGCCTTCTTATTCCCTCCAATAGCAGCCTTAGCCTGTGCCTCCAACTTATCAATAGCATCATAATACTGAGCAAACCTAAAATAAAAATCCGATACCTGTGTAGCCTTAAGCATAGCCTGGAACGGTTTAGTCTTCTCCGTAAGAAATAAATATTGAACTGCAGTATTAGCAGCCTTATTAGTAACATACTTATCAACTACTTTATTAGCCTTTTCACTAACTCTATTAGTCTCTCTTCTCGTACTTACGTCTTCAACAATAGACTGGTACATCCCTGCAGCAATCAACGGGTGTACCATATTATGCTCTAGAGATGCCTCTAGCTCCTTGATACGGACCTTATTACCCCTAGCTGTCCTACTTAACCCCTCAACTCTTTTAAGCTCATTAAGCTCCTTACGCTCACTCTCATACCTCTTTAACTCTCTAGCTCCTAGTAGCAATAACCTAGTACCCTTAACAGGATTAACTCCTAAGTAAAATAGTATCTTAGCATTAGAAACAACATTACCAATAAGTACAGCAGGTACTTTAATAACTATATTACCCTTAGCAATCTGCATTAGATCTTGCCAGTAGTTCTCTATCTGCTTAAGGTTTCTCTGTCCCGCCTTGCCAAAGTATTTACTAAACTTGCTATCACTAATAGATAAGTCGTTCTCCCCGAATGCAGGCAGTACTAGATCTCTCCTAATAATAATCTTCTTATCTCCGCCATATAACTTAGCGGCCTCTACTTTAGTACTCTCTGGTAGCCTTGCCCACAATTGCTCTTCTTCACTAGCATCTTTCTGTAAGGCCTCTAACCCAAAGTCGTCAGCAGCCAATGAAGCCCTAGGGCGTATGATTACGTACTCCTCTGGTGAAGCTTCTGAATACTTATCAGCATCCTCTTTGATATTAACCAACACTTCCTTATTATGCTTAAGAGTAGCGGCAACCGTACCAAACGTACCAAACGTCCTAGCAAGGTTCTGTGTACCTCTAGTCTCCATATCTAGCAACAATCTCTTCTCACTATGTAACATATTAACTCTGAAGTCCGTAATAGCTCCGGTAGCATCATAGACAGGTTGCATAGACGCTCCTAATCTACCCTTATTATACTCCGCCAACTGTACCTCTAATTCTTTCTTAAACTTATTAGTTTCTTGAAAATAATCTATCTTCTCACCTAATGGCGCATTCTCTATCTCTTCATGTATCATAGATGATAAGCTAACACCTCTTGCCTTAACTCCCTGCAATCCCAGTGCGCCATTTGCTCTAGAAGTCTTCCCGTCCTTACGTGTAAACACTGCATAAGGTTCACTACCCTCTCTGTACTCCCTAATCATTCTTACAAAAACATATCCATCTTTCTCTAAGTCGACTCTATCCTTAGCCGGAACTATAATCATCTCGTTACCGGGGTCGAAAGTCTCCTTCATATAACCCTTAATAAGATTATGAGGCTCTTCCTTCATCTCCAATTTAGACTGAACTGCAGTACCTTCTGCATGTAATAAGAAATCATTTACACCACTCTGTACTTGCTCAGTGTACTCTTCCTGTGTCATTACCTCTTGACCTCTAATAAGCTTTAACTTCTTACCAGTCTTAGACAACAAACCTTCCTCACTCCTAACGTAATCCCTACCGCTAATAAACTCCGCAGCAGTCTTCTTGACCTCTGTGTCTACTAGCTCTAAAGCCTTAAACGATATATACTTATCTAAAGCCTCTACAATAACCGGATCAGCCACCTTAATAGTCCTGCCAAATCCACTAGCAATATTATGGGCATTGGTAATTAAACCACCACCACTAACCATAGCCTCCGCTGCTAACAGTGCATCCTCTAGCATACCACTATCTTTAATCACTCCTCTTAACCTCACTACCTCAGCAGTAACCTTATCAGAGTCCTCTAGAAGCTCTAGGAGCCCTTTAGCGTCTACCCCTAGGCTTTGTATGTCTGTACGTAGGATCGTGTCACTAAGGGCCACATTCTGCTCCCTAAGAGCATCACTATTGATCTCTACTCTTCCGAACCATTCCTTAGTTCCTGCGAGCACGTCCTCATAGTTACCTTCCCTAATAGTGTCAACAGAAGCTGTAAGTTTCAATATAGCATCAGTCATAGTACTATACGTCAAGTCCTTAGTACTAAAGTCTGAAAGTATCTTAGCGATAGCGTGCTTCTGCATTCTCTGTACAAACCCATTCATAAACGACATTCTCTGTGCATAAGCATCTGGCTCTAACTCTCTAAGCTTACGCAACTTCCTAAGTATCCTAGCGTAATACACCAGATCTCGAAGAAGCTGCCCTCCACTAATAGCAGAGTTCTTTAAACTGCCAAGTCTAGTATCTGACTTACCTGGTGCTCTCTTAGTAGTAGAGTCCTTAAGTTTAGCAATATCTAAAAACAGTTTCTCAACTTCCTTAGTCTTAGCAGCTTGCTTCTTAATAGCGGCCGCTAACTTATCCTTATCCTTAGACTCATTAGCCTCTGCAACCTCTGCATCTAACTGTTCCCTACTCTGAACGCCTTTAATTGTATCTTCATAAGTCAACTCACTAATAATCCTATCAGCAGGCCCTATTAACGCCTCATCAAACCCATCAAGAACCGTATCTAAATACTCAGCAGCTCTCTCAGCAGTGGCTGCAGGATGGTTACTAGCCGCTCTCATAGCGTTATCTCCATGAGCCTTCATCATCTTAAACAATAAATCAGCACCAGCCTCTGTAATACTAGCGTCTTTCTTATGAGTAGTGAACCCTACTAACTTTCCTAAAAAGTCTCTAAAGGCATTAATGATGTTATCAATAATACCAGCATCTGCCTCTCGCTCCACCTTGCTAATAGCATTGATGTTACTCATAGCCAACTTGAACTGCTTATTAGTCAACAGGTGTGCCATAAACTCCTCAAGCCCAACGCCCTTCTCATTATTAAAGATATACTCGTACTTATCCTTAGCTTGCTGTATCTCAAAGTCACTGTAAGTAGTAACCCCTTCTGTGTATCCTGGTAGCAACCCTTCGTATCCAGTAAGCCCTTTTCTAGCAGTGTTGTATAGCTCCTTAACAGATGTAACCATACCTGCAATAACTGGGTCACTAGCCACATCTCTACTACCATCAAAGATAAACTCAGTAGCAGCATGTACCAACTCATGTACATAAACCTCTTGTGCAGTCTGCGTAAACCTCTGTCTAAAGAAGTCACCATTATGTCTACTGTCCACGTGTATCTCTATAGTATTGTCAAACGGAGAGTACTCACCCATAGCAGCTCTTCTAGTAATCTGTGCCTCAGTAATAGTAACATCTGCCTCATTAAGGGAGTTAACTGCATCTACAATAACAGCTAAAGTCTCATCTAACTCCTTACTATGCTCTACATCAAACTGCTCACCGTACTTCTTCTTGTCCCAGCCTTTAAGTGCTCCATTAATATTCTCGCTCTTACTCATACTTCCATCTTCATCGAAATAGAAATCCTCTATCTCTTCTGTAGTACCTGCATCCTTAGCACTCTTAAGAACCCTTGGTGCACTGCCTTCAGCAATAGTCTCTCCAAAAGAGTTTCTCAACCCGTGCAAGGCCTCGTAGTTAGCCAGGTTATCAGCAGTCTCCTTACTAGGATCAGCAACATAAGCAGCTCTAGCTTGTTCAACCTCATTACTAATAGTAACAACTCTATCTCCAGCAGCATCTTTAGCAGACCCACTCGCAACAGAAGTATTAACATTATAAGCAGGCATGTCACTAACCAACTGTGAAGCAGCAGTATCATAAGGCCCCGCATAAAGCTTAACCTTATCAGTAGTAGCACTATAAGTCTTCTCACCCTTAGGATAGTTATAGTTTATCTTCCCGTCTTTATCTCTCCCTACCACCTTAACAGGCACGTAGGTCTTACCATTAGTATGTTTAACATGAGGCCTAGCGGCATTAAGCTTCTGAATCTCTGGTCTCTCCAGCTCAGCAGCATCAGCCTCCTCTCCCATCTGTTCCTCTTGCATCTCTTTAAACATCTTAGGTGCATCGGCTTTAGCAGCAGCTCTGATCTCATCGTTACTCATGCCAGTATTCTTAGCCTTAAGTGTCCTAGCTATTCTCTTCTCAATATCTTTAATTATCTCAGTCTTGTTACAAGCCATATAAACTCCTATTTAGTCTTACAGATCTTCTCTCCAGCCTTCTTATTAGCATCCTTAATAGATTGCATTTCATCAGGTGTTAAGTGCTTAGAGGTTTCTGTTTCAGTATCGGCATTATTACTGTTTTCGTCTATATTGTCAAGTGGCGATTGAGTACTGTTAAAAGGAGAGACATCCGGGTCATCAAAAAAGCTATCCCCCTCATACACAGGTATTCCTTCATTATTTGAAAAAGTGTATACGAATCTTTTATCTGGTAGTAGCTCCTCAGGATCATTAAAGTACGGCCCCTTCTCCTTATCAATGCTCACTATAGTTACAGGTTTTCCTTCGTACAATACAGTATCACCTATTTGCGGCGCAGCAGGTACTGCTACAGTGTTACCAGGCCCGGGATCAGGTACAATGGTCTTAGGCTGTGCAGCAGTGGTACCTCCAATAACTATAGGACGGTAAGTAAGGTAGCCCTCTGCGACCTCTCTAATCTCCTTAGGCACCTTCTTAGTATAAGCCTCTGCTGGTGTTACGTACCCAGCCCCTTCTAGTGCACTATGCTCTATATACTGTACGTTGTCGTTAAATAACTGGTATCTACCTTCCTCACTAGTCTTCTGTAACTTTGCTACATCGTTAAACGTGTCGAACAAGTTAGTAGGAGATTTTCGCATAAGCTCTACTTTAGCAGCCCTAACAAAGTTATCTGAATCACTACGCCCTTTGACGTCTATATTCAACACACCTTCTCTAGTAAGGGTACCTAACTTAGTTTTAAGTCTGCTTATAGCTTTATCCACCACCTTAGTGTTGTAGTAAGTAGAAGCCTCCTCGTCGAACTTGCCTATACCTCTAATAAACTCCTCAACATATTGACTATCAATAACAGCTAAGTCCTCAGCCGTAGCTGCATTAAGTGTATCAACAAAGCTGTTCATTACTTCAGTAGATAATGAGTAACTCTTAGCCAACTCGATAGCAGCCTTGTTGTACTCTTTAGTGCCTTCAACCATGTTCTCTAAGTTAAATAAGTTAGCATCGTGAACTCCTAGCGCAGTGAACGTTGATAGTACTCTTGATTGAATAGATCCATCCATAAAGTGAATAGGTACAACAGCTCCATTGGTAAAACTCTCCACTAGCTTGTACATACTACTATTACCCTTGAAGTCCTCAAACCCTGATCTAGCCTCGACGTTGTACTCGTGGCCTTCAGTATAGCTACCCTGGGCTGTCTTCATCATTAGCATCTTGCTAGCGTCTCCATCTCCTAACGGCATGTTAAGTACTGGGAACTGCTCTCGCATTCCTAGCACTAACGCATCAATCTCCTTAGGACTTAACCTAACATCTCTACCAGTACGCCCTTTATTCTTCTTAGCAACTTCCTCTAATATCTTCTTATCTAAAGCATTAAGTGCAATCCTAGCCATGGCAACCATAGAAGCATTGATAGTCCTACCGGCCTCCATATACTCACTATATTCACTTTTAAATGTAGCTGTAAGAGGACCACTAATAACGTTCCTAGCTGTAGCCTCAACTGCTGCAAGTACTCTCTTATCTAGCTTGAACTCTAGTACTGCATCTCCACCAGCCTCTATCGCCTTACCCAACTGTCTAAGTTGCCAATCTATAAGCTTCTTAGCTTCTTTAGTGGTCTTATCAGTGTACTGACCAAGCTGGTACTCTGAGGCTTTAATAGCAGCAACTATCTCATTATGAGCAGTATTATCTCCCTCTCTACCAATAGCTGTCATTCTCTTGAAGATGTTCTCAGTAGTCTTAGATGCTTCTGCGTTAACAATAGAAGCAATAGCTGACCCGTAGTTAAAGATCATAAAAGGATTCTTCATAAAAGCTCTAGATATCTCTATAACCCCGTTAGCTACTTCATTCTCCCCAAGCAGTGCCATAATTGCTTGTATATCTTTCTTACTATCCTCTGCAATACCTTTAAGCTCGTTCTGTTTACCTACAGGTAAACTATTGTAAGGTGTCTCAGGGTCAACCCCCTTGAGTCTAAACACCATATTCTGAGGCTCTGAAGCCTTAGCTAGCTCCTTCCCAAAGGCCTTACCTGCAGTCTCGTATGAATCCTTGTTCTCTTTATCCATCTTCCACTCACCATAGGTAGGGTTAGTCATCTTGCCATCAGCGTCAGTAGTGTGATCAAATACCCCACCTTTCTCTAGCTGTAACTTAACCTTCTCCATATCAATAGTAACACCATCCTCTTTAACAAATATAGGCATCTGCATAATCTTAAGAATATACCCTGAAGTAATCGCATCTGTCTCAAGTGTCATACCTGTAACCAGCTTACCCTTACGGTCGTTACCTTTCCAGTTACTATAGGCAATGTACTCACTAAGCGCTCTCATAGCATGTTCCTGCTCTCCTGTGGAACCTGTAACAAACTCTAAGGCAGCTGTATAAGCACCATTCTCATCATCATT
>Ga0256826_1002961_pt1 | contig 10264 bp, 9 predicted proteins | sample CV79metaG_FD_185975 | JGI IMG/M metagenome (GOLD analysis project Ga0256826, IMG submission 185975) | Hydrothermal vent microbial communities from East Pacific Rise, Pacific Ocean - CV79 | ecosystem: Environmental > Aquatic > Marine > Hydrothermal vents | place: Pacific Ocean: East Pacific Rise... | reverse complement strand
TTTTCCAAGATACCAGCTTGATAAAAGAAGATAAGAAAACTAACACTATGTTGGCGTTCAAAAAGTTTTTTAAGAAGATTGGCACGTTTCTTACTATGGGTTTGAGGTACATTAGCATAGGTGAGACGGCGCATAAAGCTAGGGTCGATCTTCCAAGGTTTATCTTCGAGTTTTAAGAGCATACTTAAGAGTACATTGATGTTGTCATGGCTATAGGTAAAGGTACTATAGAGTCGATCGTCAATAAGATAGACCCCCTTTTCAATACGTTTGTGACGGTACTTTTTAAGCGCATTATCTTCAAGCAAGTAAGGACGAATGATCTTCTTGATAAAGATCTGAGAAAAGTTGTCGATACGCCACATCGCTTCAAGAACACGGGTACCTAAACGACGCTCATCTTTAAAACCTAACATCTTGGCAATGGTGGGCATCTGCTCTAAGATAAGTTGATCTTGTTGTTTGTTATTGATAAGGTGAATAGCAGAGCGTACACGAAAGAGAAGTTCTAGTGCAACACGGTACTCTTTATACTCCTCTTCATTAAAGACGTGACCGACAAGGTCTTTAGGTGTGGTGACATCATAGATCGTGGTAGCAATCCAAAAGAGTAGTTGAGAGTCTCTAAGGCCACCTACACTCTCTTTGATATTAGGTTGCATGGAGTAAGGATACTTTTTACGGCGTAGATGTGCTTCATCGATCTTGGCAAGGATATAGGCTTTAGTATCATGATGCTTGATGGCATTGAAAGCACTCTGTGTTGCATGCCAAGTAAACTGAGAACCGATGATAAGACGTGCTTCCATAAATGCAGTACGAATGGTGATATCTTCAGAAGCCGCTTTTTCAATATCGCTGATCTCATGTACACGGTGACCTAGTTTAAGGCCTGCATCCCAAGCCAGATAGAGCAGACGTTCTATGATCGCGTCATTGTTGTAACCTGCACATTTTTGGTGCACGATCATCAAGTCTATATCACTATGGACACAGAGTTGTTCACGACCAAAAGATCCTAATGCTATAACAGCAATAGGGATAGACCCCCGCATAGGAAGGTAGTTTCCAAACATACGACGCAGTACCGTTTTATACATCAAAGAGATGATCTTATCGAGTGTACGGGTATGTTTGACTAAAAAGTCCTTACCTTGAGAACTCTCAAATACGGTAGCAAGAGAGTCGTTATACTCAGATATATAGCGTTTAAAAACTTTTGATATCTCAAAGTCTTTGGCATTTTTTTCTAAAAGGTCTTCTATCTCGATCTGTATGTTCATATCTTATCTCTAAATATAGGGTTTGATCTTAGATTATACTCAATTTATCTATATACACTGCATTAGAGTATAGGGTACAATGGCACAAACAGACGTATAAGGGGTTGTTGTGAAGATATTAGGGGCTGTAGTTGTTCTTGTTATACCTTATCTACTTCAAGCAGTGAGCTTTGGGCTCTCTTTTCCTGTTGATATTACGCAGACACAACGATTGAGTTATAGTGACTTTCAAGATGTAAGTTATGAGTATCAGTATAAACATCTTGCAGGTTTAGGGATTGTTTTGGATACTAATGTAGCTAAAGAGGAGACCTTTGGTTATCGTGTTGCATTAGAGTACACCCTTAGTGAACTAAAATCGACCAATAGAAGGGGTGTTGATAGCTTAAGAAAGCACAAGTACAACATTGTCAATACCTTTGCTTTTGGTGTGATTCAAGAACCTTACTTTAAGTGGTGGGTAGGCCCCCGTATTAATATCGAGATAGAACATGCTTCAGGATCTGATATCTCATACCAAAACAGTTGGGGTTGGGGCTTTGGCGCTGCAACAGGAGTCAATGTCAAAATCGCCAAACGTATTGCACTAGCGGCTGACCTTGCATATCAGGGCAAGGTGATGTTTGGAGGTGAATCGTATCAAGATCAATACTCTGTCTTTAGTGGTACTTCAAAAGGTGCTACGGCACATCTGTACCTTCTGTTTGTCTTTGGTGAGACAGCTAAGCCCATCAAAGAAGCTTCAGTGATCGACGAGAGCCTCTAAAGCATGATGTCAGATAAGTAATCTTAGCTATAATGACAAAAATAATATTTATGGGTGCAAGATGAATGTAGTTGAAAAGATTAAAGCAGGTAAACGTATCGATTTTGATGAGGCATTGAGCCTTTACGATATGGATCTGTTTGAGTTGGGTGAACTGGCTAGTGGTGTGCGTCAAAAGATGCATGGGGATAAGACCTATTTTAATATCAATCGCCATATCAATCCGACCAATATTTGTAAAGATGTCTGTAAGTTTTGTGCTTACTCTGCCAGTCGTAAAAATCCTAAACCATACACCTTAAAGCATGAAGAGATCATGGATATTGTAGATGATATTGTCTCTCGTGGGATCAAAGAGGTCCATATCGTCTCTGCGCATAATCCTGAGACAGGACTTGACTGGTATACCACCGTCTTTGCAAAGATCAAAGCAAAGTATCCAGAGCTACATATCAAAGCATTGACTGCAGCGGAGATACACTTTTTAAGTGAAGAGTACAACAAAAGTTATGATGAGATCATTGATGTGATGATTGAAAATGGCGTTGACTCTCTTCCTGGTGGAGGGGCTGAGATCTTTGATGAAGAGGTACGTGACTACATCTGTAAAGGTAAAGTCACTTCAGATCAGTGGCTTGAGATCCATGAAAAGTGGCATAAGCGTGGTAGAAAGTCCAATGTGACGATGTTGTTTGGACATGTTGAAAAGCGTAAAGATCGTATTGATCATATGATGCGTATTCGTGATCTTCAAGATCAAACAGGGGGATTTAACTGCTTTATCCCGCTGGTTTATCAGAGTGAGAACAACTACTTAAATGTTAAAGAGTTTATGACAGCACATGAGATCTTGAAGACTATGGCCATTAGCCGTTTGGTATTAGACAACGTAGCAAACTTAAAAGCGTATTGGGTGACATCTACTGTTAACCTTGCGCTACTTTCTCAAGAGTTTGGTGCTAATGATCTTGATGGTACGATCGAAAAAGAGTCGATCAACTCTGCAGCAGGCGCTGCAAGTGCCAATGGCGTTGAACTTCAAGAGTTTATAGACCAGATCAAAGACACCGGTTTTACACCAGTAGAACGTGACAGCCTCTACAATGAACTTAAAGTCTGGTAGTTAGAGTCATGAAAATCTCTGTTGTTATTTATGCGCATAATGCTGTTGCTACACTCTCAAAAGCGATTAACTCGCTCTTAGATCAAAGCTATCAAGCGGATGAGATCATTGTTGTTGATGATGGCTCAACTGATGCAACAAGTGAGAGCACGAAGGTCTTTGAAGAGGTTTCACTCTTAAGACAAAAACATATGGGTAAGTTTTCAGCACGCAACAATGGGGTGATGATGGCTTCAAATCCTTGGATCGCTTTTTTAGATGCCACAGAGACATGGGATGAAGATCATCTTAAAAAGCAGGTCGCTTTTCATCAAAAGAGTAAGGCTTTGAAAATCAGTGTATATAGTGCAGAAGGTCCTTTTTTAATGCAAGATGCTTTAAAAAAGGGACGTGTTGAAGCTTCTAATGTGATGATACAACAAAAGTTGTTTGATCAGTTGGGTGGTTTTGATGAGGCTTTTGAGGTTGGTGAAGATGATGAACTTTGGATCCGAGCAATAGAGAGTAAGTAACTGTTTAATAGCTTCAAAATCTAGCTCTGCTATAATACTAAAGAAAATATATTTGAAGAAGTTTTTATGATTTTAATGATAGACAATTATGATAGTTTTACCTATAACATCGTTCAGTACTGTCTGGAACTAGGGGCTGATCTTAAAGTCGTTCGTAATGATGAACTGACTGTTGATGAGATCGCAGCGTTACACCCTGAAAAGATCATTCTTTCACCTGGACCAGCTACTCCTGATGATGCAGGTGTGACACTTGATGTTATTGAACGTTTTAAGGATGAGGTTCCTATTTTTGGGATCTGTTTGGGCCATCAAAGTATTGCTCAAGCTTTTGGTGCAGATGTTGTTCGCGCTGAAAATATGATGCATGGGAAGACCTCTATGGTTAAAAGTAGTTGTGAGTGTGCTATCTTTAACAAGCTTCCTGAGACATTTAGAGCGACACGTTATCACTCTCTTGTTGTCAAACAAGAGACACTTCCAAGTAGTATTGAACCTACGGCATATAGTACAGATGACAACGAGATCATGGCATTAAAAGTTAAAGACCGCCCGATCTATGGCGTGCAGTTTCATCCTGAATCGATCATGAGTGAGTTTGGACATGAGATGATAGGGAACTTTTTAAAATTATGAGTCCACGCATCACACTTCTTTTAATGTTAGGAGTGGATGCCTTTATCCTTTTTTTTGAGGCTTCAACACTCTCTATAAGTGCTCATGAAGCTTATATCTTTTTTGATGCGCAAAATTTTGTCCACTACCTTGTCAATGCATCTGTTAACCTTTTTGGACACAATGATTTTGCTTTACGATCACCTATGATCATCTTGCATCTTTTTTCAGCTGTACTTCTTTACTTAAACTCAAGGTCTTATCTTAAGCGTGATACGGACCGATTGTGGTTGGTCTTAGTCTTTATGCTATTGCCTGGGGTTGTCAGTTCCGCATTAATGGTAGATAGTGCAGGGATCATGATCTTTTATCTCTTCTTTTTACACTACTTATACCAGCAAAGATCTCAACTGGTACCTTTTGTACTACCACTGTTTTTATTGCTGGATAGTGGCTCTCTCTTTTTATATTTTGCGCTGTTTATCTATGCTTTACATCGAAGTAATCGTTACTTTATGATTGAGAATGGAATCTTATTTATCGTTGCTTTTATATTATATGGATTTGACACGATGGGAAGACCAAGTGGGCACTTTTTAGATGTCCTAGGTCTTTATGCTACGATTTTTTCTCCTATTGTATTTTTGTTTATGGTTTATGTGATCTATAGAAAAATTGTTGTCAAAGAGTATGACATCACGCTTTATGTGGGAGGGATCGTCTTTTTACTTTCACTGCTACTCTCGTTTAGACAAGTCATTCATATTGAACATTTTGCGCCTTATATGATGTTACTACTACCACTTGTAGCACAGACTTTTTTTAACTCATATCGTGTACGTTTACGCCCATTTAGAAAACGATATCGATGGCTTCTGGGGATTGGCTTTAGTATGTTAGCCCTTCATTTTTTACTTCTTCTGTTCAATAAAGGACTTTACCTTTATCTTGATGAACCGCAAAGAAATTTTGTTTATAGGATGCATATCGTTAAAGAGTTAGCGGTCTCCTTAAAAGATCAAAATGTTAATTGCGTTTATACCGCTAATGGAAAACTGCAAAATCGCTTAAAGTTTTATGGTATAGCAAAATGTGAAGAGAACTTACTGGAAAGTAGTGATTTATCTACAAAGTCTGATGTTACTATACGTTACATGGGGCAAAAAGTAGCAGCATTTAATGTTACAAAAGTTCACAATTATTAAATTGCTCGAATGAAGGTGTGATGTTACTTCTTCTCGTTTGAAATTGCGTGTTATAATTTTGCACAAAAATTTGAAGGAATTGCAATGGCTCAAAAAGCGATTAGAGAATATGACGCAAAGTCAATTTTAGCAAAGCACTGGGATAAATATTTTCCAGACTTTACATATGCATATGAAACAATCATGGTTCAAAATGGATCAGAACTTAAAGATGCAGCAAAAACTAACTCTTGGTTAAAAGATAAAGCATTAGTAGCAAAACCAGATATGTTATTTGGTAAGCGTGGTAAAAATGATTTAGTACTTTTTAGAGATAAAAAACCAGGTGATGTTTCATTAGAGACTGCTACGAAGTGGATTGATGAAAAATCATCTACACAACAATCAGTTAACTTCTCATTTGATGGTGATACACCAACTGGTGATGCTAAAGTTGATATGTTAACACACTTTATCGTTGAGCCATTTACACCACATGAACAAGCTGAAGAGTATTATATCTCTGCAACATGTGTTGGTGATGATGATATGCTTTATATGTCTGCTGAAGGTGGAATGGAAGTTGAAGAGGGTTGGGATGATAAAGTTACAGAAGTAGCATTTAAAATTACTGATACTGAAGAAGAAATTGCTAAACGTATTGCAGCAAACATTCCTAAAGATGTAGCTAAAAAAGATAAAGACGCATTTGCTAAATTTGCAATTGGTTTTTTCAGAGCATATCGTGAACTAAACTTCGCATACCTAGAAATTAATCCATTTGTACTTCAAGGTAATAAAATTGAACTACTAGATATGGTTGCTAAACTTGATGATACTGCTGGTTTCATGATGGTTGAAGAGTGGGGTGATGTTGAATACCCAACTGCATTTGGTATGGAAGCTAAGTCTCCAGAAGTAGAAGCAATTGAAGAAGCAGATGCTAAGACAGGTGCTTCACTTAAACTAACACTACTAAAACCAGAAGCTCGTATATGGACAATGGTTGCTGGTGGTGGTGCTTCAGTTGTTTATGCTGATACTATTGCTGATATGGCTGGTATTGATGATCTTGCTAATTATGGTGAGTATTCAGGTGGACCAACAACAGGTGAAACGAAATTTTATGCGGAAACTCTTCTTGATCTCATGACAAGAGAACCCGATGCTAAAGGTCGTGGAAAAGTTATGATTATCGGTGGAGCTATTGCTAACTTTACTGATGTTGCTAAAACATTTACAGGTATTATTCAAGCGTTTGAAGTATATGCTGAGAAAATGAAAGCAGTTGATCTTAAAATCTATGTACGCCGTGGTGGACCTAACTACGAAAAAGGGCTTAAAGATATTAAAGAAGCTGCTGATCGTCTTGGTCTTTATATTGAAGTTTATGGACCAGAAACACACGTTACAGATATCGTGCGTATGGCACTAGAGAAGTAAGGGGAAATAATGGAACAACTATTTACTAAAGATACACAAGCAATTTTCTGGAATAACAACAAAACTGCTATTCAAAGAATGTTAGATTATGACTATACAATTAAAAGAGCTACCCCTTCAGTAGCTGCAATTGTTGCACCAACATCAAACAATAAATTTGAGAAATTCTTCTTCGGACCTGATGAAGTAATGATTCCTCTATTTAAAACAACTGCAGATGCTAAAGCAGCCCAGCCTCAAGCTAATGCCCTTTTAAACTTTGCATCATTTCGTACTGCATATGATGTCACTATGGAAGCACTAAATCTTGGTGGATTTAAATCTATCATGATTACTGCAGAAGGTATCCCTGAGCGTTTAGCTCGTGGTATGAATGAATTCGCACGTGCTAAAGGTGTTATCGTTATTGGACCAGCTACTGTTGGTGCGATTACTCCAGGTGCATTCAAAATTGCAAATATTGGTGGAACTATTGAGAACATTGTAAACTCAAAACTTCACCGTGCTGGTTCATGTGGACTTGTGACACGTTCAGGTGGTCTTTTCAACGAACTTTCTAATATCATTGCTATTAATGCAGATGGTATTGCTGAAGGTGTTGCTATTGGTGGTGACCGTTTTGTTGGATCAGTTTTCATCGATAACTTACTTCGTATGGAACAAAACCCGGAAGTTAAATATATGTTACTTCTAGGTGAAGTTGGCGGTACTGAAGAGTATAAAGTAATTGAGGCTGTTAAGTCAGGAAAAATTACAAAACCAATTATCGCATGGTGTATTGGTACTATTGCTAAACATTATGATTCAGGTGTTCAATTTGGTCATGCAGGTGCATCTGCAAATGATGACAGAGAGACTGCTGAAGCAAAAAATGCAGCAATGAAAGCAGCCGGAATTCACGTTCCTACATCTTTCAATGATATTCCAGAGATCATCTCAGCAGTTTATCACGAACTACATGCAGAAGGTACAATCAAAGACATTCAAGAACCTGCTCTTAATGTTGTTCCTAAGGTTAGAAGAAGTAAAGAATTCATCTGTACAATCTCTGATGATCGTGGTGAAGAGTGTACTTATGCTGGTTTCCCAATCTCTAGTGTTGCAACTCCAGATACGGGTAAAGGTATCGGTGATGTTATCTCACTACTATGGTTCAAGAAGCAGTACCCACAATGGGCAACTGAGTTTATTGAAACCGTAATCAAGACTGTTGCTGACCACGGTCCAGCAGTTTCTGGTGCTCATAATGCAAAAGTAACAGCGCGTGCTGGTAAGTCAGTAGTTGAGTCACTTGTTACTGGTCTTCTTACTATTGGTCCACGTTTTGGTGGTGCTATTGATGGTGCGGCTAAGTACTTTAAGTATGCTGATGACAATGATCTTGATCCAAAAGCATTCCTTAAGTATATGAAAGGTGAGGGCGTGCCTATCCCAGGTATCGGTCACCGTATTAAATCTCTTAAGAACCCAGATCTTCGTGTGACGGGTCTTATGAACTTTGCTGCAGACAACTTCCCATCTACACCACTTCTTGATTATGCAAGAACGGTTGAAGCACTAACTACATCTAAGAAAGAGAATCTTATTCTTAATGTTGATGGTACGATCGGTATCTTGATGGTTGATATGTGGCGTGCACTTGGTTACTCAGAAGATGAGATCAATGAATTTATCGAGTCTGGTACTCTTAATGCATTCTTTATCGTTGGTCGTAGTATTGGTTTCATCGGTCATGTACTTGATGAAAAACGTCTTGCAATGCCAATGTACAGACACCCAATGGACGACATTCTTTATGATGTTCCAGAAGCAGAAGAGATCTAATCTTTTTTACTTAAGGAAGGGTAATGCCCTTCCTTTTTACTTTTTTTAAAACTTCTTTCCCCTTTTTACCCCTTTATTTACAATTCATCTTTAGCTATAATAGAAGACTATACTTAAAAATTTGAGGTTATATTGTGAAAAAATCTGCTTTTACACTACTGGAACTTGTTTTTGTTATTGTCATTATAAGTATTATGACAGTGGTCATGATGCCTAAAACAAATGATGAACCAGCGCGAGATGCTGCTAATCAACTGAAGCGCCATCTTCAATATGCTCAGCATTTAGCAATGGTTAATGATGTATTTGATGATACGGATGCTTCTTGGGTTAGTAATAAATGGAGTGTTCATATTGAAGGAACAAAGTATTCTGTTAGACGTTCTACGGATGGCACAACAGGAAATTATATTTATGCGTTAGATCCAGCATCTAAAAAGCAATTATCTACGTCCACTAATATTACAGATTTAGGTGATAATTTTACAATATCTGCCATATCATCATCATGTGGAAATATTATAATGTTTGATAACTTGGGCCGTCCGTACGCATTTAGTACGTTTAGTACAGATACAGATGTTAAGGCAGGTCGTTTAACAACAGATTGTCTTATTAGTTTAACAGGTGATGGTACTAATAGTCTCTTTACTATAAAAAAAGAGACAGGCTATATAGGAGACGTCAACGCTTCATAATATTTATTAACAATAAGTAATAATTAATAACTTTGTGAGTATACTGCCCATTTTAAATGGAGTAGTATTGAACAAAGCATTTACCCTTCTCGAATTAGTTATAGTCATAGTAGCAACATCCATACTTTCAGTCTTTTTTATTCCACAGTTTTACAACAACTCTCTTCTCGATGCAACAATGCAAGTGGTACGTCACATTAAACATACACAGCATCTGGCATTAAATGATGCGCGTTATATGCATACAGATAAGTTATGGTACAAATCGATGTGGCGTATTAGCTTTAGAAGCAAAAATTGTTATGTAGTATCTAGTAATACTGATTATGATAAAAATTATGATCGTTTGGAATCTGCGCATGATCCCATTGATAGATTACTTCTATATTCTAATGTTGAATGTGAAGAAGAACAAACTGATACGAAGTGGATGTTTTTAGAATCATATTACAGTATTGATATGATAACTTTTAGTAAGGCATGTGGTAGTAACAGATTTATTGCTTTTGATCATCAAGGTAGACCACATAAAAGTTTAAAAAATAGTCATGATTTATTAAAAAATAAATGTATCATAACTATATATCAAAAAGAGAATAAGGCAGAAATCACTATTCGTCCCGAAACAGGATATACAACTTATAAACTAATTGATTAAAAATAATACAAATAATGAATAAATATACAATAAATAAACAAATTACAAAGAATTAGTAAATTTGCATAAAAAGGGCTTGACATTAGAAAAGGAATCTCCTATAATTCCCGTCCACAAACGAAGAGACGCTGTAAAAAGCTTCAAAAGATGCAACGTGT
>Ga0256826_1002960_pt1 | contig 10266 bp, 9 predicted proteins | sample CV79metaG_FD_185975 | JGI IMG/M metagenome (GOLD analysis project Ga0256826, IMG submission 185975) | Hydrothermal vent microbial communities from East Pacific Rise, Pacific Ocean - CV79 | ecosystem: Environmental > Aquatic > Marine > Hydrothermal vents | place: Pacific Ocean: East Pacific Rise... | reverse complement strand
ATATTATTGATATTTTGCTTTTTTTGTCTATTTTCATAATTAACTAAATCTATATTTTTTCTATCTTGTTGAGATGATTTCTGAGTTTTTAAATGACTTTCTTGATATTGCAATTCTTTAGAAAAATTATCCTCAACAATCTTCTCATCTTCGTATTTGAATATATGATAATTTATAACATCATTGTTATTAAGTTGATTTGAAATAATCATAACCTTACTCCATAATATTTTTATACTCATATATTAACTTTTTATAATGTGAATTTAGTGTGGACTTGATATAATACAAACATGATTCAACTAACAAATATAACAAAGAACTTTGCTTCGCAAGAACTCTTTAAAAACTTAAATCTAAAACTAAACTCTGGAAATCGTCTTGGTTTAGTTGGTAGGAATGGAAGTGGTAAATCTACACTTTTCAAACTAATTCTTGGAGAAGAAAGTGCTGATAGTGGGGATGTAATTATCCCTAAAAACTATAAGATTGGAGCATTAAAACAACATCTTGAGTTTAGTGAAAAGACTCTAAGAGATGAAGCTGTCCTAGCTCTTAGTGAAGAGATGAAATACGATACTTATAGGGTAGAGAAGATTTTGTTTGGTCTTGGTTTTGTTCAAGAAGATTTAGATAAAGATCCACTCTCTTTTTCTGGTGGTTACCAAATACGTATAAATCTAGCAAAACTTTTAGTAACTGAACCAAATTTATTACTTTTAGATGAACCTACCAACTACCTTGACATTGTTTCACTTCGTTGGTTAAAACAATTTCTTCGTTCATTTGATGGAGAGGTTATACTCATAACTCATGATAGAGATTTTATGGACGCAGTTACTACTCATACAGCTGGAATCGTAAGAAAAAATATCAACATTATTCCTGGAAATACTCACAAATTTTATGAACAACTTGAAGCTAATGATTCTCTACATGTAAAGCAAAAAATTGCTCAAGATAAAAAAGTAAAAGAACTCCAAGAGTTCATAGCTAAAAATAAAGCTCGTGCATCAACAGCAGCACTTGCTCAATCAAAAGTAAAACAGCTAGAAAAAATGGAACTTATGGATGATTTGAATTTTGACTCAACTCTATCTTTTGATTTTAACTACAAAGATACACCTGCAAAAATCATGCTTGACACTAAAGACTTAAGCTTTGGATATAGCGCTGATAAAATACTATTTGAAAAAATTAGCTTTACACTTAGTAAAGGTGAATGTTTAGGAATCATTGGTAAAAATGGAAAAGGTAAATCTACACTACTAAATACTTTAGCTGGAGAATTAAAGCAAATAAGTGGTGAAGTCAGTTCTCATCCCTCTGTAGATTTTGCTCATTTTGGACAGACTAACATTGCTAGACTGCATCCTCAAAACTCAGTTATAGATGAGATTCACTCAGCAAACACAAAACTTGGTGCTGAACGTATTCGCGCAATTGCTGGAGCAATGATGTTTAGTGGGGATAGTGCTGATAAAAAGGTATCTCTACTTTCAGGTGGGGAAAAATCTCGCGTAATGCTTGGGCAAATTTTAGCTCGTGAAGTAAACTTACTTTTCCTTGATGAGCCTACAAATCACCTTGATATGGAAAGTATAGCAGCACTAACAAAAGCTATAACAAACTTTGAGGGAAGTGTTATCATCGTTACTCACTCTGAAGAACTTTTAAGAAGAGTATGTGATAGACTTATAATCTTTGCAAAAGATGGCGCAGAGTACTTTGATGGTGGATATGATAGCTTTTTAGAAAAGATTGGTTGGGAAGAAGAAGTTGAAGAAAAAACAACAAAAATAGCACCAAAAAATAACTCTAAAGAAAATAAAAAATTAAAAGCTGAGTTAGTAAGAGAGCGAAATAAAAAAACTTCCTCACTAAAGAAAAAAGTTGATAAACTAGAGAACAACATAATGGAGATTGAGGACGAATTATCTGTAAATCATAAAGAACTTATAGAGGTTTCAAACTCTGGAGATAGTGCGGCACTTATGGAACTTTCAAAACTTGTTGCTGATAAAGAACAAGAAGTGGAAAATCTATTTGAGAGTTTAGAAAATGTTCAAGATGAATTAGATGGAATAAACCTAGAGTATGAAGACAAAATTAATAAATTATAAAATATGTTATAATGTTAAAAATTTGCTTAGAATAAAGAAGGAAGTTAAAAAATGAAAAAAATAATGTTGTTACTTGTTGCTGTTTTAATAATAGCTGGTTGTAAAGAGAAGCCAAAGCCTAAAGTAGAAGCTAAAATAGAGTATATTGAATTTAAAGATTATTTAGATGAAGTAGTTCCAATGTTAGAGTCAGGCTATATAATTGTTCGTGAACAAAAACATGAATACTCAGCAAATATTACACCAGAATATTTTACAAATCAAGCTAAAAGAATGCATGCTAAAATTGTAATGGTTGGAAGTAAATATCGTCATAATTCCAATGATTTTTATGCTTATTATCTCAAAAAAATTGATATTAGCAAAATGATTCTAGGTGCTACACTTAAATCTATTCCTCAAAAATATAGAGTTAGAATAAATACAAATACAGGTTGTATGATAGGATTTGTATATAAAAACACTCCCGCTTATGCTAGTGACCTAACAGAAAATGATATTGTATTAGAAGCAAATTCCAAAAGTGTACTATCTTGTAAAGACTTTTCTAGAATTATTAAAAATAATGACACACTCTCATTAAATTTAAAACTTTGGGCAGATGGAAATACATTTGATATTAATAATGTTAAGCTAAATAAAGTGAAAAAAATTAGTCTTAAAAAAAAGATTAACAATACTTACACAGACTTTGAAAAAAGTTTAAATAAGTAGTTAATAAATATGATTTTAAGGTAATTTAGATTAATATGCTATCAAATAATTTCAAAGGGAATAAATGTCTAATCTTACAAAAATAGCTTCTACACTGCTACTTTCTGCAGTTACAGTAACTTTAATTACAGGTTGTAACCAAAAAAGAGTAAAGCATGTTAAACAATACTCACAGCAACGTAGTCAACAGCTAGTTATTAGAACTACCGCTCATCAAGCTCAAGAAAAAATAGTTCAAGATTTTCTTTCACTAAACTTAGATAATCAAAGTAGAAATACTGGTACTATTAGTTTAGAAAACAAAGGTGGTCAAGAACTTAAAATTCTTAGTGTTAAATCTAATAGTAAAACTTCTGACCTGTTTGAAAGATCAACTGAGTGTGATAATGTAACTATTCAACCTGGTGAAAAATGTGATATGCAAATCTCTTTTGTTGGTAAAAAAGCTGGTCGTTTTCAACAAGTTCTTACTGTAAAATCAGATGATAAAAGAAACAAAACTACTTTAATTAAAGTAAATGCATCTGCTCTAGATATAACAAGTGCAAGAATTGATCCAAGAACAGCACCTAGAAAATATTCACCAAATACGAAACTAGATTTTAATGTACTAAATAGATCTCAGTATGTAGAGATTTCTCAAACTGGTGATAAAATTCTTAATATAAAAGAGTTTAGATTATCTGGAAAAAATTCTAATAGCTTTGATTATACAACTACTTGTCCTAAAGTTTTAAAAGTTGGTGGAAAATGTAGTATGACTATAAACTATGATCCAAGTAAACAAGATGGACTTAGTGAAGCATATATCAAAATTATTGCTGATGGAGCAATTGCACCAACTAGTAAAGTTGAGTTAAAAGGTCGTACTGAAGCGTATAGCGTAGATATTTTAGAATATAAAGTTTCTAAAAATGTAACGGAATTCATGGATGATTATTTTAGTACAAATTCAAGATACTATTATCGTACAATGTTCCAATCAGACAGTGATTCAGAACTAGAAACATTAATTGATGCTCAATTAAAAGATTTTTTTCGTGAAAACAATCTTTTCAAAGCTGCAAAAGCAAACTCTGCTAATAAAATCATTAATATCTTTCCAAGAATTGAAATTACTGATTTAGTTGATGAATCAAACAATGTTATTGGTATGACTATCAATATGGGAATAAATGGAACTTTAGTTACAAAATCAAACTACAACAACTCATTTAAACTAAAAAACAATGGTCATGCTGTTTTAAGTCAAGACACAAATAGTACTACTTTTGTATCTATGGATACTGAAAAAGAATTTGTTGATAAAGAAGACTTTTCTTACTTCTTAAAACTAAAAGTTACTAATTATGAAGACAGAAATTTAGCTCTTGATCGTGTTGCAGAACTAATGGCACAAAAATTATTTAACATCCTTGGTATGAATGACCAAAAAGGAAAATAGATGAAATCTTTAGTGCTTGTATTTTTACTTTTTTCTATATCTCAGAGTGCTTCTTTTGATATGAAAGATCAGTATTCTGTACAAAGCATTGATTATGAAAATCAAGTCCTTTTGGAAGAAGAAACTCCTGAAGGAAAAGCTAGATTATTAGATTTAAAAAATAAAGCTATTGCTCAAAGACAAGATGAGTTATTAGATTCAAATAAAGCTATTCATATAAAGTCAACAAATGAAGTTAAACAAACTTTACGAGTTGGATATATGATTAGTTCTTCATCTGCAGATAGTACGATTTCAGAAGTAGAAGACACTTTTAATAGTTCTGATAAAGTTATTGTAATGGCTAAATCAGGTGATGAATTTGACTTTTATTTTCTTAAACAAGTTAATACTAAACGTATGAAACTTGGAATGATGCTAAAAGATACAAGATATTCTAACGGATGTCAAATTGATTTAATCTTCAATACTTCACCTATGAAAAGATATGGTTTAGCTGAAGGTGATATTATAACAAAAGCAAATGGTGTAAAAATCAATAAATGTAATACATTTAAATCACTAGCTTCAAAATCTAAAGCTTTAAAAATTCAGTATAATAGATATGGTGTACTAAAAGAAGCTGTACTTCCTCTAAGATAAAACTATGTTAAAGCTAATATTTTTTATCTTTTTATCTTTTTCATCACTTTTTGCGAATATTTCGCAAATGATGAAAAACGAACCTAGAGTAGCATTAGTAATTGGAAATAAAGACTATGTAAATGTAACTAGTTTAAAAAATTCTATCAATGATTCTAGACTTATCAAAAAACAACTACAAAAAAATGGATTTACTATTATTTATGGAGAGAATAGTTCTAAAGCTAATATGAACAAATTAATCAAAAAATTTATCTCTAAAATTGATAAAGGTGGAATTGCACTTATCTATTATGCTGGTCATGGTGCCCAAGTAAATGGAAGTAATTATCTTATTCCAATAGATGCGAAACTAGATGCTCAAAATGAGTTTAAATATAGTTCTATCTCTCTAAATAGCATTGTTAATAAAATTGATAATGTTAAAAATCGTATCAATATCTTAATTTTAGATGCATGTAGAAATAATCCATTTGATTCTTTTTCCAAAAAAGGTCTAGCTCCAATATCTAGTACACAAGATATTTTTATTTCCTATTCTGCACAACCTAATCAAACAGCTAGTGATGGTAAAAAAGGTGATAAAAACTCCCCTTTTACTAGATCATTAGTTAAATATATGGCTAAGGATAATCTACTTCTAGAAGAGGTATTTAAAAAAACAAGAAAAGATGTATATCAACTCACAGAAGGGATGCAAAGACCTGTTGAATATAGCCAAATTTTTGGTGACTTTTATTTTACACTAGCTAAAAATAAAAACTCTAATACAAGATCTTTAAAGCGTTCTATAAATAATGAGCCTACATTTAGAAGACATAAACGCTATATAGAACCAGCTATGGTAAAAATTCCTCATGGTAGCTTTATTATGGGTAATGATGATGGAGAGGACAGTGCTCCTGCTCATAAAAGAAATATATCCCATGATTTTTATATGAGTAAATATGAAATCACTTTTGAAGAATATGATCTTTTTTGTAAAAATAAAAAAAGACAAAGACCAAAAGATAATGACTGGGGTAGAGATAAACAACCTGTTATAAATGTTAACTGGCATGAAGCAAAAGCTTATGCTGATTGGCTAAGTAAAAAAACAAGAAAACATTATCGCCTACCAACAGAAGCTGAATGGGAATACGCATTAAGAGCTGGCTCAAAAACAATGTACCATTTTTCAGATGATGATAATATGCTTATAAAGTATGCTTGGTATAAAGAAGATACTCAACAGCATCCATATACAGTTGGTCAAAAATCTCCAAATAGATTTGGCTTATATGACATGTTAGGAAATGTTAGAGAATGGACTGAAGATAGTTTTTGGGAATATACTCGGTTTGAAAAAGATTCTAGTGCACATGAACGAATATCTGATGAGAAAGTGGCTCGTGGTGGGAATTGGTATAGTGAGTATGATGAACTATATTCACATAAGAGAGAAGCTTTAGATTCTACAACTCAAGATAATGCTACTGGTTTTAGATTGGTTTTAGATTTAAACTAAGACCACTCACTAAGTTTAGAACATATATCTACATGTGTAAGATAAAGACGTAAGTCAAACTCCACTTGATGATAGTTTGGCTGCATATGTTCACATAGTTTATAAAAAGCTTTATTGTGCTCTTTTTCTTTAAAGTGTGCTAATTCGTGTACAACTATCATCTGTAAAAACTCTTCTGGGACATTTTTAAACATTGAAGCTATTCTAATCTCATTTTTAGCTTTTAACTTCCCTCCTTGAACACGTGACACAAATGTATGTGTACCTAGGGCATTATTTATTACATTAATTTTCCCATCATATATAACTTTAGAAAGTGGTGCTACTTTTTTCATATAAGAGTTTTTTAAATCATTTGTATAATAAAAAAGTGATTTATCATTTTTAAAAGTATGAGTATTTTTATACTTATTTAGGAGGTGCGAAGAGAGCTTATCTTTCTTAATAAGCTCTAATACTTGATTTTTTACACTTGCTGGATAGTGATTCAGATACTTCAACTTCATACCTGTATTTTAACATTTATACTCTAGTTTTAAGTTGTGAATATGCAAAATTAATATTTGCTATATTTTGTAATTCCTCTAATATCTCTTGATTTGGTGTTTTATGTGTAATTTGATGAACCATTTTTATAAGTGCTGAATAAGAATCCAATTTAATACTTTTTCTTTGAAGTGCTAAAGTACTAACATAATTAATAACCTCATCTCTTGAAATAACCGAGCATCTATTTTCAAGATTTTCTAATAATATAGAAAACAACTCCTCTTCATTAGCAAAAAAATCACTAACAATTTTTTGTGCCGCATCTTCATCTAAACCACGATTATGTAAAATCTTAACCATATTAAAAGATATAGTACTAGTTTGTGTTGCATGAGTTACAGTTGCATTCAATGGCGTAGTAAGTAATGGAGAAAGAGTTAAAGCTGTTGCTACTAAAGTTGAGTAAAGTAAATTTGATTTTTTCATTTTCTTAGTCCTATTTTTAAATATAAGTAATTATAGATAAAAATAGTGTGAAAAAAGTGTCTACATGTAGAGATTTCTTATAATATCCAAACAGAAAATCTTTTACCTTTAATTTTTCCAGTACTTAGTTTTTTATGTGCCTCGTCTATAAACTTTGATTCTATAGCAACATAAGCTTGTCTATCATATATATCAATCTTTCCAATACTTGAACCACTAAGCCCAGCATCACCAGTTAGAGCACCTAGTAAATCTCCCGCACGAACCTTATCTTTTTTACCACCCTCTATAACAAGAGTTATAAACTCAGGTAACATAGTAAAACCATTTACAGTTTTAAGTTCACTTTCTTCTTTAAATAAACGAGTATCATCACGATATTCATCAGCATTACGCATCTCTCTCTCTTCATAAAGTGTAATTGCTAAGCCCTCTGCTCCAGCACGTCCAGTACGTCCAATTCTGTGAGTGTAAGTTTCTTCTCCATGAGGAATATCATAATTTACTACCATCGCCAATTCTTTTATGTCCAGACCCCTTGCGGCTACATCTGTAGCAACTAACACACGGCTAGACTTGTTAGCAAACTGAACTAACACATCATTTCTTTCGTATTGTTCTAAGTCTCCATGAATAGCAAGAGCATCTATCTTTTTTGCTTGTAAAGTACTTGCTATTTCATCAGCTTCTAGTTTTGTGTTACAAAAAACTATTACATTTTGAGGTTTGAAGTTTGAGAAGATATTTATCAGTGTGTCTATTTTCTTTCCATGACCAACTTCATAAAAATACTCTGTAATTTTATTAGCACTTTCAACTGATGTAGTTTTTACACTTATAGCATCTTGTTGTATCTCTTTAGAAACATCTAAAATATCATCTGTATACGTTGCTGAAAAAAGTAAAGTTTGTCTTTTCTTTGGAGCGAAAGACAAAACCTCATTTATCTCTTCACTAAAACCCATATCTAACATTCTATCTGCTTCATCAAGAACTAACATATCTAAGTCTTCTAAACTAAGTGTTTCTTTTTTTAAGTGTTTTAAAATACGCCCAGGAGTTCCAACAACTATATGCGCACCATGACGAAGGGAGCCTAATTGTGGACCAAAAGCACTACCACCACAAAGTGTAAGAATTTTAACATTGTGAGTTGCACGAGCAAGAGTACGTAACTCTTTAGCAACTTGGTCTGCTAGTTCACGTGTAGGACAAAGAATAAGAGATTGAATACGGAATTTCTTTACATGTAGAGCAGTTAAAATTCCAATACCAAAAGCAGCCGTTTTACCACTTCCAGTTTTTGCTTGAGCAATAACATCTTTACCATCAAGAATATGAGGTAAAGTCTCAGCTTGAATAGCTGTCATCTCTTTATAGCCAATTTCGTTTAGATTGTGAAGCATCTCTTTGCTAAGTGGAAGGTTTGAAAATTTCATAATTTATCTTTTTTAAAATTATATCTTATTATGTTGCAATAGTTACATAAAACGTTATTTTGTATAAATGGCTAATCTTAGAGATAAATACTATTCATTTTAGATAAGTAAAAAACAATACTTTTAAGCCAATTTCATAGCATCTTCAAAGATATTAACAGCTTGCATACTTTTAAGATTTAAACTCTCAATCATAACTTTATCAAGATTATACTTTTTAGCAAATAGAGCTATTCCCTCAGTATTAAAACTCTCCATATTTTTAACAAGAAGATAAATATCACCCAGTATTCCTTCCTCTCCTAATATAGCATTTTTTATATCCATATCTACATTCATATCATCTAAAATAACTTCCATGTTTTCACCAAATATAGTATCTATAAGTGATAATACACCAACAAAATAAGCTTGACCAAGCATATTGCTTCTAACATCTGGATTTATCTCTTTTAGTGCACACTCCATTATTTCTGTACGATTCTTTATCATTAACATTATTGGAGAAACTTTTTTATTTTTTGAAACAGATTTTGAATAAATCATTAGCATCAACCACTGGGCTAATGGAATACGACCAACGAGAGTCAAAATATGATGAATAGAAGATATTTTATTTCTAAAGTGAAAGGCTCCAGAATTTATATAGCGAAGTAATTGAACTGTAATCTCATAGTTTTTTTCAAACTCTGCTGTTATTTCGTCTATATTTGTATCTTCCATAAGTAATGAATATAGTTTAAGAATATTTGTTTGAGATGCATCATAGGCTGAATGTTCAAATATTTTAGGTTCAGCAAAGAAGTATCCTTGAAACATATCACAGCCAAGTTTTTTTGCTAACTCAAACTCTTCATTTGTCTCTATTTTAGTCGCTACAACTTTTAGACCATAATTTTTTAAAGCTTGTATTGTTGTTTTAACAGAGGCATCTTCTGTAAACTTTTTATCAAACTCTAGTTTAATATACGAAAGTGTATCAAGAACGTTTACATACTGTTGAAGACTTTCATCATTAAGTGCTATATCATTTACAGCAAGCTCATAACCACGTTCTTTTAACTGCTCAAATCTTTCTATAACTTTTTCATTTACCTCTACATGTACAATAGAAAATATGAAAAACTCTTTTGGCACCGTAAAGATTAAATCGTTCATCAAAAATTTTTTATCTACTTTGACAAAAGCCTTACGATTTCCAAGTATTTCATGTGTGCCAAATTTATTTAATACAGCGTTTATAACAGCAGAAGAGACATATCTATTGCTAACCCCTACTTTTTGCTTATAACCTTCTCTATAAAGAATTTCATAAGACACAAGATTTGAATTTATATCTAGTATTGGTTGGCGACCTAAATAAATATTATTCATAATAAAACCTCATAATTTAACATATATTTACATTATATTCTTTTTCTA
>Ga0256826_1002959_pt1 | contig 10269 bp, 10 predicted proteins | sample CV79metaG_FD_185975 | JGI IMG/M metagenome (GOLD analysis project Ga0256826, IMG submission 185975) | Hydrothermal vent microbial communities from East Pacific Rise, Pacific Ocean - CV79 | ecosystem: Environmental > Aquatic > Marine > Hydrothermal vents | place: Pacific Ocean: East Pacific Rise... | reverse complement strand
AACTTCCTGCTCTTTGATGAGCTTCTATAGAGATAACTTTCCCATTATGAGTAACAACAGCACCAACAGCAGGGTTTGGGTAAGTTAATCCTTGATACTCCCATGCTTTTGTTAAGGCTAATTGCATATAAAATTCAGGAGTCATAAAGTAGCCTTAGCTTTAAAATATGATTAAATTAAAACTTTAATTCCACTCAAAGTAAGTTTTAGAAGTATTTAAGTCTCCATAAGAGTAAGACTCTTCACCCTCTTTTGTCTCAACTACTATACCATTGTCATCAGCAGATTTAAGAGTACCTTTAAGTTTATCTCCACCAACAATTTTAAGTTTTACTTTTTCACCAACTGCATTTTTAAAATGAACGGGTTTTAGTAGTTTTCTCTCTATTCCAGGTGAACTTACTTCTAATCTATATCTTCCACTCATAGGAGGATTTACATCTAAAAAAGGAGATAGTTCATAAGATATGTCTGCACATAATTTTAAATCTACACCACCAACTTTTGTAATGAGTACTCTATAGATAGTCTCTTCAAACTCTGTAACAACTTCTGTATCATATAGAGCAGCACCATTTGATTCTATAATTTTTGATATTTGTGTATCTAAATTCATACTACTCATCTCCCTCTTTTTTACTACTAATTTGATTAAATAACTCTTCCATACGACTCTGATGTTCTAACAGTTCATCAAATTCAAAAGTAAATCGTGGAGCTTTAAACCAACCTTCACTCTGTTTACAATGGTTTTGAATATATCCCGATACTACTCTAAGTTGTTTTAGTGCTTCACCCTGCTCTTTTTGATTTAAAAAAGATTTATCTAGGTAAACTTTAGCATCAGAGCGACCTTTTGAGCAGACAACATCTGTAACTGTTAGGCTATTTATACGAGCATCATCAAGAGTAGCAAGAGCCTCAGGGAGGATCTCTCTTAGTACTGACTCTACTCTATGTCGCTTTATCTCTTCTTGTGTCATTTAGTCCATTACCACTTGTTCTTCAACATCTTTAAATGTTTCAATTACATCACCATCTTTAATATCATTAAAGTTTTCAAGCATAATACCACACTCATAACCATTTTTAACTTCTCTAGCATCTTCATTGAAACGCTTAAGAGATGAAATTGTACTCTCATAAACAACAACACCATCACGGATAAGTCTTGCTTTTGAGTTTCTCATTATTGATCCATCAGATACTTTACAACCTGCAATAGTTCCAACTTTACCAACAACAAATGTCTCACGAACATCAGCTTGACCTGTAACCTCTTCTGTAATAACAGGAGACATCATACCACCAAGAAGTGCTTTAACATCATCTAGTAAATCGTAGATGATAGAGTAAGATTTTATCTCTATACCTAACTCTTTTGATTTCTTCTTAACAGCACCAGTTGGTCTAACATTAAATCCTAGAACAACAGCATGTTCAGAAGCATCTGCTAGAGTTAAGTCACTCTCAGTAACTCCACCAACACCTTCGTGAATGATGTTAACTTTAACCTCTTCATTTCTAAGCTTCTCTAGTGAACCTTTAATAGCTTCAAGAGAACCTTGAACATCTGCTTTTATGATGATAGGAAGAGCTTTAAGTTGACCCTCTGCAATAAGTGCGTGTAGGTCATCAAGTGTAGCTTTTGTACTCTTAGATAACTCTTTAGCTCTCTCAAACTCTGCTCTTTTTTCAGCTAATTCACGAACCTCTTTGTCACTACTCATAGCAACTAGTTCATCACCAGCTGATGGAACACTATTTAGTCCAACAATAGCAGCAGGCGTACTAGGTCCAATCTCTTTCACTGATGAGCCATCATCTAACTTAATAGCTTTAATACGACCATAAGTAGTACCTGCTATTACATTATCTCCAACTTTTAGTGTACCATTACTAATGATTACATTAGCAACAGGACCAAATCCTTTTTCTATAGAAGCTTCAACAACAGATGCTTTTGCTTCTCTATTTGGATTTGCTTTTAACTCCATAACTTCTGCTTGAAGTAAGATAGTCTCTAGCAAATCATCAATACCTAAACCAGAGTGAGCAGATACAGGTACAAACTCATACTCTCCACCCCAATCAGCTGCCATAACATCTATTTCAGCTAGTTGAGACTTAACATTATCTGGGTTAGCTGCCTCTTTATCCATTTTATTTATAGCAACAATAAGAGGTACATTAGCTGCTTTTGCATGTGATATTGCTTCTTTTGTTTGAGGCATAACACCATCATCTGCTGCAACAACAATAATAACAATATCGGTTGCCTGAGCACCTCTTGAACGCATAGCAGTAAAGGCTTCATGTCCAGGAGTATCTACAAATGTAATTTTCTTACCATTTTTCTCTACTTGGTATGCACCAACATGTTGTGTAATTCCACCTGCCTCTTTATCGGCAACTTTTGCTTCACGAATTTTATCAAGAAGTGATGTTTTACCGTGGTCAACATGTCCCATTATTGTAATAACAGGAGGTCTCTCTACTAAGTTTTCATCTTGCTCTTCAACTTCATCATAAGCATCAGCATAATCTAGCTCATCAAGAGGGTTAACAGTTGTAACTGCAACTTCAAACTCTTCTGCTAGTATCTCTATTTCATCTTTTGATAAGAAGTCATTTTTAGTTACCATCATGCCCAGAGCAAAAAGAACTCCTACAACTTCACCAACTTTTTTATTAACTTTTTCAGCAAACTCATATACTCTTACATTTTCTGGGATCTCTACAGATGTTACATTTTCTATAGTCTCTTCTTTAATGTATTTCTTACGTTTACCACCTCTTTTAAGAGATCTTCTTTGTTGAGGACGGAATGGTTGTCTACCTTTACTAGGTCCACCATTTGCTGCATCTCTCTTTTTCATCTCTTCTTTTCTTTTTTGCTCTTGACGCATCATATCTTCATATATGTTTTTGTCAGAAAAGTCAAGAAGTACTACTTCTTCATTACCAAATCCACTATCTATATCACTTGACATACTATCGTGATTGAAAATATCTATTTTCTTACCAGCATCTCTAGCTTCAGCAGGACCTTTTTTAGCTTTTTTCTTAGGTATATAAGGTTCATAATTTTTATTACCTAAAGATATTTTAGTAGAAGCTCTAACTGGTGCTGGCTTAGCTTTTTTAACAATTTTAATACCAGTTCTTGAAAGAGTTCTTCTTCTTGGTTTAGCTTCACCATCCTCAGATTTTTTTACTTCCGTAGCACTATCATCAGTTTTTTGTACTACTGAGATGCCTTTACGCTTTTTAATAACAGGCTTAGTAACAACTACTTCTGCTACTGTAGTCTCTTCAGCTATTTGAGTTTTTACTTCTGTTACTACTTCTGTCTCTTTTTCCAAAGTTTCATTAGTAGTATTTTCAGGTTCAGCTTCTGTTGTTTTTGCTACTTCTTCAACAGGTTCAGTAACAACTTCTTCAACTTTCTCTTCAACCTTTTTAACTTTTCTTATGGCAATTGGTTTAGAATCTGATTTTTGTGTAACAGATATACCTTTACGCTTTTTAGTTACTGGTTCTTTTACTTCTTCTATAGGAGTAATATTTTCAACAACTTCATCTACTTTTGCTTCTTTAGTTACAACTTCATCTGCAACTTTTTCTTCAACTAGATTTCCCTCAATTTCAGGAGTTTTCTCTTCTGCTACTACTTCTACTTTTTTCTTAACTACTTTAAGTTTTTTCTTCTCACCAGGTTTTGAAAAACCTTTTGGTAATCTTCCATAAATTACATAGTCTACAAGAATACCAGCATTTTCTTCACTAATACTACTATTGGCTGCTTTTACACTAAAACCTAACTCTTTAGCTTTTTCTAACAATACATTATTATCTAAACTAGCTTCAGCTGCTATATCTTGGATTTTAACTTTATCCATACTTGATTAACTCCTTAATTTAAGTGCGACTTTTCGCATAGGTTGACTAGGTCAACTCACTCAAAAGTTTAACAAATCGTTCTTCATTTTGTTTGAAACGCTTTACTAAACCTTTGACTTTTTTTTCATTTTTTACACAACTATTACATAAGTAAAAGCTTCTACCTACTCCACTATATGATACTACCAATTTATCTTCTTCCCTTAATCGTATTAAAGAGTTTTGAGGATGTCTGCTTCGGCAAGATATACACATTCGTATAGGTTGTGATTTTTTCATCGCGTATTATACCAAAAAAGAAGTTAAGGCAAGCTCTTTAGTTCTTGGTAATTACTCCATTGTTATCTAAAGCTAATGTAAATACTCTAAAATGTGGAAATCTCTTCTCTAAAGATTCTGCAATTTTTTCTGCATCCTTATCATATACTAAATTAAAAAAAGTAGAACCTGATCCCGAAAGTGTACTCATAAGTGCTCCATGTTTTAGTGCAACTTTTTGAACATCAAATAGTTCAGGCATCATTTTCATTCTTCTTGCTTGATGTAGTTTATCTTTAGATGCAATTCTGAGCAAGTCCCAAGACTCTGTCATAAAAAGCCCTGTCATATAGGCAGCTCGTGAAAGAGAGTAAACAGTTTCATCTTTTCTATACATTTTAGGTAAGATAGTACGAGACTTAGCTGTAGATATGGTACGGTTAGGTACAACCACAACAGCTCTAAGATGATCTGGCATTCTTCTTTTCTTACTATATACTCTATCACCTTCAACACAAGCAACATTAAATCCACCCATTACAGCTGGTGTTATGTTATCAGGATGGTTTTCATATTTTAAAGCTCTGTTTAGTATTTCTCTTTTATTGTATCTAACACCTGCTGCCATGTAAGCTGCTGATAGTGCTGCTACTATAACGGCAGATGAACTACCTAAACCTCTTGATATAGGAATTCTATTGTGAAATTCAAATCTAAAATTATCTTCTCTTCCCGATAACTTTTTATAATTTTCATTAAATATACTTAAAAATAGAGAGTTCTTTTTTATTTTATGATTATCTGCACCCTCACCATGTGTAGATGTACTTGCAAATTTTGATGGGGTTATAATAATTTCATTTCTTAAATCTACAGCTAAACCTAAAGTGTCAAACCCTGGTCCTAGGTTTGCTGATGTTGCAGGTACTGATACAAACATAATAATATACTTCTTCCGTTAAACAGCTGCCAACATATACTCAGGCGTTGACTCTTCATCTATATTAAGATCTTGAATACTTCGTGGTAATGTAAATTCTACGGCTATGGGCTGTTCAAATTTTTTTGTTATTATAGTCTTTTTTTCCTTGATAAAGTATAGATTACCTATAGCTTTAATAGGTTTAGAGTCATTTAATTCAAAAGCACTACATGCCTTACACTCTATGCCTTTAACTATCTCAATAGTTTTTAAAATTATATATGTAAGTTTTATTGCCATGTAAGACCCTGGTCCACGAGTATATATAATCTCAGATATATTATATTTTTCTAAACATTGGTTTATAAGTATTAAAAGTATATCAGAGGTTTTTTCACTACTAGTAAGTGTTTCTATTAGAGTATTATTTTCATATACTCCTATGAGAAGAGGTTTAGAAATAGGAACTATAAGTAATTTATATTTAGGCAAAAGACTTTTCAAACTCTCTACTCTGTAACTCTTCTACTGTTAACAACTCATAATTTCTACTATCTGCCAATAGTTTTGATGTTAATTGATAGTTTAAGTCATGACTACCTGCAAAAGATTCATATTTTGCTAAAATATTATAACCACTTACCATCATATCACCCATAGCATCTAATATTTTATGTCTTGCAAACTCATTATCAAAACGCAAACCCTCAGGATTTAATACCTTATGTTCATCTAATCCTATGGCATTTTGTAAATTTGCACCTAAAGCTAAATTTTGGCTCTGCAAATATTGTATATCTTTTGCAAAACCAAATGTTCTAGCTCTTGCTATCTCTTCTACAAAATTATGCGTAGAAAAATCAAAGTTTGCACTCTGATCACCTATAACAGGATGATCAAACTTAATTCTAAAGTCAAACTTTGCAACAGAACTAGGAAGAAGCCTAACAAATTTATTGCCTTCTCTTATCTCTACGGGTTGCTTTATAGATATAACTTTTTTTGCTTTATCTAACTCTTCTATGCCTGCTTCTTCAATGAGAAGACAAAAAGATATAGAAGAGCCATCCATAACAGGCATCTCATTACCATCTACTATAACACGCAAATTATCTATGCCATAGGCATAAATAGCTGATAGAAAATGCTCAATAGTTGAGATAACCCCTCTTTTATCCCCTATAACTGTTGCCATACGAGTGTCTACAACAGAAGATGGAGATAGAGGTATACTCATAGCCAAGTCACTACGATAAAAAACAATACCTGCATCTGCCGATAATGGCTCAAGCCTAAGCTTTATTGGCTCACCCTTATGTAAGCCTATTCCAATAACTTCAACAGGGTTTTTAATGGTTCTTTGTCTCACCGTAGCACTCCTCTCATATATTCAATATCTGTATTGTACAATAAAATTATTAAAAATAGTAAAATATTGATATAAATCAATCAAGGCTTAATTTTCACCTATAATTTCATCTGCTTGCTTAAATACATTATCTATAAACTTTCTAATCCAAGTTTTATCGAACCATTCAATTGGTCTTACTTCTATGCCTTGAACCAATATACCAAAGTGTAAATGATCTCCAAGTGCTAATCCTGATTTTCCTGTTTTAGCTATAACTTGTCCTGCCTTTACTTTATCATCTATATTTACAAGTAGTTGAGAACAGTGTCCATAGAGAGTATATAGTCCTAAACCATGGTCTATCATAGGCATATTTCCATATATTCCATTATCTTCTGCATATACTACTGTACCTGCATTTGAAACTTTTATATCTGCCATAGAAGTACTTGCTAGGTCATATCCTACATGGTATGATTCAGACACTACATTATCTTTTGTTTTATAATAGTAATATCTATGATCTCCAAAGCTAGCTACTTTTTGTCCATTTCTAAGAGGATAAAATCTTTTTATTTTCCAAGACTTAAGCATTTTAGTTGAAATTTTTGAACTAAATTTATGAATTATTTTTTCATTATCTAATCTCATAGTTTCATTTATAGCTTTAAGTTTTTCTAACTTATCTGAAACTGATGCATACTCTGGATTACTTGATGCTAAATCTGTAATTTTACCATCAATAAATTTATCTGATGCTTTTATTTGAGATGTTTTATATGATGGATTTTTATGATAAAAAGGTATTTTAGTTACTCTTTTATTGTTTGCTTTATCTGTTGCATATATTTTTGCTGAAAAAGTATTATCTGAAAATGGCCAAGCTATAAGTGTAGCATAATAACCCTCTTTTTTATATGGTTGAGCTTTAAACTTATTTCCATTTGCTTCTACATAAAGTTCTTTCAAGTTTTCATCATTTGCTTGAAAAACAACTAATGCAGAGCCACCTTGATTTATCATTCTTGAATTTGCTAAAATATTTACATTTGGTCTTTTATAGTCTACTTTAATATTTATCTCTTTTTGAGCAATATTTCCTTTAAACATATTCCACATGCTACCATCTATAATCTTAACTTTTAACTTAAGATTATCTGTTAACTTTTTAAACTTATCACTCTTTGGATACTCTATCTTTAGTACTTCACTACTTGTATTTAAAGGAAATTCACCTTTACTTATTAGGGTATCACTATTACTATCATTTAAATATATTTCATAACTTTTAAGTGCAATATTATCAGATACATCTATCTCTAAAGAGTCTACTCTATTCCAATATATTTCAGTTTCAGTTTCTATTTTAGGGCTGTTTCTATCAAAATCTGGAGAGATATATACATACCAAGCTGTAGCAGCTATAGCTACTAGTAATGAGATACTCATAAATTTACCTAAAACTGAACCTCTTTTTTGTCTATTTCTTCTCAATTAATAACCTTTTTATATTTTTTACTATTATATCTATTATTTCTTCTAAATTACTTACGCTTGTTATAAATCCAGCTGCAACATTGTGTCCACCACCACCAAACTCTTTAGCTATTGATGCTACATTAAAGCTTTTACTCCGTAAAGATACACGCAAACTATCATCAAGTTCCATTACAAATATTGAAACCTCAACAGTAGCTAGTGATCGACCATAATCAACAATACCCTCCATATCTGGTATTTTAGCACCCGTTGCCTCTATATCTTTTTTTGTTACAAATGAGCTAGCTATTTTTGCTTCACAATATAACTCCATATTTGCCAATGCTCTTTGCAAAATACGAATAGAACTTAAAGATCGTCTTTGTGTAAAGTTAAAAGCAACTTCATTAGGCTTAGCACCTAATTCTACTAACTCATTTGCAACTCTAAATACCTCTTTATTTACAGAGTTTGTTGTAAAATACCTAGTGTCTGATAGTAGTGCCGTATAGAAACAAGTTGCTACTAAATTAGTAATAGTAAGAAAACTTCCAAATACTTCATAGGCTACTTGTGAAGCTGAAGCATAATCATCCATAACAATATTTAGGCTACCATAATTAGTATTACTTTTATGATGATCAATATTTATAATATCTCTTTTTCCTAAATCAAACCCTAGTCGATCTATGCTTCCACAATCACAAGCTATAATAGTACTATCATCATAATCTATTTTATTTTTAATTTTAGAAAATCCACTTAGAAAGTCTAAATATTTTGGTATATTTTGAGAACCATTTACTATCTCTACTCGTTTAGTTTTATCTTTTATTAAAAGATTATATATACCCAAACCTGTGCCAATAGTATCAGCATCTGGGTTTAAGTGAGTTAATATAGTTATATTTTTAGTACTATTTAGTTTTTCTTTTAACTCTTCAATGAGAAGATTATTGATTGGCATTTAAATCTTCAACTTTCATAGACAGATCAATCCACTTTGACTGATGGATAATAGAACCTGAACTAATAGCATCTACACCCGTTTTTGCTATAGCTTCTATAGTTTCTAGTGTTACATTTCCACTAGCTTCCAATAAGATATGGGGGTAGTTAGTATCTCTAAACTCTACTACCTCTTTGGTTTGAATTAAATTCATATTATCACACATAACTATGTCAGCTCCTGCACTCATGGCTTTTTTTACCATAGTCATACTTTCACACTCTATTTCAACTTTAGAAGTAAAAGGGATTTTTTGACGAACCTCTTTCATAAATTTATCCAAGTTGTCTATAGTTTGTAAATGTGTATCTTTAAGCATTAGACAATCATCTAAACCCATACGGTGATTTATACCACCACCACATCTAACAGCATACTTTTCAAACTCTCTTAATAGTGGTCTTGTTTTTCTTGTATCTAGTAGCTTTACACCTGTATCTTTTATGGCATCTACATAAGATGCTGTAAGTGTTGCTATAGAACTAGCGTGAAGTACTACATCTAAAATAGAACGCTCCAGTGACAAAATAGTTTTTGAATCACCACTAATAAAAATAAGCTTATCTCCTTTTTCAAACCTACTACCATCTTTACAATGCCATTCTAATGTAAGTTCATACATTTTAGCAAATCTATCTACATACTCTCTACCTGCAAAAACACCACTACTCTTTGCTAGTATAAATGCTCTTATTGGTTTACCTACACTTATACGAGAAAAAAGATCCCCTCTTCCTACATCTTCACTTATCATAGCTTTTAAAAACTGTTCTTTTAACACTAACTCATCCTTTTTTAATTCTCTTTATCATTATATGATTTAACTACCAATACTTTAGCAATCATATGCTGAAAATAGCCTTGTTTATATACTTTTATTACTTTTTAAGTATTTTTGTAATTTAAACAATTATGTTCCATAAATATCCAAAATAAAAAATAATTTATAATAATTATAAAATTGTTTGATTTAAGTCATTATTTCTGTTAGTATTTGTTTTAGAATGCTGTTGAGGAAGAATGGCGTTGAATTTATATTAGTGAAAGGTGAATATGGGTAATAGAGATACAATAAAAACTGATGTTCTAATAGTAGGTGGTGGACCAGCTGGCTTAGCTACAGCAATAGAGCTTGCAAATCAGTTTAAGCAAAATAGTGAAGATAAGAGGATAATACTTATTGAAAAAGGTAGTGAGATAGGTTCTCACATACTTTCAGGTGCAGTTATAAGACCAAAAGTATTTGAAGATTTACTAACTACAGAGGAGTTTGATGCTATTCCATTTGACTCTAAAGTTACTACAGATGTTACAGTAAAATTAAATGATGAAGGTCAAATGGAGTTA
>Ga0256826_1002958_pt1 | contig 10269 bp, 9 predicted proteins | sample CV79metaG_FD_185975 | JGI IMG/M metagenome (GOLD analysis project Ga0256826, IMG submission 185975) | Hydrothermal vent microbial communities from East Pacific Rise, Pacific Ocean - CV79 | ecosystem: Environmental > Aquatic > Marine > Hydrothermal vents | place: Pacific Ocean: East Pacific Rise... | reverse complement strand
GGTGCGATAGCAATCGCCCCCTACGCATCCCCAATATTTCAATAGATGAGGTTTCAACCCAACAAAAAAATATGCTACAATAAACAAAAAAAAGGATTCCAATGAAAACAAGAAAAAATCTAATGGTATTGGTGCTATTGTCTCTCTTTTTGAGTGTGGGGGTTGCAGATAGTAATGTGACTGATGGAAATGTGACTGTAAGCAATATAGAAAAAATAAAACAACTTTTGGCAGAAAGAAAAAAAGCTAAAGCAGAAAATGCAGCAGCTAGATTGGCAGCAGCAGCCCAATAAATTTTCCCCACAAATTGTGGGAGTGCCTCTACTAAGGCAGAACACTTTTTGTAAAAAGCTACAAAAACCCAACCCTTGACAACCCCCACCACAAACCGTTATAATCTCTCGTGACAATCGTGACATAATTTTATATTTATTTAAGGTTAAAGATGAACAAAACGCTCAAACAGATTCTAAAAATCTTTGCAACCAACCCCTAGAAAATATTATAATCTCTCGTGTATATCGTGTACTACTTTTTTATGATATTGCTATGACTAGCTTTTATGGTGGAATACATGGTTATGAGTCTCATCTACCGAAAAAACAACAAACTCTGCACCATCTACGAAAACCAAGAGATACAGACTCAAAGAGAGGTAAGTTTAGAGGAGATTGAGAGAGTGAAAAGGGAGTTGGGGTTGCCTGTTTGATAGGCATGGGTAGGGTGTTTTCCCATGAAAACACCGTCAAAACCAAACAATAATAATCAACCCATTTTGATGGCGTATTTTGATGATTTATGATTATACATATAGATAGCGTTTAGATTTTTGGTGTTGAATTTATGCTGATTTCCATTTGACGGTGTTTTCATGGGAAAACACCCTACCGATTTTTGTTATAATATACAAAAAAGGAGGAATATGAAATGAAAGCAAAACTAATATTTGATTTACCCGAAGATAATTCTGATTATCTTCTAGCTAATAGTGCAAGTGGTATGTTTACTATACTGTATAATTTACAGCAAAAACTAAAATATGAATTAAAGCATAATGATGATTTGTCTTCAGAAGTTGATGCTTACTTAGAAAAACTTTATAATGAACTTAGTGAGGACATTGCAGAGTTGCCTTGTTCTTGTGAATTTTAGGGCTAAAATTCTTCCTCTTTTCGACGATAAATAAAATGGAAGAGGAGTTTTTAAACAGGTGTGACGATAAGCCGGGTTTTGTCGTGGGTAGTTATTTATCTAGGCGTATTGTTGCCAATACGCTCAAGCGAGACACCAGTGTCAACTAAATGACTTTATGAGATTTTTACCATGTGCCTCTTGCTACGAACAGGGTTTACCTAGCTACCTATGTTACCATAAGTACTGGTGGTCTCTTACACCACCCTTTCACCTTGACCATCTACCTATCGGGAAATAGGGGGAGGGGGAAAGAAAAAAAATCTTCTAAGATAGATAAATGGCTGTCTACTCTCTGTTGCACTTGCCCTCAGATTACTCTGGCCATCCGTTAGATGGAGTTCCATCTCACATGTAGCCCGGACTTTCCTCTCGTGACTCATTATAAGCCACCAGCAACTACCTGTCACACCTAATCGAATTATAACATAAAATTTTAAAAGAGATAGTTTATCTCAAAACGAATCTCTTTATAAGAGGGGTCTGTTTTGTATGTTTTATCAAGATTCAAAACTTTATGGTCTTGATAGATAAAGGCTGTACGCAGTTTGGCTATAAAATTTGGGTACTCTGTAAAGCGTTTAACCAAGTCAACGGTTAAGACATTTACATCGGCAGAGACTCCTGCTTTTTTATCATCAAAATCTTCTTGGGCATAACGCATCATAAATCGACCACCATCAATAAGTTTTGCTTTGTTTAAATCGTAATCGGCTCGTATCATAAAGGTCTCTGTATTGGCGTACCAGTTGGTTTGCCCCATGGCTCGTGAGTAGCCAGAGGTAGGAAATCCACGCCAAGGGCTGACTAGGTCTGCTTGGTCAGCTATTTTTGAGTAGCCAAAACGCACACTTCCTGCACCTTTAATAAAGTCAACTCTTCCTGCGATAAGTGCAGAAGATAAACTGTTGGGGTCTTTATATCCAGTAGTATTGTTACGAAGATTTGCTCCACCAATATCTCCTGCTCCGTTATCAAATTGTTTTAAATAACGTACAGAGGGTTTTATTTTGGCAAAAGGTGTCTTTATAGTGTAAGCTCCTTCAAAAATAGCTGTTGATAGTAAGTTTGGAACGGTTAAAAAATCAGCTCGTAGAGTGGTATTTTTAATACTTCTATTTTTAAGATGAACAATAATAAGCTTATCATTAATACCTTTATCTTTTAACTTATTAATCGTTAATCCTTGGTGCATTGCTCCATCATCATTTTCACGCCATTGTGCATAGGGTTCATCTGCACTGTCGTAGGCTAAAACATGATGAAAAGAGTCATGGTCACGTAGCTTTTGCTTTGTAATGTACGCCATTTTTACTTTTGTTTTTGAAAAAGGACGCAGTTCAGCATAGATACCTTGAAAGGTATTTGGAATCATCTTGGTATCGTTGGATTTAGCCAAGCTAGTTTCCATCGTAAATTGACCTATTTTAAGATGGTTTTTCCCCTGCTTATATTGAATATAGTTTTGAGCAAAAACTGTATTGCCATAGTTGCCAGAAGTTGCAAGGTCGTATCTGTTTAATGTATCTTTTCCTGAACGATACAATGAAGAAGGGGTGTCACTGTTATGCCATGGATTTTGAGTGGTATAGAGACCAGAGGTAAATGAAAATCCATTAAATGAAGCACTTTTATAGAGTAAACTACCACCAACACCCAAGGCGTAGTGGTCTATGCCTTTACTTCGGGTATCAAAATTAAAATAATTTAGACGTAAACGACCATAAAAAATTCCTTCGCTTAAAAAGTCTTTTAATGTATCGGCTTCTTCTGGTAAAAGGACGTATTGAAGTGTCATATTACATTTTATTTTCTGTTTTACAACGGGGTTATTATTGCTTATATTTTTTTTATTAGCATATGTTAATGATGTCATACTCAAAAGTAGAATGAGTAAAAATCTCATTTAATTCCTTCTGTAATTTTTTAGTTAAATAGATTTTTTTTAATAGTAAATCATAGTGTATCTTTATAATGCACTATATCTTTTTTTTTTGTTAAAATTGTAAAATTTTCTTTGAATATTGCTAATAGATGTAACAAGCTTTAAGCCCGAAATAACAATCTATTATAGAGTTCTATAGAAAATCTTGAATCGTGTTAAATTTGCGTTATAATACGTCCATTAATTTGAGAAGGTTCATCAATGCAATCAAACTTTTCTACTTTAGACTGGATGATATTTGCTTCCTATTTTTTACTGCTTATTCTAACTTCTGTTATCCTTAGCCAAACAAAAATTAAAACCTCGAGAGAGTACTTTACAGGTTCAAATAGTATGCCCATGTTTGCTGTGGCAATATCTGTTTTGGCTACTTCGCAATCAGCGGCTACTTTTTTAGGTGGTCCTGAATATTCGTACAAGCACGATTTAACATTTTTAGGGTTTTATGTATCTGCTTTTTTAGCTGTTATTTTTGTAGCAAAAGTGTTAGTCCCCAAATTTTATGCTATCAATGCGATAACCGTTTATGAATATTTAGAACATCGCTATGGCGAGACATCAAAACGATACGCAGGAATTATGTTTTTAGTTGGTCGTTTATTTGCATCGGGAGCGAGGCTTTATATTGGTGCTTTAGCTATTTCTATGATACTTTTTTCAGATATATTGGCAACTCATATTGCTATCTCTATCGCTATTTTGATGATTGGAGCATTGGCATATACTTATTTTGGTGGGGTTAAATCGGTTATATTTTCAGATATTATCCAAGCTATTACCTATGTAGGAGCAGGGATTGCTGTACTTGTTTATCTTTATTACTCTTTGGATACTGATTTCTCAACCATTATGACGACTCTCTCTACTGATAATAAGTTAAAATTGGTGGACTTCTCTTTTTCAGGTGGTTTTACTGTTTGGACACTGTTGACAGGTTGGTTTTTGCTGAATATCGCGGCTTACGGACTTGACCAAGATATGACTCAACGGGTGCTTACCTGTAAAAATAAAAAAGAGGGAGAGAAATCGTTAATTTATGCTCTTGTTTTTACCATTCCCGTTGCATCTCTTTTTTTGGTTATTGGTTTACTTCTTTATATCTTCTATCAACATCCTGAAATCTCAAATATCTCTTCGGCGTGTATTGACCAAAATGTAGATGGACAAAGTGTTAAAATATTTATGTTGTATATTTTAAATGAGATGCCCGAAGGGTTACGAGGTTTAGTTACTGTTGGAGCAATTGCTGCTGCGTTATCGTCTACCAATTCGGTACTCTCTGCTATGTCTTCGGTAGCTGTCGAAGATATTTACAGACCTTGGTTAGCAAAAGAGGGTCAAAATGAAGAGCATTTCCTAAAGGTAAGTAGAATTATGGTATTGGTTTTTGCTCTATTGCTATCTATTATGGGAATGGTTAGTTTTTATTGGCAACAGTACACCGAGTTGCCTCTGTTAAACTTTGCTCTAGGAGTAATGGCATTTGCCTATGCTTCGTTACTTGGTGTTTATGGTGCAGCTATTTTTACAAACAGAGGTAACGAAACCAGTGTTCTTTGGGCTTTGATTGGTGGGTTTTTAACGGTACTTCTTTTACAACCCTATATTATTGGTTCTCTTATTGATGTTAAAGTCGATTTTTCTATTATGATGATTGTTGGAACATTGGTTTCATTTTTAATTATGATGACAGGGAAGTTTGAACGTGTCTAAGCTCTATATTGGTTTAATGTCAGGAACTTCGCTTGATGGTGTAGATGTTGCTTTGTGTGAAATAGATGCTAAGTCGTGTATTTTAAAAGCTTCCTGTTTTTTAGCCATGCCATTAGAGTTAAAAGAGGAGATACTAAGGGTCATTCATGGCACAACGACTCTAAAACAAGTGGGTAAAATAGACCATAAGTTGGCTCTTTTTTTTGCAAAGGGTATTCATATTTTACTCGAACAAGAGAAGTTAAACCCCAAAGAGGTAGAAGCTGTTGGTTCTCATGGGCAAACCGTTTGGCATGAACCTAATGGAGAGTATCCTTTTTCGATGCAGTTGGGCAATCCTTCACTTTTAGCTGTCTTGACAGGTATAGATGTGGTGGCAGATTTTCGAGCAAAAGATGTAGCACTTGGTGGTCAAGGAGCTCCTTTTGCTCCTGCGTTTCATCAGTTTTTGTTTTCTCATTTAGAAGCTTGTACCATTCTTAATATTGGAGGGATGGCAAATATTTCTATATTAGGTCAAGAGTTAATCGGATATGATACAGGCTGTGGAAATGTTTTGATGGATTTATGGATTCAAGAGCAACGAAATAGAGCGTACGACAAGGATGGAACTTGGGCAAAAACAGGTAAAGTTCATAGGCAACTTTTAGAAAACATGTTGTTGGATAGCTATTTTAACTTAAATTTTCCTAAAAGCACAGGAAGAGAATATTTTAATAAGAAATTTTTAATAAACTATTTAGAACCATTGGGTAGAATATCTAAATCAGATGTTCAAGCCACACTTTTAGCCTTGACCGTAACGTCAATTGCAAATGAGATTAAAAAATTTAATATTAAACAAGTGTTGGTTTGTGGTGGTGGAGTTAAGAATGTTTTTTTGATGTCTGAATTACAAAAAGAGTTACCTTTTTTAGAAGTAGTACCTACTGAAAAGTATGGTGTGAGTTCAGATAATATGGAAGCAATGATATTCGCATGGTTTGCACAGAAGCGATTGGCGGAGGAGTCAATCGCTTTAAAATCTGTGACGGGTGCAGAAAATAATACAATATTAGGGGGAATTTATGCAACGAATTAAAGCATGGATTGACACATTAGGATATAGAGATTATAAGATAGAAATGGTCGGTGGGGATGCCAGCTTTAGAAAATATTTTAGACTGTTTGTAAATGAAAAGAGTTACATTATTATGGATTCTAGTGCAGATGTGGACAGTTTGTATCCCTTTATCGATATTTCGGTACGACTGCTTAAAGCCAAAGTAGAAGTGCCTAGAATTATAGCTCAAAATTTACAAGATGGTTATCTGTTGATTACAGATTTGGGTTCACGGCATTTAGCCGATGTACTAAGCCCCATGAGTGTGGAGCTTCTTTATATGAAAGGTATTCATGAGATTATTAAGATTCAAGAAGCAGACACCACAAACATGGATGTTTACGATAAAGAATTTTTAATGTTCGAGATGAGTATTATGCAAGAGTGGTACATGAATGAACATCTGCATCAAGAGCTTAGTGAGGAAGAACAGACAATTTTAGATGATAGTCTAGAGATGATTGCAGATGAGGTACTTTCTCAACCACAAGGCTATTTTGTTCATAGGGATTTTCACTCTAGAAACATTATGATGGAGACAGGACGAAAGTTAGTAATTATTGATTATCAAGATGCAAAAATAGGTGCATTAACCTATGATTTGGTCTCTATTTTAAAAGATGTCTATGTACGTTTTGACTCAAAACAGATGGAGAAGTTGGCACTGGAGTTCAAAGCATTAAAAGGCATTGAGGTGTCCGATGAACAGTTTATCCGTTGGTTTGATTGGATGGGACTTCAACGTCATATTAAAATATTGGGTATTTTTGCTCGTTTGGACATACGCGATGGAAAACCTGCCTATTTAAACGACATCCCTTTGACATTAGAGTACATCAATGAAGTTTGTTCAAAATATGAAGAGTTAAAGCCGTTAGGAAAATTGTTGAAAAGATAATATAATGTGCTTATAATTTAAAAAAAGAGATACTATTATGACAGCAATGATTTTAGCAGCAGGGTTAGGAACTCGTATGCGACCACTAACCAATGATACACCAAAACCTCTTCTTGAAGTTGGAGGAAAGCCTTTGATTGTTTGGCACATCGAAAGCCTAAAAGCATCAGGAATTACGGACATTGTAATTAATGTTGCTTACCTTGGTCATAAAATTATAGACTATTTGGGCGATGGTTCAGCGTATGGAGTAAAGATTCAATTTTCAGATGAACAAGAAGAGGGTGCATTAGAGACAGCAGGAGGGATTGTAAAAGCTCTGCCTCTGCTTTCGGATACTTTTTTAGTAGTTAATGGAGATGTTTGGACAGATTTTTCATATACGTCGGATTTTTCTTTAGAGGATGGACTCTTGGCTCATTTGGTTTTAGTGGATAATCCTGCACACAATCCAAATGGCGATTTCTTTTTAACAGGGAGTTTGGAAAAATATACTTTTTCAGGCATAGGCTATTATTCTAAAAAGATGTTTTCAGATTTAACGTATGCTAAACAGGCGTTAGCACCACTACTTTTTGAGGCTATTGATGCCAAGAGACTAACAACGGAATACTATACAGGTGCTTGGCACGATATTGGAACACCTGCACGTTTAGAGTTTTTAGAGAGACAATTGTCTGAAAATGTATTGTAGACGGTTTCTCTTAAGTTTTTTATTTCTATGGACTTTTCTTTATGCTGATGTCTTAGGTATTGGTAATGAGGAGTTTTACAAGACAAAAGGCTTTATCTCCTATACCTTAGCAAATGACTTAAATGAGACTCCTCATTCATTAGAGGGACGAGTATGGACAAAGGGTAAAGATACATTCAATACCTTTAAAAATGCAAATAAAGCCTATTGGGCTAAAATTAAATTTAAAAATCTTTCCAACACTTCAAAAACATACTATATTCAATCTGAAAATCAATTTACCTACTCTATTGAGTTCTATTTTGTAAAAAATAATAAAGTTTTGGACTATATTCAAGATGGTGTGATTCATAAAAATAAAGAGCGTGCATTTAATGTAAATCATATGACTTTTCCTATTACCCTTTTAGCTCATGAAGATGCAACTGTTTTTTTTAAAATTCGTAATTATAATAAGATAGATATAGCATTTTTTTTACGAACGAAAGAGTATCTTTTAGATTTTTATCAAAGCTATAATGTGATAGAAGGGCTTTTTTTTGGAGGAATGTTAATTATGATGCTCTATAATCTATTTCTCTATTTTCTTTTAAAACACCCTGCCTATCTCTATTACGTTTTTTATACGTTTTGGTTGGTTATCTATTTTATTGGACTTTTTGGTTTTTCTCAGCGTTATTTTCCTGATTATAAATGGATGTTTTATATGAGTTCTGGGGCATTTTTTGTCTCTATGACACTGTTTATTCAATCTATTTTACATCTAAAAGAGAAGCTCCCTAGGGTCTATGTCTTCTTTAAAGCTTTTTTATTTTATTTTATTATTTTTACGCTTTTGAACAGTATTGTTCTTGAACTGCACTCTTTTTTTTATGCACAGATTCTTTTTGATTTATTTTTTATTTTAGTTCCTATTTATGTGGTTTTTGTTATCTCTACCACCTATTATCTTGCTTTCTATCAAAACGATACCGTAGCTCAATTTTATGCCGTTATATGGACAATTGTCTCTTTGGTAGGGCTTCTTCTTCCGTTGGTGTATCTTAATCTTTTTGAAGCAAACATTCCTTCGGATTATATTTTTCAATTTTTAATACTTTTTGAAGTTCTATGTTTCTCTTTTATATTGGCGTATAAAATTAAATTGATACAAAAAGAGAAACAGAGTCAATCTTCGATACTTATTCAACAAAATAAGTTGGCATCAATGGGCGAAATGATTTCGATTATTGCCCATCAGTGGAGGCAACCTCTTAGTGAAATTAATGGAATAGTTCTAGAGATAGACGTGAATAATCGTAGAAAAAAGTTGGATGATGATACCTTAGAGAAACATTTAAATGAAATAGAGGCATCGACAGCGTATCTTTCTGGAACGATTAGTGATTTTATGAATTTTTTTAAACACGATAAAAATGTAAATTATTTTTATATTTCAGATGCAATTAATAGAGCTACCAAATTACTCTCTTTATCACATAGAAAAAATTGTATTGAAATTATTGTTGAGATAGAAGAGAATATTGAACTCTACAGTTATCAATCTGAATTGATTCAAGCACTTTTGATTCTAATGAACAACAGTATTGATGCTATTACTATTAATGAAATTTGTCAACCTAAGATTATAATAAAGAGTAAAAGAGAGAATCAAAATATAGTAATTAGTATAGAAGATAATGCAGGAGGTATTCCCTTGGAGATTATGGAAAAAATTTATAATCCGTACTTTACAACCAAACATGAGTCTAAAGGAACAGGCTTGGGACTTTATATCTTAGCTATGCTTATAGAGAAGAGTATGCAAGGATTTGTTAACATTCATAATGTTAACGAAGGCGTTTTATCTACCCTATCTATTCCCATTAATATTAGTAAAGAGTAGCATCACTATTGAATCACATTGTTATGGAATAATGGTGCGAATTACTTTTAAGAATTGAATAATATTTATTTTTATTCTTAACCTGTCTAAAGGAGGCATAGAAATTTATCGTGAAAGCATTAAAAAGTTTAAATATATTGTATGTAGAAGATGAAGAAAAAATTATTGAGAAATATGCGTATTTTTTAAGAGAGTTGTGTCATACGCTCTATATTGCTCGTGATGGAGAAGAGGCATTTCAGCTCTATAAAGAAAAGAAAATTCATCTGATAGTGATGGATTTTTTAATTCCTAAAATGAATGGTATGTCTTTGGCTAAAGCAATTCGAGCAGAAGATGAGAACATTGCATTGATTGCTTTAACAGCACATTCTGACAGAGAGATACTTTTAGATATTGTTGCATTAAACTTCTCTGCTTATCTTATTAAACCTGTTGGACGAGTCGATTTGATGAACGCTCTTTTAAAAGTGGCGAAAAAAATAGAGTGTGGACGCAACATCCCTTTGGCTTATGATTGTATATGGGACAATAAAAGCAAAACACTTTTTTGTTCTGATGAATCTATTGTTTTAACAAAAAGAGAGTTAAAGCTTTTTGAGCTTTTAGTAAGTAAGGCAGGAGTTCCTTGTAATGAAGATGAAATTTTCTTCTATGTTTGGGGTGATGAGATAGACCGAACTATTACTAACTCATCTATTCGTACGTTGGTTAAGAATTTACGAAAAAAAATACCAAAAGATTTAATAAAAAATCAATATGGTGTTGGGTATAAAATCGAATTTTAATCCGTTTTTATATTTTGTTGTAAATAGTGTGCAACAGCATGTTCATCATTACT
>Ga0256826_1002957_pt1 | contig 10272 bp, 13 predicted proteins | sample CV79metaG_FD_185975 | JGI IMG/M metagenome (GOLD analysis project Ga0256826, IMG submission 185975) | Hydrothermal vent microbial communities from East Pacific Rise, Pacific Ocean - CV79 | ecosystem: Environmental > Aquatic > Marine > Hydrothermal vents | place: Pacific Ocean: East Pacific Rise... | reverse complement strand
AGACCTATACAGATAACTTATGATCTAAGTAGTTTTTGGAAGAACTCTTACTCTGAAGTGAGAAAAGAGATGAGAGGAAAGTATAAACGCCACTACTGGCCAGAAGATCCTTATGAGGCAGTAGCTACAAAAAAGACAAAAAAGCATATGATGGATAAAGAAAAAAAAGAGTAAAATTTCATAAAAAAGAGATGCTATCGTCATGAGTTCAACTATTTTTGCCCTACAGTCACCAGCAGGTGGTTTTTTAGATGAAGAGATGATTCGATTTAACAAAAAATTTGATGATTGGTGTGTACAATTTGATAATTTTGAGGATGCAAATCTTATAGCTCAAAGTCTAGAACATAGAGAAAGTGTGAATATAGTTGAGATAACACCTTTGAGTTATCCTCAGTATTTTTTTTATACACTTCAAGGTGATATTCATGCAACTAGGCAGGTTAAAGATAAAATTATCTGCATAGTCGAACCCTTTATGGGCTCAAACTTCCGCCTTGCCATATGTGACATAAATACCAAACATGTAAGATTGACAAACACTCGCTATAAAACTGTGCTGAGTGTTGAGGGTGCTTTTGCTCATTATGAAGAGTAAAACTTGATATAATGCGATAATTAGTTTATATAAAAAGAATAAAAGATGAATAGAGAAGAAGAATTATCACAACTTGGAGCAGGTGAGACGGAGTATAAGTACTCGTATGACCCTAAACTACTTGAAACTTTTGAGAATGCACATCAAAAAAATGATTACTGGGTTACTCTAAATGCCGATGAGTTTACCTCTCTATGTCCTATCACTTCTCAGCCAGATTTTGGAACACTCATCATTAACTATATTCCAGATGTGAAGATGGTTGAGAGTAAGTCGCTTAAACTCTATCTTTTTAGTTTCATAAATAATGGTGAGTTTCATGAAGATGTTGTGAATAAAATAGGTAAAGATTTAGTGGCATTAATGGAGCCAAAATATCTTGAAATTGTAGGGCTTTTTTATCCTCGGGGCAACATTAGTATTCACCCTCGTTTTTTTTACTCAAATAAAGATGAAAAGTATAAAAAGATAGAAGAACATAGGTTTTTAAATGCCAATATAAACCCTCAAAGAGTAGGATGAATGCAGTTAAATAAAATAGATATAAGAGAAGGTACAAGAGTAGAGTTTCACTCAAATGAGTTACTCTTTTTAGCTCATAGTGGACAGCCTTATCGTGGTTCTTTGTATGTGAAGTTTGAGTCTCTTGGTGAGAGTTTTGATACTGTGAATTTTAAACGATATATCACTTCACTTCGCTCAATTACTCTAAATGCCGAAGATATTGCCTATGAGGTATATAGTAAAATAGATGAAACAATAGAGTCTAAAAATCTTGGTGTTGTTGTTGACTTGAGTGCTAGAGGTGGTATATCTCAGCATTTGAGTTTTGGAACAGAGTTTGTTGTGACTCAAAAAAATAATATATTTCAAGTAGGATAGAGATGAAGAGTAGTAGTTCTATAGCCATAGGTGGTTTTGATGGTATGCACATTGGGCATCAAGAACTTTTTAAGCAGCTTGATAAAAATGGAACTATTGTTGTCATAAAAACGGATTTTGCAAATTTAACACCTTATAGATATAGAGAAAAGTTTACAGATAAACGCATAGTTTACTTCAAGCTTGAAGATATACGTCATCTTGATGGAGAGGGCTTTATGAAACTTCTCAAAGTAAACTTTCCAAATTTAAACAAAATAGTTGTTGGTTATGATTTTCATTTTGGTAAAGATAGAAAATACTCTTTTAAAGATTTAGGTGAAATGTTTGATGGAGAGGTTATTGTTGTAGATGAAGTGAGTCATAACAGTGACTCCGTTCATTCTCATAAAATTCGTGCAAAACTTCAAATAGGTGATATCAAAGGGGCTAATGAGTTTCTTGGTCACAACTACACGATAGTAGGAAAACAGATACAAGGACAGGGAATAGGAGCTAAAGAATTGGTAGCAACTATCAATATAGAAGCACCAAGTTTTTTAATGCCAAAAGAGGGTGTTTATATAACACTAACTCGTATAGATAATGAAGAACATTTTCATCCTTCTGTGAGTTTTATAGGTCATAGAGTTACCACTGATGGAAGTTTTGCAATAGAGACCCATATACTTGATGGTAAAGTCCTTTGTGAGAAAAACGCAGACATAAGGTTTGTGGAATTTATACGAGAAAATGAGAAATTTGACTCTTTAGAGAAATTAAATATAGCTATAAAAGCAGATATAGTAAAAGCAAGTAAAGAGCTGAAATTTTTGCAGTTATAAAGGAAATAAAATGAGCATAGAAAGAATATATCTAGAAGAACGTGAACCAATTCACTTTAAGTTTGAACAAAATGAGATTGATTTTGTAGTTGATGAGATAGGAATGAATTGGAAAGGAAATGGTAACTTTACCATCCTACATATAAAAAAAGTAGAGATGACAACTTGGGATATGATAGCTGCATTTGCTGATTTTCTTAATATAAATGCTGAAAAGATAGGTTATGCAGGGCTTAAAGATAAGCATGCAACTACAACACAGTACATCTCAATAGAAGCCAGATATGAAAAAGAGTTGAAGAAATTTAAACATAAACAGATAAAAATTCTTAAATCTACAAGACATACTCACTCTATACGTATGGGTGATTTACTTGGAAATCGTTTTACTATAAACCTTTTTGAAGTAAGCCAAATTCAAGCTGGTCAAATAGAAAAACTTGCAAGAAAAAGTGAAAAATTTGGACTTCCTAACTATTTTGGTTATCAACGTTTTGGCCGTGATGGAGACTCTATAGAACAAGCAAAAAAAATGATTGATGGTGAATTGACTATAGAAGATGCTAAGCTGAAAAAATTTCTTATATCTATATACCAGAGTGAGTTTTTTAATGAGTGGCTAGTTGAACGTGTGATGATGAGCCGTGAGTTGAATGGTGGAAAATTTTTACTTTTAGAGGGTGATTTATATATAGACTCAAAAGGAAAACTTTTTACTCCTAATCAGCCTCAACAAAAAGATTTTGAAGCCCATAAAGTAGTACCGACAGGACTTCTATGTGGTCGTGGTGTTTACCGTTCTCGTGATAAGGCAGGAGAGATAGAATCTAAGTATGATGATGGTTTTCTTTATGAAAAAGGTCTTCGTCGGGAAGCTATTATTTTTCCAAAAGATATAGAGATGAAGTATACAAAAGGCTTTGATAAAATGAGTGTGTCATTTACACTTCCTAAAGGTTCATATGCAACAGTATTTTTAGAAAATATTGCGAGTAAGAACTTTAAGGCTAAAAAGATTAAAGGGCAAGCTCAAAAAGCCGGAAGAACTAAAAAATAAGAAAATCTTTGAAGCTAAAAAAGAGTATTTTAATCCTCATCATCAGCTTCAAATTCTGCTAACTCTTTTAAGTATTGTGCTTCTTCTAATGCTTTCATATCTTCTTCACTCATCATTTTTTCTGAAACAATTTTTCCAATATGTGTTTTATTGTCTAGTTTATACATATAGCCATAGAGTCCAGCAGATATACCTAAAATAGTAACTAAAAATATAATTTTTTGAATAGTATTAAAAGTTTGAATTTTCTCTTTTTTCTTTATCTCACAAACCCCACCGGGGCAGTGAGATGCTTTTTGTGGCATAACAAGGTTATATATTTTACATCCAAGACAGATGGAAAATGCAGATTCAAAGATAAGTAATAAAAGACATATAACACAGATAAGTACTTTTATCGGATTTGGTTGCCAGTTTATAACAAGGTAGTAAAACATGGGAAGTGCTAAAATTAGTCCTAAACTCCATGCAAATCTTTTCTGAGCTGCCCCGACATATTCTGGTGTCTGATTTTGTACAAAAAAACGTCCAAGAAGCATACTTGGAGAGTAGTTTGGGTTAAGAACACGAATAAGAAAATCAAGAGTAAAAAAACTAATAAAGTAGCGAGTGACCACTCCATGATGAAGCATTACTGCATTTGTAAGAGAGAGCATTCCAAATGCGAAAAGTATTCCAGCAGCAGCTCTAGCTTCTCTTTCATTTATAACTCTTACGTCATAACCATCTACAATCTCACCATAATTAAAAAAAAATTTAAACATTAAATTACCTTATTATTATTTTTTCAAATACATAAGTGTAGCTACTAAAAGTCTACCAATGGTAACATTTATCATAAAGTTACTATAAAAGATAAGAGAATAATCTCTACCATTGCTCCTCTTCCTCATTTATATCTGAGTCATCATAGGGGTCCATATGAATTAGAATATGGCATTTTTTATCTTCAAATAGTTCTCTTATTCTGGCTTCTACTTTATCTGCAATAAGGTGTGCATCATAAAGTGAAATACTTACATTAAAAACTGCATGAACAGATATAAAGATATGAGAACCTGATTCTCTTGTCTGAAGATAGTGATGTGTCTGAATAATAGGCTCTGAATTTAAAATCTCTTCAATACTATCTCTATCCGCTTGAGGTAGGGCAGCATCTAGAAGCATTAAAATACCCTCTTTAATAATTGGAATAGAAGAATAAATCATAAAAATAGCAATTGCTATACCTAAGATAGGATCTATTAGCTCTTCACCTGTGTAGGAAATGGCAGCTAATGCTAGTAGTACGGCACCATTTGAGAATAGATCTGTTTTATAGTGAAGTGCATCTGCACGTATAACCATATTTTTAGTTTTTTTAGCTACATATGTTAAAAAGGCAACTAAAAAAGCTGTGATAATAAATGAAGCTATCATCACATACATACTCTCTGCCATATTGCTCATCTCTCTGGGGTGTGCTATTTTGATGAGTGCTTCATAGAGAATAAAAAGTCCGGATAAAGAAATAACAGTTCCTTCTATAACTGCTGCAAGTGGTTCTATTTTACTACGACCAAAGTTGAAATTATCATCGGGATTTTTCTCTGCGTTTGAGAGTGCAAAGTAGTTAAAAAGTGAGACTGTAAGGTCTAAAAAACTATCTATTGCTGATGCTAAAACAGCGATGCTTCCACTTAAAATACCCACTGTCATTTTTATCACAACAAGTAGTGCGGCTACTGAAGTTGAAACAACTGTAGCTTTTTTCTCTAATCTCATCGATAATCCCCTTTTTATTTAGATACAATTATATAAAAATAAATATATTATAGTGATTAAAATGGACTTAAAACAACTTAGAATTGATAGAGAAAAATGGATGACATGGAAAAACATCGCTCCACTACGAGAAGCACTAGATATGCTTAGTGATGTAGAGTCTGAAGTGGCACTAGGAGATGTAGTAAAAATCTCAGGTATATTTGATGAAAAACAGATAAATACGACTGCAAAACTTCTTATGCCTTGGCGTAAGGGTCCTTTTGAAATAGGAGAGACTTTTATAGATACAGAGTGGCAAAGTAACATAAAATACAATCTTCTTCGTCCCTACTTTGATTTAAAAGATAAACGAGTTGCCGATATAGGGTGCAACAACGGTTATTATATGTTTCGTATGCTTGAAGACAAACCAAAATCACTTGTAGGTTTTGATCCTTCTCCTATTTACAAAACGCAATTTGATTTTATAAATCACTTTGTAAAAAGTGAGATTGTTTATGAGCTTTTAGGTGTAGAGCATGTAGAATTTTATGAAGAGAAATTTGATACTATCTTCTGTCTTGGTGTTTTATATCATAGAAGTGATCCTGTAGCCATGTTAAAACAACTCTTTAAAGGGCTCGATCAAAAAGGTGAAGTGATACTTGATACTTTTTACATAGAGGGCGAGGGTGAGATGTGTTTGTGTCCTAAAGGAAGTTACTCTAAGATACCAAATATCTACTTTGTTCCAACTATAGGAGCTCTGAAAAACTGGTGTTTACGAGCAGGATTTAGTGAGTTTGAAGTTTTAGAGACCTCTATTACAGAGTCCAATGAGCAGAGAAAAACTAAGTGGATAGAGGGACAATCCTTAGAAGATTTTCTTGATCCCAATGATAGTTCTAAAACAGTTGAAGGTTACCCAGCTCCAGCGAGAGTATATGTGAGATTAATTAAGGATAAAATGTAATGAGTACAGAAATAAATGATGATGAATTAGACTTAGATGATTATCGAGAAGAAGAGGAACAAGTTGTTGTTAGAACACATGAGAGAATTAATCAAGATATAAATGGTGAAGTTGTTAAGTTGGAAAAAGGTTATGTTGAAGTAAGACTTACTACAACACCAGAGATGGTTGCTGATGATATTGGTCTTATTCACGGTGGGTTTATATTTTCTTCAGCTGATTATGCAGCTATGCTTGCGGTAAATGAACCAAATGTTGTGCTTGTTGCAAGTGATTGTCAATTTTTATCACCTGTGAAATTTCATGATGAAGTAAATATTATCGCAAGAGTTCGTCATAAAGAAGGACGAAAACGTAATGTTCATGTAGAAGCATATGTGTTAGAAATTAAGGTATTTGAAGGTGAATTTAAAACAGTTATAACAGAAAGACATGTATTAAAGTTAAAACTCTTAGATGATGAGGAAGATACTATACAAAATAGTTAAAGAACTATTTTGTAGCACTTAATAAAAAAACTCCAAACTCTCCATGTGGTTTTTTAATTGTATTGATATTTTCAAAAATTATATTTTTAAATCCACAATTGTGTACAATTTCGCACAGTTTTTCTTGGTTGAAACCAAAGTGAAAAACTCCTGCATTATCTGAGTGAAAAGAACCATCTTCACTCTCTAAATCAGCAATGGCAATAAAACCACCATCTTTTATATTTTTATAAATAGTAGTAAAAAAGTTTTCTAAGTTCTCTATATGATGGAGTGTCATAGAACTTACTAATCCATCAAAAATTTCATTTAAAGGATTTTTAATAATATCTTGATTTATTGTTTCAATAGTGAGTTTTTTTGTGTTTTTTTCTTTAAGTTTATTGAGCATATTTGTTGATGTATCAACTCCATAAACCTTTTTTACCTTTTTTGCTATTTCAAAGCCTAGAAGACCAGTTCCAACTCCAAAATCTATAACTTTCATAGAATCTTTTAGTATAACTTTTTTTTCTATTGCTTGAGCTATGATTAATGCACCATTTACTCGTATATCACCTTTATCCCAATTATCTGCTCTTGTGTCAAAATGGCTCATAGTGAATTAATCCAGTAGTCAGTATGTTGTTGCTCTTGTTTAATAGTTGTAGTTCCACCATGTCCAGGATAAAGTGTCTTGTCAAAATCAAGAAGTTTAAACTTTTCTAATGATTTTTTCATATCTTCTGGAGATGAGTATGGAAAGTCTGTTCTTCCAATACTTCTTTCAAAAATAAAATCACCACTAAATATAGCATCATCAATTTCAATCATTGAACATCCGGGACAGTGTCCTGGAAAATGATGAAACTTTACTTTAACTCCATCAAAATTTATCTCTTCATCTGGAGAAACTATAATATCAGGAGTTGATGGTGGTAAATCAGGCATCCAACTACTTGATTTTAAGAGGTGTACATCACCTTGTGGAGTATAGAGGTTTACAGAAAGCTCTTTTTGAAGTTCTGCATTTGACCACACATGATCAAAATGACCATGTGTATTTAAAATGGCAATAGGATTTGTTACATTTTTTTTTACCCACTCTGTAGCATCTACACCAGGATCTATAATAAAATCTTTTTCATCAACTGTTACAATATAACAATTTGTTTGATAAATACCCATCGCTTGTACTTTTATTGTCATAATTATCTCCTTTTTCATTGTAGCATATTTTTTTTTAACACTAAATGATGTCTTTAAAATATATCATTTAAGTAAATCTTTATATTCAAAGGAGTACAATTTTTTAAAGTGTGTATTTAAAGCTTATTTAGGAGAGTTAAAATGTTAAAAAAGATTATAGTTTTAGTAGCATTGGTAGCTACAATGTTTGCAAGTAGTGAAGCTAAATTCCCTGCTAATTGGAAAAGTTTTGAGAGTGTAACTACACCTCTAAGTATAATTGGGGCACTACCTGATTGTAGTGCTGATGTTTCATCTCTACCTCCGATTTATCAAGAAACAGTTGCAACTTACTGTGCTGTTAAAGCAGGTGGTCCAGGGGCAGTTGCTATTTTAGTAAGTCCAAGTGCAAAGGATGCTTTTGTAAAGCGTGATGGAAATTATCCTGATGGTGCAGAAATGATATTACATTTAAAAGATTTAAAAGTTCTTTTTATCACAACATATAAAGATAACAAACCTTTTTATAGTATTTATACTGAAGATGGTCAAGATGCTGCAAATGTTCCAGGAAGTGGATTAAATCCAAATGATTGTAGAACATGTCATACAGGATATGGTGCATTTTGTTTAAATGGACAGTGTGCAACACAAAAATAACCCAGAGTATGCTGTAGTTAATTAAGAGGAGAATCTTATGAATGAGGCTGGTGGAATTCGTAATATATCTTTAGTTTATAAAATTGTCATTCCTGTTGTTACCTTCTCTATTGCTTTTGCAATATGGGTAGGTGTGATAGTATATAATGAAAAGTATGATTCTGAAACTAAAGGTATAATAAATACTGCAAAAGCTGGCTTTTCAGCTATGGTACCTCTTAGTGAGATTGCTATCTCTGGTGCAAATATTATGAAATTAAAGTCTCGTGATGTAGAGGCTATTTCAAAATCTACTGGTGCATTAGTGATAGATATTCAAGGTATGAGTAACAAGATACCAAAGTCTCTTTTTTCTCCAGAACAACCTCCTAAAGAGATTAAACATAGATTTTTGAACTCTAAAGAGATAGATATAAATGAGATTCAAAAACTTCTTTCTTCAACATCATCAATGAAATCTGATACACTTCTCCAAGATGGATACCTTATAATTAGCAAAAATTTAAAGGTAAATAATGGGGGAAGAATTATTGCTATCTTTGATGCTTCATCAATAAATGCTATCTCTTCTGATATCTTTTATATGTTATCTGTAAAAATTCTTCCTGCTGTTTTAATTTTTATTATTATCCTAATATATGTTGCAAAAGTTGCTCTTAAACCTGCACAAACTATTTCTAAAATAGTTGCTGGAGATAGTCGTAATCTAAAAAAACATATAGATGTTCTTGATAAAGATGAGCTCGGAGTTATCTCTATAAGTTTTAATCATTTTATAGATGAAATTAGAAGTTTAGTTATCAATATAAAAGATAGTGGAACCCAGAACCATGCTCAGGTTGAAGAGTTACTTATTACTTCAGAAGAGATGCAAAAACACATACTCAAGATGACAGAAGCAATAGATATTAGTGTTGGGTCTTCTCATACTGTACGTGAAGTACTAGAGTCAAGTAACAAAGATACACAGTTAACAAAGTTAAATATAATCAAAGCTCAAGGATCTTTGAATGAAGTTGAATCTGATATATCAATAATGAGAGATACCGTAGAGAATGGTATGGAGCAAGAGATTGCTATAGTTGAAAGACTTGATTCTTTAAGTTCTCAAATTGAGAGTATGAGAGAGGTAGTGAGTTCTATAAATGATATAGCAGATCAAACAAATTTACTTGCATTAAATGCAGCTATAGAAGCTGCTAGAGCAGGAGAACATGGTCGTGGTTTCGCTGTTGTTGCTGATGAAGTAAGAAAGTTAGCAGAAAAAACACAGAGTTCATTAAATGAAATAAATACAGTAATATCACTTTTTGTTGAATCTATAGCAACAACAAGTTCAGAAATGAATGCAAAAAAACAAGATTATGAAAAGCTTGTAGAAATTTCAGTAGAAGTAAGTAAGAAAACATCGGATGTATCTAATGTAATGGATGAAACTGTAAGTATGTCTGAAATATCATCTACTGTAATGGAAGATCTTTCTAAAAAAATTATTGAAATTATTGCTGAAATAGAAAAGATAAATGAGTCTTCTAACTTAAACCTACAAAGTGTTGACAGTATTTCAAAAGTCTCTTTATCCCTTCGCCAAACAGCTGATGAGTTAGAAGAACAACTCTCTTCATTTAGTGTCTAGTTTATTTTATCAAAGGCTTGAACTAATTTTAAATGAGGAGAGTGTTTCCTCTAAAATAAGTGAGTTTATTAAATTTTATGATTTATATAAACTTGGAAATATAGAGTTTGAAGAAGTATACAAAGCCAAAGAGTTCGAATCACCTTCATATATAAAAATATGTCAAGTAGTACCTCCGCAAAAGGTTCCAAAACGTAGCAACCTTACAACTAGAGATGGGCAGATAAATCTTTTACATGCA
>Ga0256826_1002956_pt1 | contig 10273 bp, 9 predicted proteins | sample CV79metaG_FD_185975 | JGI IMG/M metagenome (GOLD analysis project Ga0256826, IMG submission 185975) | Hydrothermal vent microbial communities from East Pacific Rise, Pacific Ocean - CV79 | ecosystem: Environmental > Aquatic > Marine > Hydrothermal vents | place: Pacific Ocean: East Pacific Rise... | reverse complement strand
AACCGATAAAGCACCACAAGGGTGGCATAAAATGGATGTTAGTGTAGGAACTTCTAATGTTACTAATCCTTGGAGTTCAAACTTCTTGATGGGTTTTGATAAAGAACCAGAGTACGAAGTTTATATTGCATTACCTGCGGCGTATATTGTACCAGGAGATTCATACAGACCACAAATGGTTCAGGAGATATAAAAATGATAATTTTACATAACGGAAATCAAATAGCTGAATTTTATAAAGATATAGATGAAAATCTTAGTTCTTTGTTGCAAGAACTGAAATTAAAAGAAGGTTCAGTAGAAATGAAACCAAACACAAGAGAAGAACTTAATTATTTAAGAAACAAGAAATTAGAAGAACTAACTGTTGAAGTAAATTCAGTTTACTTAAATGCAGATGAACTATCGCAAACAAGAATGTCAAGAGCAATTCAATCAACAAATAAAAATATAGATTGGATAACTTCTGATGGAGAAGTAGTTAATCTTACTAATGAAAACTTAAAAGAAGCATTGCTTAAAGCTGGAAAAGAACAAACTAAAATTTTTATTGAGTTCAGCAACTTAAAAAAGGAGATATAAATGAATTTTTTAGATAACTTCAAGAAACTATTAGCTGACTTCGAGACAACTATTATGGCTGAAGTAAAAGTAGAAATAGAAAAGAAAATGGCTGAAACCCAAAGTAAGAAAACTGAAGACTACTTACTTCCGTATATGAATATGCAGAATGTAAAGGGTGAACTAAAGGATATGGATAACAAGGATATGAGTATTGAACACTCCAAACAGAGTGATAATGCAAGTAATCTAGAAGGGTTGAGTAAATCTCAAGTAGTTAGGTCAGATTATCACATACACAGATTCGATGTTCATGGTTCGAAAGATACTTTTTATCCAGTTAGATTTAACCTTCCTTCAATGTATAAGTTTGGTATGAGTTCTTTGCATCTTGCTAGAGCTAGTACTCATATTAACGGTTCTTGGCACGGTACTTTTGAATTAGACCTTGATATTTCTAATACTCACTGGGGTCACAGAAGTAACATCCACAAAGTAAAAAGACATTATTCTACAAGAAGAAGATTTACTCTTGGTATATTTCAACCTTCAACAGATGGTTGGTTTATCCTTTATCTTAGAGGTGGAACCACTTACTACGGTAAAATGAACAACTCAGAGGATATTAGTATGAGTACTTCTAGAAACGGGAAATCTTGGGTGAACTACGAACTGAAAGAAAATGAAAAGTTCAAGTTCAACCGATTTGGTTCTGAGGTGATGGAAGAAGCACTTGTTCTAGACGATAGAGTTGGTACATACTATAACAAAAACAAAGCAAAATCTAGATACGTCTTTAATCCTATTAAAGATAGTGAATTAGAAAATAATATGATAACAGCATCATTCCTGGAGAAAATAATATGATTCAATTTAAAGAACTACAAGAAATGGAATACGAAGAAGGATTAAAAGACATTAAGACTAGATTTGATTATAATGTGGGACTTCTAATAAAGAAATATTCTTCTTTAGAAAGAGAAACTTGGACTTCACAAAAAACAGAAGCAAAACTTTACCTTAAAACAAAATCTAAAGATGATTGTGATATGCTGGTTCAGATAGCAGAATCAAGAGGAATAGAAGTTGAAGAACTAGCAAATAAAATAGTTCAAAAATCTAAAGAATATGAATTTTTGGTTGCTCAAGAACTAGCAAATAAAAATATTCTGATTAAAAAACTGAAGGATGAACTAAATATAAATTAATATAAAAGGAGGTTTAAAAAAAAATGATAATAGCAAAAGTTCAAAAGATTGGTGAAACAAACCAAGTTAAAAAACAATTAGAGGAGATAGCACATTTTGATATGTTATCTTTCTATAAAATACCAGATATTTCTTATTTGGAAACTTCTGATATAATTATTCCTGAAGATTTAGAAATGTCAGTTGAAATTGGTAGATGGGCATTTAGACTTCCTAAAGGTGAAGATTCATATTATGAAGAAGATGGTTCAAAAACCAAAAAAGCACTTACAAAAGTTCAAAAAGCAAAAGGATTAAAGGTTCTTATATATGTACAAAAAGTAAAATTAATAAAATATTTTGCTGAAGTGTATACAAAATCTATTCCAACAGCAGACCATGAAAAAGTTACCTGGGAAAGACAAAAAATTGAAAGCGACAAATATGAATTAGATAACGAAGCAAATGTTCCTTTTATTAAAACATTAGCAGAAATCAGAGGTATTGAACTTTCTGATTTAAGTTCAAAAATTCAAGAAAAGGCTGATATGTATGCTTTAGAAATGGCAGAATTAATGGGAACTCAACATAAGTTAGAAACATTAATTAAAAGTTCAACAAATATTAATGAATTTAAAGAAAATATTGCTAAGTTACCAACTGAAGCACAATTAAGAATTTGGTAAGGAGAATAATATGAGTTATATAAGAAATAAATGGGAAGATTTAGGAACTGAAATAGTATCAAAAAGTAATGAGCATTATGAATTATATCATGCAACAAGAACAAGTTTTCCAAAAGTAATTAATTCAGGTGTAGCATCGCACGGATATGGTGGAGACAACGGTGGAAAAACATCTGCAGATAAATTAAATATGCTAACAGAAACAATAGCATCATTAGTAACCGATATTACTGAAAGAGCATATGTTGGTTGGAGTAATGATATAATTAATGGTTATGGTTATGCACACGGTGGAAATTCAGGAACCACAACAAATTCAACAAAAATGAAATTATCTGATGGTTCTTGTAGTGAAGTTTCTCAAAGTCTAATTAAAAACGGTTCAACTGGTGGAATAATGATAGACACTATGGGTATTATTAAAACAGATGAAGGCGAAAAAATGATTAAGCATAATTATAGTGATGATACTTTTTCTGATACAGGATTAAGTGCTGAAGGGGATTGGAATGCAACTTTATTTAGTGATTGGAGTAATAAAATTGGTTATCATCTTGATACTAATAATAATGTTAAAAGAAAAATAAAAATAACTAATATGACACAAAGTAGTTTTAATTATACTGGATGGCAAAATAATGGTTATAATGGAAGATGGTTATCTTTTAGAGAAAAAACATTATTAGTTCCTGGACACGGTTCAACTGCAAATGAAAGAAGATTAGAAAGTTTTAGATTTAGTAATGATACATCTAGTTTATTATCAAGTTTAGCATTAAGAGCATCTTCAGAATTAACTACTTTTTCAGGACACGCGGCATACAATGTAGGTGGTTATGATTCAGGTGGAGCAAGACAAAATGCTTATGGCTATGTTTTTTCATATGATGTAGGTTTATTAAGAAGTTTACCTAATGCAACAAAACCAAGGAGTTCAGGAGCAGGATATGTTTAATAATTAAGTTCTTTTATAGTATAATTATAAATACTATAAAAAGGATATTACTTGTTTAATAAAAAAATATTTTCTCTTCCTTTGAATCCATTTTTGGAAGAGAAAGACTTCAACGAAAAAATAGCACCTGCTATTATGATTAACAAAGATTATATATTTGACTTCTATGCAACTATAAGAATACCTCCGTTTGATAACGATGCAATGGGCGGAACTTTTATAAATAATGAAGTGCTTATTGAACAAGCACTTTTTTATCAAGATATGTTTAAAATTCCAGTTACTTGTACTTTTAATAATAAATTTTTAAGTCCTAGTTTACTTAATATGAAGATTTTTATTGAAAATTTTAAACCTCTTTATGAAAAAGGACTTAAACGAATTATACTTCCTTTTCAACATTGGCTTATGACTGGTGAAATCCAAAAAGCATTTCCTAATCTTTATATTAAAAATACAATTCTTAATGAAATAAGTAACCCACAAGATATTTACAACACAGCAAAATATTATGATTTTATCTATGTTGATAGAAATGTTATGCGAGACCTTAATACACTTGAAATTTATCCTGAATTAAAAAAGAAAATTAAAAAAGATTTCAACAAAGATATTATATTAAGTTTACTTTTAAATGAAGGTTGTATTGGGAGGTGTCCAATTCAAGGAGAACATTATAATTTTAACTCAAGTAGAAAAGAGGAAAAACCTTATTTTAGTAATCCAATTTCAGTTAAATCTTGTACACAATGGAGACAACAAGACTCAGCATATTATTTAAAAGTGTCTGATGTTGTTCCTTTAAAATCAGAATTAGAAAGGTTTCTAAAATATTTTGATGTTTTTAAACTTCACGGTAGGGATAGTTTAGAACAACTTGAAAGTTCTTTGGTTATGATAGATAATTATAGATGTGGTAATGACCTTTTACCAGCAAGAGTAAAATGGTTTAAAGATTTAACCAAAGATTTTAATCAATTTCTTATTGACACTAAAAACTGTAACTTTCAATGCTGGAACTGTAATAAGTGCGACATAAATATTAATACAAAAACATTTTAAGGAGAACTAAATGGCAGATAGTACAAAATACGAGGATTTATTAAATGAAATGGTTACAAGTACAGACTTTGAACTTTTTCATTTTGTAATAGGGGCACAGGATTCCCCTCATAGAGTCTTAAGACAAATTAATCTTGAAGGAAATGTTAGACAAGATAGTTTAGAAAGTTCTTCAAGAGATTTGAAGAAGCAAAAAGTTAAAATTAAAATTCAAAAAAGAGACATTGATAAAGAACAAGACGAACTTCAGAAAGAACTTCTTGAAATTAATTTAGAGGAATTAGAAAAAGGTTTAGGTAATCTTGAAAAAAGATTAAAAGCAATTAATTATGAAATTTCAGTTATTAAAAACTTTCATAACCAATTTCAACAACAATTAGAAGAAGGACAAACAGCACAACTTATGAATCCAGATAATTTATATGCTATTGAAACTGGTTATTGGGTTGAAAGACTTTCAAGACAAGCATCACTTGATTTAGTATCAACAGGTAGACTTGGCTCAGGGAATGTTGAAAGTATTATGAATTTACCTCCCGAAGTTAGTAAACAAGCATTCGAACAAACATTTAAAAAAACTTCACTATTAGAAAACACAGTATCATTAACAAAGGGTTTACCTGAAAATATTAAATTAGATAATTACAACTAGATTATGTTTGGTATAGAAATGGGAGTTTTAATTACTTTATTATTAAAAAATCAAATATATGTAATGTATTTGGTTTTTGTAATGCTTATAGCAGGAATTACAAAAAAATATAATTTATTTAGTGATTTTTTCGGTTTTATTAATACTAAAATTAAATCCAAAAAATTAATTATATTTTTAACAAGTATGGTTTCAGGAATGATGCCAGTGCCTGGTAGAGTAACAGTTACAGCAGGATTATTGGATAATATTGCACCAAGCAGAGAAGATAATCCTAAAAAGAGAGCCAAGTTTGGTATTATAGATTATTTAAGTACACATCATTATTATTTGTGGAGTCCTTTAGAAAAATCAATAATTATTCCAATGGCGGCTCTCGGTTTAACTTATAGTGCTTTAATGAGTATAATCTGGCCTTTACTTTTAGTTACAGTAATTATCGTTGCAGGCTATATTATATATTTTGTTAAAGAAGAAGATATAATTTTTGAAAATATCAAAAAAGATTATAGTATAACAAATTTAATTAAAAATGTTTTTCCTTTCTTTACAGGAATAGGATTTTTAATAGCAGGTTTTAACCCAGCACTTGTATTTGGTGTTGTATTTGCTTATTATTTTGCTTTCAATAGAATTAATTGGAAAGAAACATATGAATTTATTAACTTTAAATTAGTATTTGCATTAATGGGAATTATTGGTTTAACAAATATCATAAAAGCAAATACAGTAGTTATTACAAATTATGTCATAACACTTGGATTAACAATGGATACATTATTTGGATTTGGTGCAATATCTTTAGTTGCTTTTGTTAGTGCTTTTTTAATGGGAAGTTCTTCACGATATGCTGGAATTGTTGCTTTACTTAGTACAACTTTTGGTATTCAATATTTAGTTTACTTTATAGCAGTAGAATTTAGTGCTTATTTGGTTTCACCCTTTCATAAATGTTTTATGATTGGTAAGATGTACTTTGGCACACCTAAAAAAAATATTATAAGGTAATAGGAATATGGATAATAGTTTTAATTTTAACAGGTGGTTTATTGGTAGTATTTTAGTATTAATAATGGTTTTTTCAGAAGTAAATGCTACTGAAATTAAAAATAGAGTGGGATATGAACACACAGCATTAAATACTAAAAATGTTCAACAAGATACTTTAAAATATAAAATAAATTATAAAAAGTATTCTTTAACAAGTTATTTAAGAAAAATAAACAAAAATTATAAATTTCAATTAAAACCGAAAATAAACGACAACTTTTTATTCTATGAAGGTCAATATAATTTTTACTCAAATAAAAAAACTAAAATAAGAACTATATTAGGTTCTTATTTTAAACATATTTTCACAAGTAAATTAGGTTTTTCTTTTGAAAAAGAAAATAACTCTTTTGTTTTAATAAATGAAGGTTTATTATATAAAAATCGAAAACATAAATTAAGTTTCGAAAATTATAATTACTTTAGTAAAAGAAAAAAATACAATTTAAACATAGAACTTCAATACAAATATAGAATTACAAAAAAAGTAGACATTTATGTTTACTCAGTTAATTCAAAAGAAATAAAATTAAAACCCAAACATAGATTGGATTTGGGAATTTATTATTATTTCTAAAAAATATCGGGAACCTTCTCCGATAACAAACTCACTAAAAATAAATAAAATTAAGATTAGAACTTTTCTAATTGGTTTAAAATTAAGATTTTAAACCTCGACAAAAAGGAGAATATAATATGGGATATCAAAGAAAACCAAATTATCACTTCAAAGATAAAAATCTGAAGGATGAACTAAATATAAATTAATATAAAAGGAGGTTTAAGAATGAGTTATATAAGAAAAACAAGTTCTAAATTCGGAGAAGAAGTAGATTTACCTACTTCTTCTGTTATGACAAAAAGTCAATTTGAAGCACTAGCTGAAATGAGAAGACAACAATTCGCAGGAAGTGGTTTTGTTGAAAAAGGTATCTATTCTTCAACTTGGGGTGAACCATTACAAACTAATGATTTTGATTTATATGTTTGGCGTTCTAGAGAAATAATGAATAAAACTGCTTTAAGATGGGGAGGAGACAACCGTTATAAAACTTCAACTTATAATATTAATGGTGTTCTAATAAAACCAAATGCAGTTAATCATGATTCGCAAAGTAAAATTTTATTCCCTGATGCACCTGATGCTCTAGTAGTAGAAAGTAACTCAACACAAAGAACACTAGAACAAGGTGATTTTGCTATCTTAAATGATTTGGATAGAAACTTGATTGGTTTTGAATCAGTAGGTAGTTGGACTAAGGATTCGGATACTAAAATTCATTCTAATGAATCAGGGAGTCACACCTATCTTCATAAACTAATTAAAGGAGTAACTTATGAAATAAGTTACAATCTAGAATCAGGTAAAGCTCAGTTTTATACTAAAATAAATGGTGGTTACACGAGTTATGGTATGCTAAAATCAGGTGAAAACACTTTAATTTACACTCATACTGAAGATTCCTTACATAGTACTATATCAATAGCAAATCCTGAGGATAATACTGTCGTTTCAGGTATCTCAATCAAACAAGTTAAAGAAGAAATTGTAGTTGCACTTCAAGAGATTCCTGCTAACAAAGATATCTACTTGTACTCAGATAAAATAGAAACAAGACCTTCAGTTTCAAGACAAGACCTTGTATTCTTAGAAACCTGGCACGAAGAGATTCAAGAAAAAGATATAGTATATCCTTTTGGAAATGTTCAGTACAGAGGTTCAAACCAAGATTCACTAGAAGGAATCACAGAGGGAGTGTTTACTGGTTCAAGTACTTATTCACTATTTGGTAATTGGCAATCTGAAAATAATTTAGTTGGTAAAGGATATGTTTGGTCTGGATTATCAGAACAGGATAAAGTTAAGTTTGTTAGAAACCCTGAAAATAATGTTTATGTTGATGGAGACATCTATGTTCAAGTTAGATACAGAATAAGAGTTATTAAAGGTTTAGGTAATGAGTGGGAAAAGACAGAACAAACCAATGATATCTTTCAATATAATAATAGGTTTATAGTTCATTCTAAAGGTTCCAAAGTAGATATAGAGTATGATATAGGTTCGTCTATTAACCCTAATATTTTCGTCAATAAAGAGCATGGTTGGTCTATATCAGATTATGATAAAATTTTTACTTCACATAGTGATAAAAACAATCACGCCCTCCCTATCGCTTTAGTGCAAAGAAGAAACCAAGGTGCATTTCACCCTACTTTCAACACAGAAGGAACATCAATGTTGGCTCACTTCAACGGAGATAATAGACTTGATGGTGGCTATGAGTTCTACAAAAATACACTTTATGTTCAAGATGTAGGTGGTACAAATGAAATAAAATCAAAGTCTTGTACTTTCAAATATCAAACAGACAGAACTAAATGTTGTGATGAAGATTACTCAGACCAGATAAAAGCAAATGGTTACCACGGCAAGATAGGTGCAGTTTCAGGAAGACCTGATGGTTTATTCTACGATGAAATTAACGAAAGAGATGTTCAAGATTTAAGAATGTCAGCACTAAAAAGAGATTTCAAAGAACTAAGAGAAGAATATCACGGAAAAGCAATAGCAGGTGAAATCAGAGGTAAAGAAGAGAAGACTTGGTCTTATGTTCATCCTAAGAAATTTAAAGTTCTTAGTTCACACAGTTGGTCGGATTCTAATCACCAAGCCTTCATAATCAGAGAATTAGATGGTTCTGAAATAGATTATTATTCAATAGTAAACCAAGATAATGCAGTAAGATATATTATTACAGGTTCTTTTGGAAATAAAATAGATTTAAAAGTTGAAAATTCTAATGGTATGCAGTGGCCTCATCCTAACAACTCAGGTTCTTGTTATATGTACATAGACAAAGGAAGAAAATCAATCAGAGGTGGAATTTTAGAAGCTCCTTTTGAAGCTGGTGAAATAATAACTTTAACTATAATATACAAGAAAACATCAACCGAAAACAACCACAGAACTCAATGTGATATTATCGGTGACCCTAGAAAGATTAAAGACAGAGTTAATTTTGAAATAACGGAAGATACAACTAAAGATATACTTAAAAATCAATATATTCTATGTTCATCAAACAGCCTTAACTCAGGAACTCTAGATACTGTCTACAGAGCAAAGAAAGACCTTCTTGGAATTTTAACTGATTCAGAGGATGGAGATGCAAATATAGGACATATAGATTTTTCAGACACAGGAATTTGGGTTAATCTTGGTTCAGATAATGTAGGTGGTTATCCTGAAGAATGGTTGGAACACGGAGTTGATGGAACTCCTAATGTTATAGATGAAGAAGGGAATAGTTCTTTTCCTGTGAATAATAACTATTCTGATACTTGGAGTCACTCAAATAGTACTTATTATGACGGCAGACACTTCGGATACAAAATGAGCCGTAAACTACTTAGTCATAATCTGTTACTAGTTAAAAGAAAAGATGGTTCTTTTCAAAAATATTCAGGAATGAATTGGAATACTAAGTTTGGTGCTGAAACAGGTCTAAATAGAATATCAAAAAGTAGTGCAAATGTTATTCTTATAAATGTTGGTGATACATATGAAGACTTAGGATATGCTTCAGTTGATGAAATGATGGATCTTATGATATTTAAAATGTATTATACAACTAGATCAACTTTCCTTGAAATTGACAATAACAAAATAGTTAAAGATATTGGGGATGTCTGGGCAGGAAACCATTATGGTAATAATGATTGCACAGAGTTATTCTCTGATATTTTAGGGGTAGTACCAACAGGTAGAAATGGGACGTCAAATTTTAGAAGTCAAAAATCACCTCTGGTGAACATCTCTTTTAGTAGTGATATTAATATTATTGATACTTCTGGATATTATGGATTTACGGAAGATAATTTGGTTCATAACTACTCTTTAAGCCAAAAAGTAGCACTAAAACATTTTAATTACTTATCAACTGATAACCAAAGAGCCAAGATAAACTACATCTTCAAAGAGTTAAAATACTCAGAGCAAGAAACAGCAAAAGTCTATTTTGATACTGGTTATGCTGATAACAAATACATTTTATCAGGAGATGATGGTGAAGTTATTATAGACGGACCTTTAGAACACAAGTGCTTTATTAAGGGTCTA
>Ga0256826_1002955_pt1 | contig 10273 bp, 9 predicted proteins | sample CV79metaG_FD_185975 | JGI IMG/M metagenome (GOLD analysis project Ga0256826, IMG submission 185975) | Hydrothermal vent microbial communities from East Pacific Rise, Pacific Ocean - CV79 | ecosystem: Environmental > Aquatic > Marine > Hydrothermal vents | place: Pacific Ocean: East Pacific Rise... | reverse complement strand
ATAGCTTTACAAATGAAGGGGTAGATAACCGTGGTTATAGACTTGAAACATTAAATGTAGAGACAGAGCTTCCAGAAGTTGAAAAGTTTGATGAAGATGCACTGCTTGAAGGTGAGATTGCATATAGATGTAACCCTGCTAGACAGTTTAATGACTTTACAGACAAATCACATGAGATTTTTGAAACATTTGCACTTTACGCATCTGTGGAAAAAGCAGAGAGTTTAGGTGAGAAAGTAGAAGTTGTCTTTGACAATGGAAGCATTACTTTAGATGTTGTTGCAGATGGTAAAATCACGGGCGATATTGTGAAAGTGCCAGACTTTAAATCAGCGCAAGGTGTGTATGACCTCTTTGGTGAGTCACGCTACAGAAAAGTAACATTGAGAAAGGTGTAATATGGAAACAACACTCGTACAACATATTGTAACGGATTTACCACAGGTCACATGGGTAGGTGTGCTTATTAAAGCCATTATTATCTTAGCGATTATTTCAGCTCTTGCTGGATTTGGTACATTTATAGAAAGAAAAGTCTTAGCATTTATACAAAGACGTCTTGGACCAATGCATGTAGGACCATATGGTTTACTACAAATTGCAGCAGATGGTATTAAGCTTTTTACTAAAGAAGATATCATCCCACAAAATGCAAATAAGCTTATCTTTATGATAGCACCAATTATTACAGCAGCAACAGCATTTATTGCTCTAGCTGCCGTACCTGTCTTCCCAGACTTTACTATTCCAAGTTGGATACCCGTTTTAGGTGGTACTTTTGTACCTTCTATTGCAGCTGACTTGAATATTGGTATTCTGTTTGTACTGGGTATGATGGCAGCAGGACTTTATGGTCCACTGTTAGCTGGTATGTCACAGGCAAATAAATGGGGTATTATTGGAGCTGCAAGAACAGCAGTGCAATTTCTTTCCTATGAAGTAGTTACTGGACTCTCAATTTTGGCACCTATAATGCTTGTAGGTTCACTCTCCTTTGTTGACTTTAATAATTATCAGTCAGCGGGTATTGGTTCATGGATGATTTGGCAACAGCCCGTAGCCTTTGTGCTTTTCCTTATTGCGGGATTTGCAGAGACAAACAGAACACCATTTGACCTTCTTGAACATGAAGCAGAGGTTGTTTCTGGATATGCAACAGAGTACTCAGGTATGAGATGGGGTATGTTCTTTATTGGTGAGTATGCTAATATGATTACGATTTCAGTGATTGCTGCAGTTGTATTTTTAGGTGGATATGATGCAGAGGGTATGCTTGGTTGGTTATTTATTATGGCTAAAATTTCATTCTTCTTTTTCCTTATGTTATGGGTAAGAGCAGCATGGCCACATATAAGACCAGATCAGTTGATGTGGCTTTGTTGGAAAGTATTAATGCCATTAGCAGTTGTAAACATCTTGATTACAGCATTAGTGATGATGGTATAAGGGAGTAGGTATGAGTTTAGAACAATTTAAAAATAGAAATGTAGGGACACAAAACTACACAGTCTTAGATGTTGGGAAAACACCTGAAGGTCCTTGGTGTAGATTTAAACAAGTGGTTAAACGTACATTTAAAGGTGAGCTTTTTGTAGGACTTTGGGTAACAATGAAGGCGATGCTTAAAGCACTTTTTGCAGGTGATATGCATACGATTCAATATCCATTTGAAAAGTTACCTATCTCTCCAAGATATAGAGCAATCCATGATATGTTAAGACTGCTTGAATCAGGAAACTATAGATGTATCGGATGTGGGTTATGTGAAAAGATTTGTATCTCTAACTGTATTACAATGGATACAAGATATGATGAAAATCAACGTAAAGAAGTAAGTGAGTATACGATTAACTTTGGTCGTTGTATTTTCTGTGGATATTGTGCTGAAGTATGTCCAGAGCTTGCTATTGTTCATGGATCTCGTTATGAGAATGCATCAGAGCAAAGAGCAGGGTTCTCACTGTTTGAAGATATGTTAACGCCTATTGATAAGCTTAACTTACAGCAAGAGTATGATGGATTTGGTGCAGTAACACCAAATGCTGACGACAATATTAAACAAACGCCATTAGCGTACTAGGGAGAAGTAAAATGTATGAAATCGTAGCCTTTTACCTATTTTCGGCTTTAACAATAGGACTGTTCTCAGTAACAATAATGAGTAAAAATATACTCTATGCGATGACATCACTTGCAGCAGCAATGGTGTTAATCTCAGGTTTTTTCTTCATCTTAGGTGCAGACTTCTTGGGAGTTGTTCAACTCATTGTATATGTAGGGGCTATTATGGCTCTGTATTCATTTGCAATGATGTTCTTTGATGCAACAAGAGATATTAAAGAGAAAAATACAAACAATGCTTTAGTATTTTTACTTGGTGGTCTTTCAGCACTGGTTCTAGTGCTTATGTTTGCTGCACCTATTCATTCAGATGCAATTGTTGCTCTGTACCCTATGACAGAGGGTGTAGGTAATGCACAAGATGTTGGTATGGTTCTTTTTACAAAGTACCTTATACCATTTGAAGTTGCAGCCGTGATGTTATTGGTTGCAATGATTGCAGGTATCATCCTTGCAGGTAAGAAAATGGATGAGAGTCTCACTGAAAATGTAGGTGCAGACGAAGAAATTATGATAGTAAAGGATGAAAAATGATAGGTTTATCTCATTACCTAATTGTATCAGCGATAATCTTTTCGATTGGATTAGTAGGAGTACTTAGAAGAAGAAACCTTTTAATGCTTTTCTTCGCAACAGAGGTAATGCTCAATGCAGTGAATATTGCATTTGCAGCTATTTCACATTACTATAATGATTTAACAGGTCAAATGTTTGCATTCTTCATTATTGCTATTGCAGCATCAGAAGTAGCAGTTGGTCTTGGTATCTTAATTGTATTGTATAAAAAACATGGTTCACTTGACTTAGATGACCTAGCAAGTATGAGAGGATAAAAATGGAAAATTTAGTATATATAGCACTTTTTGCGCCATTTGCGAGTTCTCTTTTTGCTGCGTTATTTGGTATGAGTCAAAGACAAATATTTGTAGGGGTTGTTGCTTCAGCACTTTTGGCAACGGCTTTTCTCTCATCACTGTTTTTAGCCATTCATCTTTATACAACGGGAGAAGTAATTCATGTAACTATGATGGATTGGATTAATGCAGGAGATCTTAACATACCATTTGGATTTGTTGTAGATCAAATATCTGTAACGATGATGACTGTAGTTACTCTGGTATCAACAGTTGTACATATCTATGCAATTGGATATATGGATCATGATAAAAGTTTTAATAGATTCTTTTCATATCTTTCAGCATTTGTTTTTTCAATGATGATACTTGTTATGTCAGATAACTTTGCGGGTCTATTTATTGGTTGGGAAGGTGTTGGTGTTTGTTCATGGTTACTTATTGGTTTTTGGTATCACAAGCCAGACCAGACAAGAGAAGAGAATCCTTCTATCTCTCCATCATGGGCAGCAAACGAAGCATTTATTATGAACCGTATCGCTGACCTTGGAATGTTAGTAGGTTTATTTATCCTTTATTGGAATACAGGTACTCTACAATATGATGAAGTATTTGCTCAATTACCATATTTAAGTGATACTATTTTAACAACAGCAGCTATTGCACTCTTTATTGGTGCAATGGGTAAATCAGCTCAGTTTCCACTACATACATGGCTTACAGATGCAATGGAAGGTCCTACACCAGTATCTGCACTTATTCACGCAGCAACAATGGTAACAGCAGGGGTATTCTTGGTAATTCGTGCAAATCCACTGTTTGCTTTAACACCGGAAGTATCATTCTTTATCGCAAGTCTTGGTACATTTGTTGCATTCTATGCAGCATCTATGGCATTGGTTGAACGTGACTTGAAACGTATTATTGCTTACTCTACACTTTCTCAGTTAGGGTATATGTTCGCAGCAGCTGGACTTGGTGCATATTGGATTGCACTTTTCCACCTTGCAGCTCACGCATTCTTTAAAGCACTACTCTTCCTTGGAGGGGGTAACGTAATGCATGCAATGCATGATGAACTAGACCTCTTTAAAATGGGTGCTTTAAGAAAGAAAATGAGAGGTACATGGATTTACATGACTTTAGCGTCTGTAGCACTTGCAGGTTTACCACCACTTGCAGGGTTCTGGTCAAAAGATGCCATCATTGAAACAGCCTTTAATGAGCATACATATTTCCTATGGGTTATGTTAGTGATTACTGCAGGTATGACAGCATTTTATTCATTTAGACAAATATTCTTATCATTCCATGGTGAAGACAGACATACACCTCTAGGCTTCCACCCACATGAAATGTATAGATTTGTACTTGTAGCAATGTCGCCACTAGCGGTACTTGCCGTTATTACAGGTTGGTTTATGAAAAGCTATCAAGCATTTATTTATCAGATTGGTGAAGGCGTACATTATGAGATGTCTGAACACACACATCACCTAGCAACATATTTAGGACTTATTGTTATTTTCTTTGCAGTCTCTGGTATTGTTCTAGCTTACTTAAAATATGCAAGAACAGGTGAACATGCATGGAAACGTGATGAAGCTAAAGAAGAAGGATTCTTCTATAAACTACTTAAAAATCAGTACTATGTACCAAAATTTTATGAAGAGTTTATTACTAAACCATATGCAATAATTTCTGAAGTATTCTGGACAAAAGTAGACTTGAAAATTGTTGATGCAACAGTAGATAATATTGCGAAGTTCCTCTATAGTGCTGGTGATAAAACAAGAAGTATGCAAACAGGTAACCTCTCTAACTATCTTAACTGGATGGCTATAGGTGGTGTACTATTATTGGTAATCGCTGCAATCTCAGCGATGATAGCTTAAGGGGATAAAATGGATAATATTTTAAGTGTATTAGTATTCTTCCCAGCAATCGCAGGATTGCTTGGATTTGTAGTAGATAAAGAGAGTGCAAGAGCCTACGGTATTACTGTAGCAGCTATTGAATTTTTCCTCTCTTTATGGTTATGGTTCTCATTTGATATGAGTAATGCAGGTATGCAGTTTGTTGAGTTAATTCCATTGATCCCTGATATGGGTATCTCTTACTACTTAGGTGCAGATGGTATTTCATTGTTTATTATTCTTATGACTACATTGATGACACTTATTGGTATGGCATCTATGGGTGAGACTAAGAATATAAAAAATATGATTGTGACACTTCTTTTCCTAGAAATGACAATGGTAGGTGTATTTGTTGCCCTTGATGCAATTCTCTTTTACCTTTTCTGGGAGCTTTCTCTTGTTCCAATGCTTTATATTATTGGAGCATGGGGTGGACCAAAAAGAATATATGCATCGATTAAGTTTTTCCTCTATACTTTTACAGGATCACTTGTCATGCTTGTGGGTATGTTATTTGTAGCATATATTTACCACAATCTAACAGGTGTTTGGTCATTTGCTATTACTGATTGGTATGCATTAGTACTTCCGGTTGATTATCAGCTATGGCTCTTTGCAGCATTCTTTGTTGGATTTGCTATTAAAGTCCCAATGTTCCCATTCCATACATGGATTCCATATGCACACGGACAAGCACCAACTATTGGTTCTGTGATTCTTGCAGCAGTACTTCTTAAAATGGGTACATATGGGTTTATTAGATTCTCATTGCCGATGTTTCCAGATGCTTCGGTAATGGCCATCACGCCTATTGCAGTGTTATCGCTCATTATGATTATTTATACAGCAATGATTGCTTACGCTCAAAAAGATATGAAACAAGTGATTGCTTATTCATCAGTATCTCATATGGGTATCATTATGTTAGGTCTTTTTGCAATGAATGCAGAAGGACTTTCAGGTTCAGTATTCCAGATGTTATCTCACGGTATTGTCTCAGGGGCACTGTTTATGCTGGTTGGTATGATTTATGAAAGACGTCATACCAAATTACTTTCAGAGTTTGGTGGTTTAGCAGCAGTTATGCCTAAATTTGCCATTATCTTTGGTGTGATGCTTATGGCATCAGTAGGTTTACCACTTACCTTTGGTTTTGTTGGTGAATTTCTAGTACTTCTTGGTTTCTACAAAGTATCACCAATGATGACTATTCTTGCAGGTACATCTATTATCCTTGGGGCAGTTTATATGCTTAGAGTGATGAAACTTGCCTTCTTTGGTCCATTAGATAATGAAGAGAATAAAAAATTAAAAGATTTAAATACTAGAGAGACTTGGTCATTGATTCCATTGGTTGCTATTGTTATTTGGTTAGGGGTATATCCTAAACCAGTACTTGCGCCAATTGATCGTTCAGTAAAAGCTCTTTTGACATTTATGGATGAAAAAGCCATTACAAAAGAGGCAAAAGATATGATAAGAGTTGCAAAATCAACGAAGGAGGCAAAATAATGTTAGAGCCTATTAACGTAAGTTTAGAGAGTCTAAACCTTATAACACTTGCCCCTATGCTTATTGCTATTGCAGGTGGTTTGATTATTTTAATTATTGATTTATTGAAAGATTCGCTTGATAAATCACTCTATGTCATGTTAACGGTACTTATACTATTTATTGACTTTGGAGCAGTACTAGGACTAAATGTAAATGAACGTGGTTTCTTTGATGTAATGCTTATTGATGGTATCTCTATTATCTCCCAATTGATGATTATTGGTGGATCTATGATATTTATTCCATTGGCACTTACGTCAAAACGTTTCCATGAGTACTCGTATCCTGAGTTCTTTGCATTGTTCTTATTTATGGTTGCAGGATTCCAATTTATGGTAGCAACTGATAACCTTATCCTTATTTTTGTAGGAATTGAGACAGCATCATTGGCACTCTATACACTTATTGCACTTCACAACAGAAGTAACTCTTATGAGGCAGCAGTGAAGTACTTTACGATGGGTGCATTGGCAGCTGCTTTCTTTGCAATGGGTTCAGCAGTAGTGTATGCATTGACTGGATCTATAGAGTTGTATAAAGTATCAGAAGTATTGGCAACACGTATGAATGAAACAGGACTTATGATTGCTATTTTTGGTTCATCAGTACTTTTACTCGTAGCCTTTGCTTTTAAGCTTTCACTTTTTCCTTTCCATACATGGGCACCAGATGTTTATGAAGGTGCATCTGCACCACTAGCTGGATATATGTCAGTGGTTCCTAAAATTGCAGCATTTGTTGTGAGTATTAGAATCTTTGGTATGTATATTGATTTAGGTGTAGAGTGGGTAAGATGGACTATTCTTATTCTTGCGGTACTTACAATGACACTCGCAAATATTATGGCATTGGTTCAAGATGATGTGAAACGTATGCTTGCATATTCATCTATTTCTCATGCTGGTTTCATTATGGCAGCATTGGCACTTGATACAACAGAAGGTAATACAGCTATCTTCTTATACTATGCACTCTTTATGTTTACTAACCTTGGGGCATTTGCTATGTTATGGATTTCTCGTCATAAAAAGAGAAGATTTAATCAAAGATTTGACCACCCATATGAGAAATTTGCAGGGTTCATTCACATTATGCCAATTGGTGCTGTGATTATGGGACTCTTTATGCTTTCATTGGCTGGAGTACCTCCATTCTCTGTATTCTGGGGTAAAATTTACGTGATGCAAGCAGCAGTAAATGCTGGTTACATCTGGTTAGCAATCGTTATGGGTATTAACTCAGCGATTTCTGCATATTATTACTTGAAGTTGATTGTATATATGTTCTTAAAAGAGCCGGTAAAAGATGTAGATACCGTATATTACAATATCTCTAAACCATTGATGGCTATCATTGGATTTGCTACACTTGCAACAGTGGCAGCTATCTTCTATGTTCAACCATTAGTATCTTACTTCTACTATATGATAAGTGCAAGTGGGTATTAACTTACCTATTGTAGGGTGCGTTTGCTAACGCACCCTACAGTAAAATCTTCTCTAACTCTTCAATACTTCCTTTTATTACATTTTCAAACTGAGAGTTATTAAATGTTGTCTGTCTTTTAGCTAGGCGTGCAGTATTGGTAGTGATTTTTTCTATGAGCATACTTTTATCATAAATCCCATCTAAATATGCCAGTGTCTCTTTAATCCCTATAGATTTCATACAGTTTGGTTTACGACCATATTTCTTTTCTAACATACAAATCTCATCTATAAGTGCCTCAGAGAGCATGATATTTGTTCGTAAAGCTATACGTTTACGCAATTGTTCTCTCTCCCAAACTATTTGATAAATAGGAAGTGGTTCTGTTATAGTAGCCAATGGTGGGTGCTGTTTAAAATACTCAGTTGGTGTAAGAGAAGTTTCCAGATAGATATTCAGTGCTTTTTCTATACGATAACTGTCTTTACTTTCAATTTGAGCCATATATTCACTATCTAAAGCATAGAGCATATGATAGGCTTTATCTAGATCGAGTAAATGTTTTTTGGTCTTTTGTTGGGTACGTTCAGAAATAGTTGGAAGTTCTGAAATCCCATCCATTAACATTTTCAAATAAAAACTAGTTCCACCCACAATAACAAGATTTTTATTCTCATCTAAACATTTTTTATGTACTTCATGGTAAAGTTTTATAAATATCGTGACATCAAAATCTTCATTAGGGTAGATAGTATCTATACCAAAATGTTTTATATCTTTACGTTCTTCTAGGATAGGTTTAGCTGAGACGATGTCTATCTCTTTATAGATAGAGAGAGAATCAAGAGAGAGAATATAGGCATTCATATGTTGAGCTACTTTTATAGAAAGTGCTGTTTTACCTGAAGCAGTAGGCCCAATGAGGGCTAGTTGTTGAAAGATATGCATGCGTAATGATAGCATAACAACAAAAAAGGTAAAATGTTGTTTTTAAAGATAAGGGTAAAAATGAATTTATTTGACAAAGATAACCGTTTTAATATTGCAAACCTCGTAACCTATTTAAACATAACCATGGGTGTGATGGCAATATATTTCATCGTAAAAGGTGATTTCTTTACAGCAATTATACTAGCATGGATAGGTGGAGCTTGTGACATAGTAGATGGTAAACTAGCACGTAAATATAACCTCTCAACAGAATTTGGTATACAGTTAGACTCTTTTGCTGACTTCCTCTCTTTTGTAGTGATGCCAGCATTTTTACTTTTTTATGCAGTAAAACAATATGTGGGTATATCAGGTGTGGAAGAACTTATTTTAGGACTCGTGTTTATTTGGTATATTATTAATGGTCTAAGAAGACTCGTAGAGTTTAATCTTAAGGTTGATGTAGGAGAAGTGGCGAAGTTCTTTGAAGGTGTACCCACACCATTAGGTGCTATTTTGTTATGGATACTCTATCTTCTCGTAGCTTACGGTATTGTCAATAGTGGTTATATTATTGCTATTTTAGTGACAACGATTGCTTGGTCATTAAATTCTAAACTCAAAATTCCTCATCCCTAGGTAATTAAATGCAAAAACTTAAAAAACTCTTTGCTGATTTTTCTGAACTAGTGATGTTTAAACATTCGGTATTTTCTTTACCATTTATTTTTATTGCAATGCTTGTGGCTTCTTATCTAGATAGTGGTTCTGGTTGGTTTGGATGGAAGCTACTTTTATTGGGTGCTTTGGCAGCTGTTACGGCACGTAATTTTGCTATGGGAGTAAACCGTTATCTTGACAGAGATGTAGATATATTAAATCCACGTACGAAAGGAAGACCTTCTGTAGATGGGAGAGTCTCTAATACTCAAATGTTAGGGTTTATACTTATTAATGCACTACTTTTTGTAGTGGTAGCCTATTTTGTCAATACCCTGGCTTTTAAATTATCGCTTCCTATCTTAGCCGTCTTGGGTGCATATACTCTCTTTAAGCGTTTTTCAGCACTGGCACACCTCATACTAGGTGTTAGTCTAGGTTTAGCTCCTATAGCGGGTGTGGTAGCAGTCTCTGGAGAGATAACCTTATGGTCACTCTATCTTGCGCTAGGAGTGATGTTTTGGGTAGCTGGATTTGATTTACTTTACTCTCTACAAGACATGGAGTTTGACAAAGCCAATAATCTGCACTCTATCCCTTCAAAGTTTGGTGCACAAAAGACGATGTGGATAGCAAGGGTTTTCCATAGTTTAGCAGTAGCATTTTGGGTAGCTTTTGTACTAGAAGCAGGTTTAGGACTATGGGCACAAATGGCAGTGCTGTTTTCTGCTATCATGTTAACATATGAACATTATATAGTTAAGAAAGATTTTACCAAAATAGACAAAGCCTTTTTTACAGTTAATG
>Ga0256826_1002954_pt1 | contig 10273 bp, 11 predicted proteins | sample CV79metaG_FD_185975 | JGI IMG/M metagenome (GOLD analysis project Ga0256826, IMG submission 185975) | Hydrothermal vent microbial communities from East Pacific Rise, Pacific Ocean - CV79 | ecosystem: Environmental > Aquatic > Marine > Hydrothermal vents | place: Pacific Ocean: East Pacific Rise... | reverse complement strand
AGAAAAAGCAGTTAGAAAACCTGATTTATGCGTGTCTAACCACGGAAACTCATCTAGAAAAATAACTTTTTTTGTATTACTTTGTGTCTCAATATAATCTTCTAGCAAAAAAAAGACATCTTGCCACTCTTTTGGTTTTTGGGTTATTTTGTTTCTTGAAGCTCTCTCTATTTTTCGTACAAAAGAGTTGATTTGTGCCGATTTATTTGCTCCGTAAACGCCTGTAACTTCAATGGCACTTAAGTTGTTTTCTTTGATAAAATGTCGTATGGTTTCTGTTTTTCCAATTCGTCTTCGACCATAAACCACCATAAAAGAAGATGCTTTTTGATAAAGAAGACTTTTTAAGGAACTTAGCTCTTCTTCTCTTTCTACAAACATTTAATAACTCCTAAATTTAAATAATTTAGTCATTATAACGAATTACCTAGCAAAAAAACAGAGGTAATCTCGACTAATTAAGGATTAGCCGAGATTATCTCTTATTTATTCTCTTCTAAAACCTTCAACTCTTCTTTCCCTTGTTTTACAAATTTAGCAAACATGGTTAAAAGAATGTCGTTTGGTTGTACAAATGTTTGGATAAAGAAGGCTGTTGGGTCGGATTCGTCAACGCTTGTTGTGTCCACAAGGTTTTGAATAAAATCATCAAAAGAGTGACCTGCCATAACAGCACAGGCGTGAATCATCATGGCATCTTTTAGCTCTTCGCTTTGCATGGTGTGGTGCAGTACTAGGAAAATCTCTTTTGAACCTTTTTTATCGTTTTCACTGTAGCGTTGAATTCCATGTTCATAGATGGCTCTCGCTGTTGCAAGGTCTTCATACTCTGCCATATTAAAGCCTTTGTTTTGAGTTAAGTTTTCAGCTAAAACATCAAATGCTGTATTTACAATGAAGGTAAAAATATCATTTATCTCATCTTCTGGGGATTCTAGTAGTAGTTTTGCATCTAAGAGTTGGTAGCCTTTTGCAATGCTGTTTTCGGTTTTCATCTCTTCTTCTATTTTTTTTAGGTTTCCTAAAAACTCTTCGTCTTTTTTTAGTGCTTCTATATCTATCTCTTGGTTTTGCATTTTTTTTCCTTTTGTTTTTATGTTTTATATTGGTGCGTTGGAAAACAGCACCCTACAGGGCTTTTTTAATTCGTTCTAGGGCTTCTCTTGTTTTCTCTTCTTCGTAGACTAGGGCTAATCTTATAAAGCCTTTTCCTTGTCCTTCTCGTCCTAGGAATGAACCTGGGATTACTTTTAAGTTGTAGTCTCTGTAGAGTCTTGTTGTGAACTCTATTTCGTCATCTACTTTTAGCCAAATATAAAAAGTAGCTTCTGGTGGAGTTATACCTAAAATTTCTTTAGCGATTTCAAAGTTTTTAATGTATTTGGCTCTAAATTCATCGACATGGGTTTGATCGCTCCATGCAAGAGCCGAAGCATGCTGTAGGGGTAGGGGGGAGGCACAGCCAATATAGGTTCTGTAGGTCATGTACTCTTTTAAAATTGTTGCATCTCCTGCAATAAATCCAGAACGTAATCCTGGGGCAGAGGAGCGTTTTGAGATGGAGTTTATGACTAAAATATTTTTAAAATTACTGTTTCCAACTTCAACACTTGCATTAAGCAGAGAGGGAAGAGGAGTATCTAAATAAAGGTCAATATAACACTCATCATTAAGGAGTACAAAATCATACTTTAACGCCAATTCTACCCACTTTTTAAGCTCATCTAATAGAATGGTTGATGCTGTTGGGTTGTTGGGTGTATTGATGATTACAAAGTCACATCGGGCTAAATCTTTTTCGTCAATGGTTGGCTGAAAATTGTTTTGGGGAGTTAGATTCATGTAGATAACTTCTGAACGGGTCGCTTTGGCTGAACCTTCATAGATTTGATAAAAAGGGTTAGGGTAAGCCATAACTGAGTTTTCAATATCATGCAGTAGAAATTGAGGAAAGTTAAAGAGTACTTCTCGTGTTCCAAAGGTTGGAATAATTTGTTGGTTATTTAATTCTAAATTAAAACGAGTTTTTAAGTATTTTAACATTCCTTCTCGTAAAACTGCTTCTCCTGAAGTTTTAGGGTATTTATTTAATAAATATGCTGAATTGCTTAATTCATCTAAAATAAATTGAGGGGTTTTAAATTGAGGTTCTCCAATGGTTAGACTAAGTTCAGAATAGTCAAGGTTTGGATTGATATTTTCTAATAAGTTGTTGAGTTTCTCAAATGGGTAGGTTTCAAAGTTCACGATACTATACGCCCTAATTTTTTAGAGAGATTATAGCAAAAAGAATATAAAGTCAAGTAAAGTACATTACTTGACTTTTGTGAGGATTAATCACAACCTTTAATGGTTTTTGTCTCAGGTAAATCTTTGTAGTCATCTTTGTGAAGTTTTGCTGGTTTCAATTCTTTACAATCTACATCTGCACATGGTATGGTTTGAGCCATAGGAATTTCACTAAATTCTTTTCCTTCTAGCTCTTCTAAATCATCAAAGTTACAAGCTTTTCCCTCTTTTAACTTTGAGTTTTTCTTTGAAGCATCTTGTGCTTCAATTTTAATTTCAGGTACAATTTCAATTTTATCAGTCTTTGCTTCTGCTTTTACCTCAGCTTTTGCTGCTTCTGCATAAACAGATGATGTTAAAATAAATAACAGTACTGAACCTAGTGTAAAATATTTTGAAATGATAAGTTTCATCTCTATTCCTTTGTAATGAATTACTCAAAAAAGTAAAAAATAATAATTTAACATAATTTATAATAATTTTACACTCAAAAATGTAAAAAAGATAAAATAAATGTTAAAGTAAATTATACTTTTAAGATAATGATAATACACTATTAATAATTAAATATAAATAATTAAATGGAGAGGATGACAATGAATAGAATTACACTTTTTTTATTTGTACCCGTAATAATGGTTGCAGGAGACTTAAAAGACACTTTACTTAAGGCAAAGAGAGAGCATAAACCAATCATGGTTTATGTAAAAGCACAAGAGTGTCAATATTGTGCAAAAATGAAAAAAACTACATTGAGTGATTCAAAAGTACAAGCAAATATTAAAGATTTTTTATTTGTAGTTGCTGATAAAAATTCTGCTGAGGCAAAAAAATATTTACCGTCAGTACGATATACCCCTACTGTATATTTTATATCATCAAAATTTAAAGTGGTAAATACAGTTAAAGGTTATTTAGGAAAAGAAGATTTTAATTTATGGGTAGACGATAGTAAAGCTAAATTGGGCATGAGTACAAGTAAAAATGTTACTTCAAGCGTCTCTACAACCAAAAGTGATATTTGGATGTACGATGTTGAATCAGCAAAAGATTATGCTTCTCAAACAGGAAAACAGCTAATGATTTATGTTGATAAAGAGAGTTCTAAGTGGGCAAAAAAAATGAGAAAAGAGACCTTTTTAGAAGAAACAGTTGAAAAAGCATTATCTAATTTTGTTTGGGTTAAAGTTCAAAAAGATAGCCCCGAAGCACAACGTTATGGATTAAATCCTAAGTATGCACCAAGTGTCTATTTTATGCGAGCAGATGGAACAGCATTGGCAACAGCTGAAGGGTACTTTGCACCAAAGAACTTTTTGAAATGGATTGCTTACGCTAAATCTAAAATATAATGTGTAGTGGCAATCTTTTCTGATTGCCATTTTTAATAAGTATGCTTATAAACCTGTGTCACAGGTTTTAATATCTCCACTTTTGATACCTTTTCTAAACCATGTAACTCTTTGTTCCGAAGAGCCATGTGTAAATGCATCTGGTACAACATAGCCCTGTGCTTGTTTTTGCAGTGTATCATCGCCAATAGCAGACGCAGCGTTTAGAGCCTCTTCTATATCGCCCTTTTCTAAAATATTAAATCGTTTATGTGCATGATTTGCCCACACTCCTGCATAACAATCTGCTTGAAGTTCTACGCGTACTTGCAGTTGATTCGCATCTTTTTCCCCACGAACTTGTTGCTTCATTTTTTGAACTTTATTTAATGTGCCTTCCATATTTTGAATATGGTGTCCTATTTCATGTGCCAATACATAGGCTTGTGCAAAATCGCCTGTAGCATTATGTCTTGTAGCTAATTCATCAAAAAAGCCTAAATCTAGGTATACTTTTTCATCAGCAGGACAGTAAAATGGACCCATCTGTGCCGAAGCATGACCACAACCACTAGTTGTGCTTCCACGATAGAGTACCATTTTAGGTTCTCTATATTTTGAACCATGTGCTTTATATATCTCTTTCCATACCTCTTCGGTATCGTGCAGTACGGTTGAGATAAAACGAGCTTGTTTATCATCAGCTTTTTGATTGACTACGCTAGGAGAAGAGCTACCTCTTCCTGTTATGGAAGAGAGTGGGTTAAATCCTGAAAAGTAGGCAACAGCACCTATACCTATAATAGCCCAGCCAAATTTTGTTTTTAATAGAGGTTTGAGCAGAGGCCATAAAAACATCATTGTCCCCATTGATGGCATTCCTCTACCACCTCCACTAAAATTATTTCTTGAATTTCCACTATTTCTTCTGTCTTCTACATTGTCACTTTGGTCACGGTCTTCCCATCTCATATATACCACCTTATAAATTTTTAATAAATTATACCACAAGTAAAATTTGACTACAATATTAATAATTGTTTTATATAGGAGTCTTATGTGTCATTAGCTTTAGCACGGAAATATCGTCCCTCATCTTTTGAAGATTTAATTGGTCAAGAGGCAGTTTCTCAAACGCTCTCTTTGGCACTTGATAGTGATAGACTCTCTCATGCGTATCTTTTTTCAGGTCTAAGAGGTTCTGGAAAAACTTCGACAGCTCGTATTTTTGCCAAAGCATTACTTTGTGAGAAAGGAACAACTTCTCAGCCTTGTGAGGTTTGTTCTCATTGTATTATGGCAAATAAATCACGACACATGGATATTATAGAGATGGATGCAGCATCTAATCGAAAAATTGATGATATTCGTGAATTAATAGAGCATACCAAATACAAACCTGCTACAGCACGATATAAAATATTTATTATTGATGAGGTGCATATGTTAACTAAAGAGGCATTCAATGCATTGCTTAAGACCCTTGAAGAGCCTCCTGAATTTGTAAAATTTATTTTGGCTACGACAGACCCCTTGAAATTACCAGCTACTATTTTGAGTAGAACACAGCATTTTAGGTTTAGAAAAATTCCTCAAAAAACTTTAGCAAGACATTTAGCTCATATTTTAAATTTAGAAGGAGTTGCTTATGAACAAAATGCATTGGATGTTATTGCTCGTTCAGGTGCAGGGTCAGTTCGTGATGCGTTAACTCTACTTGACCAAGCCATTGTCTATTCTAAAAACTTTGTTAATATCTCTACAATAACTAATATGTTAGGGATTATAGAACCCTCTATTCTTGAAGCGTTAGTTGAAAATATTTTACTTAAAAATGAAGTTGAAATTTTACAATTTATACGAAATGCGAGCGAATTTGAAGCAGAGATGGTAATTGATGAGTTAATGTTGTATCTAAAAGAGATACTTTTAAGTGGCTCTCATAAAATTACTCCCATGATTATTGAACGATTTTTTAGGGTATTAGCTGAATCAAAAGCTTTATTAAATATGGGAAGTGACGGAGAGTTTGTTTTATCGTTAACGCTCTTTAAAATGATGGAAGCGTTAAAGATAAAAGATATAGACAGCATGATATACTCACTAGAACAAGAGTTAAGTGGAGTGGAAGTCGAACAAACAACGAGGCTAAAGCCATCGGTTCCGAGTGTGCCAATCATTAAACAAAGTCTGAGTTCTACAAAATCGGAGGCTTTAGCCCCGAAAATAGAAAAAGAAGTAGTAAAAATTCCAAAAGTCATAAAAAAACCCTTGGATGCAGGTGCAAAAAACTTTGAAGCGTTAATCGTAAAAATGTATGACCGTAATTATGAACTAGGAGAGTGTTTTAAACACAGTATTGCCTATAACTCTTTTAAAAATAACCTTTTAATATGGGAATCTTCGGCTTCTAAAGATGAGAAAATTTTACTTAAAAATAATTGGGGAATGATTCGTATGTTTGTCCAAGAGATTTTTGGTTTTGAGACGAAAATCAAAAATATTGCCAAGGAGTTACCCCCCAAAGTAAAGAAGCCAAAAGAGAGCTTAGAAAACCGTAATGAATCTTTTATTGAACCAATCTCAATGATAGAAGATGAGGTTTTAAATCAACCCATTATTCAAGAAGAACCTCCAATGAAAAGTTCTTGTGTCGCACCTGAGCATGGTGGGGTAGAATCAGCCAAAGAGAAAGATGAACGTACAATATTAGATGAACCGATGGTTGCTAAGGCGTTGGAACTGTTTGCTCCTAAGAAGGTTAGGGTTAAGAGGAAGGGGTAATCATCCTTCGGGGGTTTTATACATGAAAAATCTCGTAGGGTGCTCTTTTCAACGCACCATAAAACCAAACACGCATAAAATAACATCTTGCCGAAAGGCTTTTTTAACCCTTACGGCGAAGTTTTATTGTATGCCAATTTTAATAATGGTGCGTTGGAAAACAGCACCCTACGGGGGTTTTAGACATTTAAGAATAAAAGAATTAGGATTAACATGAAAACATTTGTAGGGTGCTGTTTTCAACGCACCATTAAATCAAACACGCATAAAACAATATCTTGCCGAAAGGCTTTTTTAACCCTTACGGCGAAGTTTTATTGTATGCCAATTTTAATTAATGGTGCGTTGAAAACAGCACCCTACGGGCTTATAATTTTAAAAGGAGGTTTCAATGCTACTAGCCGATATAGGAAATACAAGAGTTCATATTTATGATGGAAAAGAGGTTGTTCACTTAAGTCATAAAGAGGCGATAGAGAAATATGTTGATAAAAAATTACAGTATATAACGGTAAATCATCAACTCAAAGAGGAGCTTTCTTGTTTGAAAAATTGGGAAAATATCTCCTCTTTAATAAAAATAGAGAATGAGTACCCAACTATGGGAATTGACCGAAAGGCTCTCTGTTTGTCTCATGATAATGGGATTTTTGTTAGTGCTGGTTCGGCTATTACGGTGGATGTTGTTGAAAATGGTAGATATATGGGTGGTTTTTTACTTCTTGGAGTGAAGGCTTTTATTGATGCTTATGCCTTTATCTCTCCTGCTTTGGAGACAGAACTAAATAGAGATATTGTACTAAGTGAGTTGCCACAAACAACAAAAGATGGGATAAGCTATGGTATAATTTCATCGATAAAAATGCTTATAGAAAAACATCAATCAGATAAAAAGCTTTATATATCGGGGGGAGATGGGGAATTTATCTCCTCTTTTTTTGATAATGCTATTTTTGATGAAACGCTAATCTTTCAAGGCATGAAAAACGCAGTACAAAAGGTATAGATATGTTAACAGTAGCACTTCCAAAGGGAAGAATTGCAGAAGAGACTTTGGCGATATTTGCTGAAATATTTGGTGGAGAGTTCAAGTTTGAAGGGCGTGAGCTTATTATGGAAGTAGGGGAGTTTCGTTTTTTAAATGTACGGAATCAAGACGTACCAACCTATGTAGAGCATGGTTCTGCTGATATTGGTGTGGTTGGGCTTGATGTGATTACTGAAAAAGAGTTGGACATTGTAAAGCTTTTGGACATGCAGATGGGGAAATGTAAAGTCTCTATTGGTATTAAAAATGAAGATGAGCTTGATTGGTCTAAACCAAATATTAAAATAGCCACTAAAATGGTTAATATTACCGAACAGTATTTTGCTAAAAAAGCTGTAGGGGTTGAGATTATTAAACTTTATGGCTCTATTGAGTTAGCTCCTTTGGTTGGTTTGGCTGATGCAATTGTTGATATTGTAGAGACAGGTGCAACCATGAAAGAGAATGGACTTAAAGTAGCCGAAGACATTATGGATTCATCGGTTCATCTAATTGCTAATAAAAATTCATACTATGCAAAAAAAGATGAGGTTCTTTCTTTATATGAAAAAATAAATGCAGTGGTGCAGAGTCGTGTCGAATAGTGGGGGACTTGATATTTATGCTTTAGCAGAAGATATGCTTGATATTCATGAAGTAACACCTATTTTAAATGAGTATTATTTTGAGACACTTAAAGATTTAAAATTTAGAACTCTGCTTGATGTAGGTTGTGGCTCGGGAGGCTTTTTAAAAGAGTTAAGTTTTCAATACCCACATATCGAAACCATGGGAATTGATTTAAGTCCTGTGATGGTTAAAAACTCTAAAGCCAAGGGGATTAATGCTCACTGTATTGATTTGTGTAAAGTAAAACAAAAATTTGATGTGATTACGGCTATTTTTGATATGGTTAATTACCTTGATGAGAAGCAGTTAAAACGATTTTTAGGTTGTATTGAGAAGCGTTTAGAGAAGGGTGGGTATTTTATTTGTGATATAAATACTCTTTATGCCTTTAAAGTAGTAGCATCGGGTTCATTTATAAAAGATGTAGGCAATCGTTTTTTGACGATTGATTCGGATTATATAGAAGAAGAGGGTACATATTATATGGACTTTACGCTTTTTGAAGAGAAAGATGGCTGTTTTAAAAAAATGCAAGACAGCATTACTCAATATTATCATAAAGTGGAAAAATTAAAGAAGTTAATGAAAATGAAGCTGGTTGTCAAAACACCCATAGCAATCTATGGGCATGAGACAGAAAAATTCTATTTGGTTTTTCAAAAATAGCTACTTTTTCTCTTTTATTGTAACTTTTGCGTACATCCCTGGGAAAACATTTTTGTCTCCTTTGTCAAATGAGATACGCATTTGAATTTTATGAGTCATTGGGTTTGCATCAGGAACAATGGCTTTAATTGTTCCAATTGTTTTGTACTTTATAGAGGGTATGTTTACAACAAGCTGTTGACCTACATTAACCATAGCAATAATACTTTCTGAAACAGAAACATGAATTTCTAAAGATTCAGTATCGGTTAGCATAATCGTTAGCATTCCTGGCATAACCATGTCACCGGGTTTAATGTTTCTACGAACAACAACACCATCTGATGGAGCTTTCATTTTTAGATAGTTAAAAATAGTTGCCATCTGTTTTGCTTTTATTGCTGCTTGTTCTACTAATACTTGTGCTGAAGTTAACATGCTTTCAACATTAGCAGCTTGTGATTCAAGATCATCTAAATCCATCATTGGTATACTTTTACGACTTTTTAATCTGTTTTTTCGTTTGTTAATACCCTCTAAACGTTTTCGCCAAAATTCAACCACAATTTTTGACTGCTCTAACATCAAGTCTGCTTGAGATTTCATAATGTCAAATTCTGCTGATTCCATTTCGTAAAGTTCATCTTCACGTTTAACTTTGTCTCCAACTTTTACAAAAACTTTTTTGATATACCCCATATATCTGCTACCAATCATCTTCTGACCATCAGAGACAACCGTACCTGTAATAGTAATGTCGTCTGCTTGCAAGTTCATGATGAGTAAAAAAGTTACAATTAGTATTTTTTTCATCTGTGTCCTTTCCTTTTTTCTCTTAATCTTACCATTTACGTAGGTTGATATGACACTTTAAACACTGTTGGGCAATTTTACTGTATGCTTGAAGTGCTTGCTTTGGATCGCCACCTTCAAAACGCTCTTCTATGTCGTTTGCTTTTTGTACAATTTTCTTTTTTATTTTGTTTGTCATCTTTAAACTGTTGTTTAACCACTTCTCATAAATATCGGTATTTTCAACTTCGGATTTTATTGGACGTACCTTCTTTATGGTATCTTTAAGGGTTTTTGTGCCATCTTTAACAATATCAATATTGTTATAAAAAAAGCCTGTTTGGATGTCTTGCATCGCTTGAGCCATCTTTTGCATGTCCATGATTCTGTCGGCTTGTGTGTAGGTTGTTGCTGAAGAAAAAGTTGCTACTATTGTAGGAATGATTAGTAATTTTTTCATGTTTTATATGTCCTTTTTTGTAAGTTCTTACTCTTATTGTAACAGATTATCTTTAGATATTATCCTTAAATTATCAATTAAAGATTTATTCATTGCTTTGATAAACATTATACATTTTAATTATTTTTTTTTATATCTTTTAAGTATGGTTTCAAATAATACTTGATAAAATCCACTCATAAACCAATTTAAAAGGACTTCCCCTATGAAAAAAATCGTAATTATGAGTGCAATTACAGCAGCAATGTTAACAACAGCGTCAGCAGACTTCTCTTTCGGAGATATGTTTAAAGATATGAAAGATGCAGCTACATC
>Ga0256826_1002953_pt1 | contig 10274 bp, 5 predicted proteins | sample CV79metaG_FD_185975 | JGI IMG/M metagenome (GOLD analysis project Ga0256826, IMG submission 185975) | Hydrothermal vent microbial communities from East Pacific Rise, Pacific Ocean - CV79 | ecosystem: Environmental > Aquatic > Marine > Hydrothermal vents | place: Pacific Ocean: East Pacific Rise... | reverse complement strand
GCTAAGGTGTTGTCTTAAATGTTATGTTATTATTGAACTAAAAGCAAGAAAATTAAAACATCAAGATTTAGGACAGTTACAGATGTATGTCAATTATTTTGATAGAGAGGTAAAAGATGAAAATGATAATCAAACAATAGGTATTTTATTATGTAGTGATAAAAATGAGAGTGTTGTAGAGTACTCTTTGCCACAAAATAATAGACAAATTTTTGCAAGTAAATATAAACTATATCTTCCATCAAAACAAGAGTTAGAAGATGAATTATTTATAGACAAGGAGATAAAATGAAAAAATTAATATTAATACTTCTTTTAAGTATTTTTGCATATTCAAATATTACCCCATATTTCTCCAAAATTTCAGGAGGGTATTATAAAGGTGGGGTGGATAATATTATAATAGATGATATATATACTGCCTCATCTAAAATAGAGATGGCAATGTATTATCTTACTAATAAGAATATCACTTTGGCACTTATCAAAGCATATAAGAGAGGGATAAGTGAAGAGTTTTATAATCAATATTTTAATGGAAGAACTAAAGCTTATGCAATTGAGATTAAAAAATTAAGAGAATATAAAAAAGCTATATGTCCTTATCAAAAATATGATAATTTCTATGCTCCTCAATCTTTTAAATATATTAAGTAGATTATGGTTGATAGTATGAAAAAGATAATATAACTATATTAGACATCTTGCAAAATTCATCGGCTTGAGCCTCACCAAAGGCTGAAGCTCAAGCACCAGTTCCAAGTTTTGCAAGAACTTTAATCTTTTTTTATAACTCTAATAATATCCTTCTCTTTTGCATAATCATTAATTCGGCTATCATTCATCGCCTCTATTGTAACAGCAGGAAGGTTACATATTCCATTTGTTGTAATATTTAATTTTGTATATATTTGAGCTTGATTAATTTTATTCTTATATGAATATGGTAAATCAACAAAATATAATACTCTATCATCTCTAATATCTTCATTTGTAATAGTTACTTGAGTATTTTTAAAAGTACTATTTTGAATTTTAGCTATCCTATCATTTTGAATCTCAATACATGCAGGTATTCTCTGATTTATTACAATATTTGATAATTTATTTAAATTCTGTATAGTTAGTTTTGAATATATGGTATCTCCTTGCTTAAGATTATTTAAATCAACCAATTTAGAGTTTTCATCTATAAATTCTCTTTGAATACTCAACTCTTTATCTAATGACAAACTATTTTTAATATCTTTTGGCATGTGTTGATATATATCAATAGAGTAATTTGTAATTCCACTAGTTGGATTTATTATAATATTTTTATCCTCAATTTTCATCTCTTTAGTGGTTGATTGATTATAATCTATTTTACTCTTACCAATCAATATATTACCTCTCATTTTTTGATTCTTACTATCACCAATATATTCTGTTATTGCCATCAAAGCCATAGCTTTTTCATGCGTAGAGTATAATTTTGTTAATCTACTTTTAAAAATCTCAAAATCTTTTTTATCTTTTGTAAAATATTTAGATTTAAGATAAAAGATTATTGCCATATCTCTTGATATTGTTTTAAATGAGCCATCATAATTTATATCAAAATCTTGAATCTTTGTTAAATCAACTGTAATAGAGGAGTATAGCTTTTGGGATACTCTTTTCATCCCCAAGTTTTTAGCAATCACACTCATATAGTATTGTGATATATAGTAATTATCATAAATTTTTTGGTCATATATAGCATTTGCTATAGATATATCAAGTGTGCTATATTCTGATAGTAGATAAGCTGAATAGACTCTGTCTCTATTTTTATAAACTCCTCCTCTTTTGCCTTTTGCTATATCTTCTAAAGATTTTATAATCAAATCTTTAGTTTGGCTACTTATATTATACCCCTCTTTATAGAGTTTTAAAATAGTTTGAGAGGCATATAATGAAGCGTAAGGGTTAATATATCTACCATCTTGCCAATATGTAAACTCTCCAGAGCTTGTTTGCATTTTGATTAATTTTTTTATACCTTTTGATATAAATCTATTGGCATCTTTAATCAATTTATCATTTTTGAGATAATTTCTACTATAGTACATTGCAGATATTTTTGATGCTGTCTGTTCGGCACAACCATAAGGATAGTTTATTAAATAGTTTAACTCTCCTCTTAATCGTCCTATTATGTTATCTGAAATAGTGATAATTGCATTTGAGCCAATAAAATCTATGGGAATATCTATTTTAACAGGTTTTGAAATTGTATCTTGATAATTTATGGTAGTCAAACTATAAGGATTAAAGATTCCCAAATTAATACTACTACTATAAGTTTCGTTATTACTTGTGGTAGCATCTATTTGAATCTTTCCTATTCCAATATCTGTTGCCATCAATTTTGCATATATCACTTTTGAACTATTTGCTTTTAATTGAATGGTCTTATCTTTAAGAGACAATATTAAATTATTAGATAACTTTTTAGAGATATTTATATCAAGAGTTCTATTTGTGGTATTAAAGAGTCTTATTGGAAGCTCTAAAGAGTCACCTTGAAGTATAAATCGTGGGTATGATGGTTTAACAATAATCTCATCTTTTACTATCAAATCTTCTGTTTTTGTTCCAATTGAATCGTTGTTTATTGCAATTACAACTACTCTTGCTTTTCCATTAAATTCTGGAATTTTTATATCAAAACTAGCTTTTTTATCTTTTGTATATAAGATTTTTGACCATAACATAAAAGGTTTTACTCTATCAACTTTTGGAGGGAGATGTTTTTTCTTTTGAATTGCATTTAAGATACCATCACTACCAAATGATAATATAGTTCCTTTAGATATAAAACTCATAACTTTATCATATAAATCAAAATATGTAATTATTTGATTTGGTATATCATTAAAAAAATCAAATATCTTTGGTACTTTTTGAGATACTAATTGCAAAATCCCCACATCAACCACACTTACCAAAATAGCACTCTCTTTATCTGTTGTTATGTTTAACTCTTGAGTAGTAAGAGAACGAGAAGTTTTTACCAAGTCAAGATTAATATCAATCTTTTGACTATCTCTATCTGATTCAACAAAATCATAGCTAGAGGCACGATATGGCGTGATATTAGAGCTTGTATCACTCTTTCTTATAACAACAGTATGAAGATAAGCTCCTCTATTTAAATCTATATTAATTGGAACTTCTACTCTAGCTACACCTTTTGATATATTTATAGATTTATGCCATATTACACCTCTATTTTCAAGCGTTATAATAGCTCTTCCATCTAATATTGGTGATTTAATTGTGGCAATTAAAGTATCGCCTTTTTTATATTTTTTATCTGTAAATTTTACATCTACATCATTTAAGCTATTTTGAGGAGATAATGAGGCATATCCCCACCACCAAATATCAAACTCTTTAGTTGCACTGTGCATACCCAATCTATCAACTACCTCTACAATATAACTACCATACCCATCAATCTTTTTACTAAAACTACTATTAGATTTTACAGAAAATGTATCAATAACTTCTATCTCTTTATCCCACTCATAACTACCTTCTACCAAACTATAATACCAATGTATTTTTTTAATAATTACAGTTAAATCTCTATCTATCTTTTTATCTGTTATAGGATTAATAAGAGCTATCTTAGCATTTAATAGTTCTCCTTTTTCAAAATGGTTATTATCAATTGCAATACCAACCATTTCAGAATATGGATATATTGTAACCTCTTTATATGATGATACAGGTTGTGTATCATCCATTATTTTAACTCCAATAAGAGCCTTTAGAATTGATGGGACTTTCTGTTTTGATATAGTAGGTATTATAACCTCTGCTTTACCTTGAGAGTCTAATTTTATATTTTCAAGTTGTTTAATATAAGATAGGTTATTAGCCTCTTTTAGTTCACTATTTGTAAAGCTAAAGTTTGGATATTTGCTATTTTTATAATCTTTATGAGTTGCATTAAAGTTTAAAGAGCCTTTTAAGCCACTTGATGGTGCACCAAAAAGATAATTTGACTCTATTTTAGCATTAATAAACTCTCCTGATATGTAAGTTGTACTGTTAATATCAATGCGATTTTCTATCTTTGGAGGGATAAAAGACTCTATTGCTATTACTTTTGAACCTATCTCTTTGTTACCAAAATATATGGATAGTTGATATGAACCTGTTGAAACCTCATCATCCACAAAAAAAGAGAAATCAACAAGACCCAATTTATTACTATTATATATCTTTGAGAAAATCTCATCACCATCAATATCTCTTATAATAAATTTTAAAGGAATATCATCAGCAGAGATAAAATCTCTATCTTTAACTATAATTAATGCTTTAAGCTCAGAGTTAGGACGCAATATTTCACTTTGAAAATATATATAAGCTTTAAATCTATCTTCTATTTTAGTTACAGAACTAAAAGTTGCATCATTTAATGATTTATCAAGAAGCAGAAAACTCTTATCATTATCTTTTGTTACAACTATTACTTTTGGAGTTTTATCAATTAATCCCATATCTTCAATTTTTAAAATACCATCAGAATCGCTATATCCACTTGTTAGCAAAATGTTTTTCTTAGAGTACATATCAACTTTTGCATTATTTATTGGTTGTGCAGTAGATAGAGAATTTAAAGATATAAAAGCTCCATTTGCATAGATATTTGCCATAATTCCAATATCCGATACAAAAATTATTTTTGAAGATGATTTATTTATAATTTTATTATTTATATCTCTATCTTCATACTCTATAGTAACTTTATATATCCCATTTTTTAGTTTTAAAGTTAAATCTTGAATTGAAAATTTATGTTGTATTATACTATTTTTAGGAGAGTTTAGAGTTAGCTCTGTATTAAAAACCTCCTGCGTATATTTTGATATATCTTCATAATCTGCATTGCTATAATTGATAAAATATCTATAGTTATCTTTTGATATACTCTCTACAATCAACGACGCACTATCTACATTTATACTACTAAATCCAAGCTCTCCAACACTGCTAACATAAGGTTTTTTAGCATTGAATGTAATATCTCTTTTCATATCACCACTTTTTATCTCAAAAGTTATATTATCTTTTAACTCTTGATAATGAGTAAGTCCTTTATGGATTTTTAGAGTATATATGCTATTTGGTCTAAACTCATCACTTTTAATATCAATATAATAATATGAGCTAATGTTACTCTCTTCTCGTATATCATAATCTAAATATTCACCATATCCATCAATTTTATAACTATCAACTCCACCAACTTCAATAAAATCTTTAAAATTATAATCCTCTTCAAATGTATCATCAAAATATAATCTCATAACAAATTTACCATTCTTAAGAGCTAACATCTGTGGATTATCCGAAATTATCATAGGTTTTATCTTATCATTTGTCTGAGTTTCTAAAAGAGTTTTATGTCTATTATTTATCTTTTTAATTATATCTTTATCTAATTTTTTACCTGATTTATTTTTTAAAATAGATGAGATAATTAACTCAAAATTATCCCCCACAGACTCATTGATTTTTAAAAGTAATATATTCTCTTTTGCAGTTATAGAGTAATCTAATGCACTTTTTGATAATTTATCTATCTTGTTAATTGTTATAGATTTTTTTACAGTTTTAATATCTACAATATCATTAAATTCAACTCTTAATAGATTTTCGTCTCTAAAGTAGTCAAAATTTGACATATCAAAATTATCTGTTGTATATTTAAAACTCGCATTTATATCAAAAAACTTATGATTTAAAAGACAATTATAAGTGGTTGATGATTGAAATCTATCTTGTGGTATTAATTGGATTTTTTTTGAACTTAAAATCTTATATGTTAGATTAATATAAGGTTCACATTTTAAAAGCTCTTTGTGTGTATATGTTGAATTTTGATTAAATATCTCATCATCAAATTCCACAACCCTATCATCAATCATATTTAACTCTAAACCAAAAGCAGATATTGACATAATCAAAAGCAATATATATCTAAACATAATAAATCCTTTTATTTTATTATACCATAAAAGCAGATATATTGATTTGATATAATCTCTACTCATTTAAAATATAAAAACTGGATTTTCCATTCTTTTTACTTTTGTACATTGCTGTATCTGCCAATTTTAAAATAGTATCCATATCCAAACCATCTTTTGGGTATCTACTAATACCTATGCTACTAGAGACCATTAAGGTATTTTTATTATATTCAAGAGGAATAGATGTGGCATCTATGATTTTTTGAGCTAATATTTTAAGAGTCTCTATATTATCTATATCTCTCATAATTAGGGCAAACTCATCTCCACCAAGTCTAGCAAATATATCATCTTTGCGTATAATTTTTGATATATTAGATGTAACCCATTTTAATATTTCATCTCCTGCTTCATGTCCATAAGTATCATTAATTGGTTTAAAATTATCTAAATCTATAAAAAATAGAGCAAAAGAGGATTTATTATCTATTATCTTAGATAAGCTATTATTAAAAGAGAAACGATTATCTATCTTTGTTAGTTCATCATAGTGTGCCAAATCATATAAGATTTTTTTCTCTTCTTGATTATCTCTATCTTTATCTATTTTATCTTTTAAACTTGCTGTAACTTCTAATAACTTATCATTAAATTTTTCAATATCAATTGGTTTAGATATAAAGCCATTAGCCCCGTTATTTAGTGCTTCCATTAGATTATCCACATCTCCAAATGCAGAGGTAATAATAATAATCTGTTGGCTATCAATAGATTTGATTTTTTTAATCATATCTATACCATTTAATTTTGGCATATTTAAATCAGTAACAATAATATCAGGTTTTTTTGATTTGTATAGCTCTATACCCTCTTCACCGTTATATGCTTGATATAACTCTTTAACCTCATCAGAAAGATAAAATTCCATATACTCTTGGGTATCTAAATCATCTTCTACATATAATAGAGTAAAATCTTGTAACATACTATTTAATACTCCTATTTAAAACTATTTTAAATGTAGTAACGCCATCCACACTACACACCGTAATTTTTCCATTCATATGCTCTTCTATAATAATTTTACTCATATAAAGTCCAATACCTGTTCCATTTTTATCACTTTTTGTAGAGAAATAAGGGTCAAATATCCGTTCAATTATATCTTTTGGAATTCCACCTGCATTATCTTCTATATATAATTTAATATATTTATCATCTTTTGTATAAAATATATTAATCAAAGCATCTTTTACACTATTATCTATTAAAGCATCTTGAGCATTATTAATTATATTAATAATTGATTGCCCTAATTTATTGGGATAACCCTCTGTAAAACAGTTATTACATTTATTATGTACTATTTTTATACCATTTTTTGCAAGAATTGGAGATAAAAGAGATATAGCACCATCTGTACTTTTATAGATATTAAATATTTTTTTGTCTACTTCTGGTTTAAAAAAATCTTTAAACTCATCAATAGTATTTGACATATATGTTATCTGTTTTTTTGATGCTTTTTCAAAATATAATATAGTTTTATCATCTAGTTTACCTTTTTTATATTTTAATACTACAGTTTGGCTAATAAGAGATAAATTATTTAGAGGTTGTCTCCATTGATGAGCTATCATACTAATCATTTCGCCCATTTGTGCCAATCTTGACTGCTGTAACATTAATAATTCCTGTTGTCTATTTTTGGCTACCTCTTTATCTATTGTATCTCTAAGGTACATCTCTCTGACTTTTCTCTCTTCAAATAATCCACCAGAGACTAGTGCCAAAGAGATATGAACCAATATAAAAAAGTTAATATTAATAATATTATCTATCATTGAATTAACAGAAAAAGCTCCAACTCCAATATAGACGCTATATGTTGATATTATAGCAATAATAACAGGTAGAGCAACACCATAGAGTATACCTTTTTTAGATACTATTAATATAACTGCTGGTATGGTAAAGGTAAGTAATAGTGATAAATTCTCTACTATAACTTTTAACTCCAGTATATAGACAAAAAGAGTGAATGACAACACATACAACATATAATCATATAGCTTTATATTTTTATAATTTAGTAGTAATAATAGAATAAATGGAGTAAATAAGAGTTGCCCCATAATATTACCAAACCACCATGAAAATAGAGAAGAGAAGTATGATGAACTCTCTATATTATCTGTAAATAATAGAATTAAATTACCAAAAATAGAGCTAAATGGTTGCAAAATAACAACAATAATAACAACCAAACCAAATATATCTTTTAGATTTAATAGGTGTTTATCTAAAGAGTATCTATTAAATATACTAACCCCAATAACAACCTCTATAGCATTTATTATTGAGATAAAAAATGATGTAGAAAAACCTAAAGAACTACTATAAGCCAATATAAACTGACCCAAAAATACACCTAACCAAACTTTTTTACCCCAAAATATAGCAGAGGCTAGGGCTAATCCTTCTGATGCAAAAATTACAATTGTAACTATACTATCATCTTTTAATATAGAAAAACTCAATTTTCCTAATAAAAAATATCCAATAGATATAAAAAGAGTTAAAACTATATTTTCTCTATTATATTTCAATTTATTCATCTCCTATCCAATATTTAAGCATTTTATCATAAAAATCTAATATAAAATACATTATAATCTGTATAATCTGTGCAAAAGGTGATAAATATGAAAAAGACAAAATTACTATTGGTAGAGGATGATGAGTTGGCTTCTGAGCTTATATATGATTTTTTAACCGATTGTGAATTTGAGGTGGATAATGTATTTACAGCTACAGATGCAGTATCTTATATCAATAATAGAGATTATAATATAATGATTTTAGATATTAACCTTCCAGATTATACTGGATATGAAGTTTTAAAAAATATAAAGAATAGTATATCTTTACCTATAATCGTGATAAGTGGTGATAATCAAACTAAATCAAAAATATTGGCGTTTAAATATGGAGCTAGTGATTATATGGTTAAGCCTATTGATTTGGAGGAGTTAGAGGCTAGAATATGGGTTCAATTAAGCAATAGCAGTCAAATCAAAACAGATAATGATAAAAATATATTTGAGATTAAAGATTCAACCATATTATTTAAACAAAATCCACTAAATCTAACACATATTGAGTTTAATATATTATCAAATCTAATTAAAAACAAAAATCAGACTATATCAAGAGAGACTTTACTTGAGTCAATATCATCGATAAGCTCTAATAGAGCATTAGATAATCATATTAAAAATATTCGTAAAAAAATAGATAGCAAAGATAGATATATCACTACTGAATATGGTGTTGGTTATAAATTAAGTTTTTAATACATAGAATATACAGATTTAAATAAGATTTAATATAGATTTCTATGATAGAATCCTTTTTATAAAGAAATAACAAGGATAAGTAATTATGAATATATCTAATTTAATTGATAAACTACCAATTGCCAAAGAAGAGATTAATAATTTAACAGATAATTTTGAGATAAATAGAATTTTAGAAGATTTGGTTATTAATATTACAGATGCACAGTTTGCTTCTATTTGGATATGTCAGTTTCCAAATTTAACAAGATATAGAAGAGATGATACTAGCCTGTTATCTATGGAGTCAAAAGATGGGCTTATGTATAAATGTTTTGCATTAAATACAGAGAATATTTACAATCATATCAGAAGTGAAAAAGGATATGTAGAGGAGATTGATAATCCTGATAATATAAAAATAAAATCAAAAATAATAATTCCTCTTATGGAAAATAGTAGTTGTATAGGTATTGTTACGGCATACTCTGATATATCTAAAGTCAAAAAATTTACAAAAAATGATTTAGAGATTTTTAAAGCTATTAGTCCATTTTTAATTGAGTCTATAAATAGAATGAAATTTAATGATAAAGTTAAGAATGATAAAACATTTGTAGATAGACGCTCCAAAAAAAATAAGGATAATGGAAAGAGAAGACGAAAAAAAGACTCTATTGTAAATCTTCAAATTATAAAAGAGGATAGAGATAAGAAAAATGCTAAAGATTGTTCTAATATTGTTGAATTTACATCAAATATAGTCCATGATATTAGAACACCATCAAATGGACTATTAGGATTTTTGGATATATTAGAGGAGCAAATAGAAGATAATAGATTAAAAGAGTATATATCAAATGCAAAAAAAAGTGCATTGTTAATTAACCAACTTACAACATCTATATTAGATACCATCTCA
>Ga0256826_1002952_pt1 | contig 10276 bp, 10 predicted proteins | sample CV79metaG_FD_185975 | JGI IMG/M metagenome (GOLD analysis project Ga0256826, IMG submission 185975) | Hydrothermal vent microbial communities from East Pacific Rise, Pacific Ocean - CV79 | ecosystem: Environmental > Aquatic > Marine > Hydrothermal vents | place: Pacific Ocean: East Pacific Rise... | reverse complement strand
TATTCGCCAGTAGTCATGTTCATATGGTGTGGCATTCTCCATGTACCATCTGCATCTTTTACAGGTCTTGGTAATGTTAATTTATAGTGAGTTCTTCTTTTCGCTGCTCTTGTTTTCGAGACACGTCTTTTAGGTACTGCCATTTTTAATCCTTATTTTTAAAATTCTTTTTCAAATTCTTCTTCATCATTTTCACATTTTTTACAATAGTGATATTCATTCTGAACGGAACCTATTTCACTTTGAACAATAAATTCAAGGTCAATTATTCCATCAAGAAATTCGATTATATCTAAATCATCTTTAGTCTCTATAACTTCATCACTTAAAGTTAAATTAAGAGGGGAATTCATATCGTATTGATACCCATCGCCACATCTGTCACAGAAGAGTTCAACTTGACCTTTAAGGTTTCCTTCCAGTCGAAGTCGATGATAACCACTTTTTGCCAAAGTACCTTCTAAAGAAACACCATTAACGGTTAATTCAAAAGGTCTTTTACTTTGACCAATTTTATCATAAACTATTTTCATAGCTTATAACCCTTATACAATCTCTCTTTGTGCAAAGAAGAAGTTAATTTCATTAACTGCGTTCTCTACAGAATCAGAACCGTGAACAGCATTAGCATCAATACTCTGGGCAAAGTCAGCTCTGATTGTACCAGCATCAGCTTCTGCAGGGTTTGTAGCACCCATTAGGTCTCTGTTAGTTTGCATTGCATTTTCGCCTTCAAGTACCGTTACAACAACTGGACCAGAAATCATAAATTTTACAAGGTCTTTAAAGAAAGGTCGCTCAGCATGAACAGCATAAAATGCTTCTGTATCAGCTTGAGATAATTGAATCTTTTTAGTCGCTACGATTTTAAGATTTGCTGCTTCAAATCTAGCAAGAATTTGTCCTACTACATTTTTAGCTACTGCATCTGGTTTAATAATTGATAATGTTTGTTCCACGATTTTGCTCCATAAACTTAGTGATTTTATTAAAAAAGTCACTACTAAAGTATTTTGAGCTGAAATTATATCAGAAAAGTATTAAAATAAAGAAGTTTAGAAAAATAAAAATTAGGGAAAAAAGGAGAGAGTTACAAAGTATGAATAAATTCATACTTTGTAAAGAGGAGAGATTAGTCTTGAACTACATCTTCTCCTGCTGCACGTCTATCTGCATGTAGAGTTAAACCGTCTTTTGGTTCACCCCAAACAATACACTCTTCAGTAGGACATGCTTCAGCACACGCTGGAGCATCAAAGTGATCTACACACTCAACACATTTGTCTTCGTATACGTAGTAAATCTCTTCTCCCGTTGGGTTATCATCTTCGTCTACGATTGCTTCTGTTGGACATTCGTCAATACATGCTGCACAATTGATACAAGTATCTAAAATTTTTACTGCCATTTTTTTTCCTTAATTTGATGTCTCAAACTATAGCAAAAGTAGATTAAATAACCCTTTAATAATTAAAATTAATTTTTATTATTGTAACAATAAGTAGCTTTTTATCTCATCTACACGATTTGTTCTCTCCCATGTAAACTTGCTATTCTCTCTACCAAAGTGTCCATACGAAGCAGTTTTCTTATATATGGGTCGTAAAAGGTCAAGTTCTTTAATAATTCCAGCAGGGGAGAGGTCGAAAAGTTCGTTAATACACTCTTCAATTTTAGACTCTTCTATAGTACTTGTCCCATGGGTGTCTATCATAACAGAGATAGGTTGGACAACCCCAATGGCATAGGCTATTTGAATAGTTATTCTGTCAGCTACTTTTGAAGCTACTAAATTTTTAGCGATGTATCTAGCCATATATGATGCTGAACGGTCTACTTTTGTAGGGTCTTTTCCTGAAAATGCTCCACCACCATGTGGACATGAGCCTCCATAGGTATCTACAATGATTTTTCGTCCTGTTAACCCTGCATCCCCTTGAGGCCCACCAATAACAAAACGACCTGTTGGATTAATATGATAAATAATTTCATTATTTAATAGCTCTTTTGGAATGACCTCTTCTAAGACCTCTGTCATAACAGCATTTTTTAGTATCTCTTGAGTGATGTTATCATCATGTTGGGTAGAGACAACAATCGTATCTATCGCTATAGGTTTATTATCTCTGTATTTTACACTCACTTGTGCTTTACCATCAGGTCTTAGAAAAGGAACAGTTCCATTTTTTCTAACTTCTGCCAATTTAGCAGTGATTTTATGTGCTAATAGAATAGGCAAGGGCATAAGTTCAGGGGTTTCATTACACGCATATCCAAACATTAATCCTTGGTCTCCTGCACCTATCTCTCCTGATGCTTGGTCTACTCCTTGATTAATATCTGAACTCTGCTCTCCCACTCCATTAAGTACACCTGCTGAACGATAGTCAAATCCAAAAGCTGCGTTGGTATAACCAATTTCACGGATAACTTCACGTGCTATCTCTTGCATGGGTGCATAAATTTCTGTTTTAAGCTCTCCAGCAATAATACAAAAGCCATTACTAACCAATGTTTCACATGCTACTCGTGCAGTGGGGTCTCTTTCTATAATATAATCTAAAATTGCATCCGATATTTGGTCTGCCATCTTATCGGGATGACCCTCGGTTACTGATTCACTTGTGAATATGTACTCTTTTGCCATCTTTGTTTTTCCTTATAATATTTAGTAGATGCTTTGGAAACGGATAGTTCACTCTAATGCCAATGAAATAAGGAATTTATTCCAAAATATCGCGAGGCTAAAGCACTCGATTCCCTATATGCAAGTCGCATTTTCGGAATCGGCGTGTTTACACCCGAACAATGAATTGCTAAAAAAAGCTTATTTTATTAGCATTAGAGTTCACTCCCGAATAACGGAGGCGAAGCCTTCCGATTCCGAGTTTTAAGTTCTTTGCAAGTTAGGCTTCTATTCTTTTCGCTAACTGCCTAGGTAAAAGCCCTAAAGACTCTTCGACCAATCTTGTATTTCCATGAGTTATAAAATTATCTTTATACTCAAATGTTGTTAGCTCAATATCGTGAATTTTCTCTTCACTCAAAAATTCTAATAGAGCAGAACCTACTCCACCCATCTTGACTGAGTCTGAAAAGATATACCATTTTTTATGTGTTTTTGCCAGTTGTAAAAGAGCATTTTTGTCTAAAGGTTTTACAAAACGTAAGTCCAAAATAGTAGGAGTGGCTTTTATAAGATCTGCTGTCTCTTCTGCACGTCCTACACCATTACCATATCCTATGAATAAAATGTTAGAACCCTCGGTTACCACTCGGGATTTTCCTAACTCAAATGTTGTGTTGTCTTCATCTTGAGAACTAAATGCTCCTCTTGGGTATCGAAAGGCACAAGGTGTTGGAAAATCTTTTGCAAATTCCATTGCCAATTTCATGGTATTGTTAGAGGATGGAGCAAAAATAGTCATGTTGGGAATGGCTCGTAAAAATGAGATGTCAAAAACTCCTTGATGGGTCTCTCCATCTTCTCCGACTAGTCCTGCTCTGTCAATAGCAAAAGCAACACCTAAGTTCATTAGACAAATGTCATGAATCACTTGGTCGTAACCTCGTTGCAGAAAAGTAGAGTAGAGCGTACAAAAAGGTTTAAATCCCTCTTTTGCTAAAGGTCCCATCGAGGTTACTGCATGTTGTTCTGCGATGGCAACATCCCAAAAACGTTCAGGATATTTTGCCATTGCTTTGCTCATTCCTGTTCCACTTGGCATCGCGGCTGTTACTCCGACCACTTTATTATCGTTATCAGCTAACTCTACGAGTGTTTCAGCAAAAATAGCTGTTGAGGCTTTTGGTGCTGGTTTCTTTTGTGAAGAACCTGTGCTAACATCAAATGCTCCCACTCCATGCCAATGCTCTTTGCTTGCTCCTGCACCTTCGGCTACTTCATAGCCTTTACCTTTGGTGGTTTGCACGTGAATAATCACAGGTCGTTTTAACTCTTTTGCTATTTTTAGTGTTTCTACCAAAGAGGGAATATTATGTCCATCAATTGGACCGATGTACTCCAAACCCAACTCTTCAAATAAAATTCCAGGAGTAATTAATTGAAAAGACTCTTCAACTCTTTTTGCCATATAGGTGGCAGAATCAGGAAGGGACTCTAACAGCTCTTTGGTCTTTTTCTTGAATTTTTGATAGAATGGAGATGCCATGCTCTGAGATAATATACGACTCAATGCTCCAATAGGCGAGGCAATACTCATCTCATTATCGTTCAAGATGATAATTGCAGGGTATTTTCTATCGCCTAGTTCATTCATGGCTTCATAAACCATTCCTGCACTCATACTTCCATCGCCAATAAATGCTAGAGGAATACGCTCATCCTGTTCGCCTCTTAGGGCAATGGCTTTTGCAGCACCTGTTGCCAAAGAGATTGAGGTCGAAGAGTGACCTGCCATATAGTAATCATTATCGGACTCTTTTGGTTTTGTGTAGCCACTAAGCCCGTTGAATTGACGCAAAGTATCAAATTCATCCCATCTATCGGTTACCAACTTATGGGCATATGATTGATGTGAAACATCAAAAATAAAAGGGTTTTTTGTTGCATCAAATACGGCATGCATTGCTACAATAATATCGGTAGCTCCCAAAGTAGAACTTAGATGACCCCCATTTTTACTGACGGTATCTAAAATTTTTTGACGTACTTTTCGTGCTATATCTTCTAGCTCTGCTGTATCTTTTGTTTTTAAATCTCCAAATTTATTCATGACAATACCTTCCTTAATACTGAAAAGAGTCTATCATTTTGTTCTTTAGTTCCAATGGTAATACGCACAGCATTCATACCATAAGAGGCTAAGTTACGAATGATTACACCTTGCTTAAGCAGTTCATCTGAAATTTTTGTTGAATTCATTGTATCATCAAAAAGATAGGTTATAAAATTAGTATAGCTCTCTATATAAGAAAAGCCTTGCTCTTTTGCAAAAGCTTCGTAACGTTTAATCTGCTCTGTATGCAAAGCAATAGACTCTTGAACAAACTTTTCATGTTTACACGCTTCGATTCCTGCTACAAGAGAAAGGGTACTAATGTTAAACGGAGGACGCATTTTATAAAGTTCATTAATAAGTGTAGGGTTTGCAATACCATACCCAACACGCATTCCACCCAATCCATACGCTTTAGAGAATGTTCCCAAGTAGATAACGTTTGAAAAATGTATTAAATCATTTGGAGTAATGCTGTACTTCTCATCTTTGGCAGCAGCGTACTCCATGTATGCACCATCGACTACAATGAGTGTCTCTTCTGAAATAGCATTAATAATTTTTAAAACATCCTCTTTTGATGTAGCATCTCCCGTGGGATTATTAGGGGTACAGAGGTAGATAATTTTGGGTTTATGTTTGTTATAGGCTTCTATAAACTCTTCTACTTTGTGTTCATAGCTTGGTGTTCTAACAATCGTTGCACCCATCTGCTTGGCATAAATTTCATACATAGCAAACGTAACTCTGCTCATTAGCACAGAGTCATTTGGCATAAGTAAAGCACGAGAGATAAACTCTAATACTTGGTCTGAACCTGCACCAATAATAATGTTTTCATTGGTCACTGAAAACTTAGATGAGAGTGCATCTTTGAGTTCAAACATCGAGTCATCAGGATATAAAAATGCTCTATTCGCACTGTTTGCAATCGCTTTGGCTACCTGTGGGCTACACCCTTTTGGATTTTCATTAGATGCCAGTTTAACCACATCTTTAGCATCAATTCCAAACTCTCTTACCACCAACTCTATTGGTTTACCTGCTTCATAAATTTTTATATCTTTTAGTGCTTCATTAAATTTCACGGATTTTCCTTATATATCGTCATTCTCTTTAACATAAGAGCCAAGTACTTTAATTAATTTTGCGTGTCTGTCCATAATATCCATAATGTGAAGGTCTTTTTGATGACCATTGAATTCTATAAAAAAGATGGATTTTCCTTCGACAATATGCGATTTTATTTTAGTTAAGTTAACTTCGCAACGTTCAAAATCATTTAAAAATTCAACCAATGAACCAGGTCTGTTATTGAGATAGACCAACATGGATGTTTTATCATCATTTGATTGTAAGTTTTCAAAATTACTAATAATAAAAAAGCGTGTTTTATTATCTGAACAATCTTCTATATTTTTAAAAAGAATGGGTAAATTATACATCTTCGCAGCCACATCAGCACAGATGGCTGCTGAGTTCTCTTCTAGCATTGCCATTTTTGCTGCTTTTGCTGTGGACTCAATGGGAATGAGTTCAATTTCATTGAGTCCACAATCTTGTAAAAATATTCTACACTGGTCAAAAGCAATATCTTTGGAGTATATTTTTTTAATATCTTTGATGTTGTCACAACGGGTAGCCAAGGTATGATGAATGTCTATAAACACTTCAGCAATAATTTTTAAATCATACTCTTTTAGACAGTTAATTGTTTCACTAACAATACCATTAGAAGAGTTTTCAATAGGAATCACGCCAAATTTAGCAGTACCTCGGGAAACTTCTCTAAAGACGGCTCGGATTGAACCCATTGGCATGTAGGAACTCATTGCTCCAAATTTACTTTCGGCTGCTTGATGTGTAAATGAAGCTTCTGGTCCAAGATAGGCAATTCCTTCTGGGCGTTCCAAATTTCTAGCCACAGCAAACATCTCTAAAAACAGAGCGTCAATCGCTTCATCTGTTAATTTTCCATCGTTTTGGTTTTTTAAACGATTTAAAATAGCCTGTTCACGCTCTGGACGATAGATGGGTGCACCCGTTGTGTTTTTTAGTTCGCCAACCCTATGCACGTACTCCATACGTTGATTATAGAGCTTTAAAAGTTGGTTATCAATACTATCTATTTGAACGCGTAACTCATCTAATGTCATGGTTTTTCCTTATCTTTTATACTGTGTTGTTTTGCCTAAAGCCAACCCTACGATTGCCAACTTATATCGCAACTCTCTTCTAATCTTATTTGGTCTTCAAATGTTTCACGCTCACGGATGAGGTAATCTTTTCCATCGAAAATAGCTACTTCGGCTGAACGTCCACGTGTGTTGTAGTTACTTGACATGGTAAATCCATACGCACCTGCTGAATGAACTACTAAAATATCATGATGATTCATTGCTGGTAAGGCTACATCTTTACCTAAAAAATCGCCACTTTCACAAACAGGACCTACCACATCGGCAAAAGAGGTTTTTTGACCTTCTTTATGAATAGCTTCTATTTTATGGTAAGCGTTATAGAGGCTTGGACGTAATAAATCGTTCATTGCTCCATCAACAATAACGAAACGTTTCTTGCCATTGACTTTTTCATACAGAACAGAAGTCAAAAATATTCCAGAGTTTGCCATCAAGTATCGACCAGGTTCACTCAAAATAGTCATATCAAGACCTTTGATTTTTGACAAAATAGCTTTGGCATAATCGGCTGGTCTAATAGTGGTTTCGTTGTCGTAAACAACACCCAAGCCTCCACCAATATCAAAGAACTTAATCTCTATACCAATAGCATCCAAAGAGCGTACCAAATCAGCTACAATTCCACAGGCTTCTGTAATCGGAGCAAGCTTTGTAAGCTGTGAACCAATGTGAAAATGAATTCCTATAGGGTTTAGGTTATCTGATTTTTTAGCATAGATATACATACGTTTGGCAGAGTCTAAACTAACCCCAAATTTATTTTCATGCAATCCTGTTGCAATGTAAGGATGTGTCTTAGGGTCAACATTTGGATTCACTCGAATAGAGATTCTCGCTTCGATGTTTAGCTCTTTGGCTATCATCTCAACACGTTTCATCTCTGCTTCACTCTCTAAATTGATAAGTAAAATCTCTTTTTCCAAGGCTTCTTGAATTTCAGAGTCTCTTTTACCCACACCTGAAAAGATAATACGGTATTTTTTAACTCCTGCTTTTAACGCACGGTTAACCTCGCCAATACTCACACAGTCAGCACCTGCTCCAAGATTGGCTAAATGACGAATCACAGCCAAGTTAGAGTTTGATTTGACAGCATAAGCTACTAATGATTTCTTCCCACCAAAAGCATCTTTTAGCTCTTCATATCGGTTGGTAATAGTATTAAAGTCGTACACATAAAGTGGGGTATTATATTTTTTAACTAAAGTAGTTATATCTAAACTCATAGTAAATTATTCCTAAATTTTGTAATTGTCGCGATTCTATCTAAAGTTTGGTTTATAGATGGTTAATGGACTTTTTTAAGAACTCTATTTTTAAACAAGCTTTTTTAAACAATTCCAAATGTTCAATACCTTTGATACACAGATGTTTATGCCGTTCATAAGATTTTAGAACGGTTAATGCTTTTCGTTTGGAATCTTTTCTATTACGTTTTATATGTTCAAAACAGATTGCTCCATTAATCAGCCCTTTAGCTAAATTTTTGAGTGGATGGTCAGCTTTACGAAGAGGATGCCACGCCTCTTCCAAGACTTCATGTGCATCAAAATACTCTTTTTTTTCCAGTAATTTCAAATAGTTTTCTAAAGCATATTTTAAATTATTACTCTCTTTTATCATTCCACTCGCTTTTCAATTTTAGATTCTCTGTTTATAACATTAAAGCTCTTGAAAAACAAGATTATTTAAATTTTATTCTTTTATTTTTTCTTTGCAACGTTTTTTTAACAACTATTCGATATATTATAAAAAGTTTTTTTTTATTGAAGTATTAAAGATAAGTAAAAACAAAATATAAGGATTAAAAAATGAAAACAGCAATTAAACTTTCGATAATAACCGTAATATTAAGTGGTTTTATTCATGCAGAAGAGATAAAAAGGTATGAGGTAAAAAGTGCAAAAATAGAGTATGAGTTAAAAGGCTCTGGAAATATGATGGGTGGAATGGTTAAGATAGAAAGTAGTGGTAAAAAAAGATTGATATTTGATAGCTATGGTTTAAAAGAGCTAAGTGAAGAGAATAAAGTTTCTAAGAATACTACGATGGGAACGACAAAGGTAGATAAAACTCACAGTTTAAAGTATATGAACGGTGCAATTATTTATGGGGTTCAATTTAAAGCAAAACGCATAACAAGAATAAAAAATCCTATGGCAGGGATGGGTGCATTGCTTGGTGGAGAGAATGTTACAAAAACTGGCGAAGCTATGTTGAAAAAAATGGGTGGGAAAAAGATAGGAACAGATAACGTTGCAGGATACAGTTGTGATGTTTGGAATTTAAGTGGTGTGAAACAGTGTTTATATAAAGGGATTCCTTTAAAAATAGAATCGAATATTATGGGATTAAAAATGGTTGAAATTGCGATTAAGGCAGAGTTTGATGTATCTTTGGATAAAGATAATTTTAAACTTCCTGATTTTCCTATCTATAATATGGACATGAAGAATCCACAGCAACAACCAACCCCGTTGGATAAAAGTAAACTAGAAGCAATGGATAAAAAAGAAAATTCTCAAGCAGGAGAAGAGAGCAAAGAGGCTAAAAACGGCATGAAAGCAATGGGTGTGGGGATAGATGCAGCGGTTAAAGCAGGCTACGACATGAAATCAGGCAAAGATATGACACTTCTACAAAAAGAAGCAATGCAAAAAGCAATGATGAATGCTATGGGTGGCGAGAAAAGTATATTGGCAAAACAAAAACAAGAAATTCTTGAAGATGCAAAAAATATTCCTAAAGCTAAAAAGTGTTTTGAAAATGCTAATTCGGTAAAAGAAGCAAATGTATGTGAAAAAATGATGGACAGTGAAGAGCCTGAATTACACAGTAAATGGAACGATAAGATTAAAGCTAATTTATTAAAAGACCTTAATGGATTTGAGAAATCTATAGATTGTGTGAAAGGTGCAGAGAGTATGAAAGCTTTAGGAATGTGTTTTCCTCGTGATTAAGGTGTTCGTATAAGAAATAAATAAAAACAGTATTAAACTTTTCTCTCTTTTTTGATTGATTTTTTTTATAAAGTAAATCAATATTTTTTAAGAGATGAAAAGGAGTGTTAATAAAGTAGCATTAATTAGAATTAATTTAAAATTCCGAATCAAATAATGAAAAATTTTTATAAAAAATGATATTATCTACCCATTATTTAAAGTTATCTTTATTTATAAAAGTTAACTAAGAGTTATAATAATAATTGTTATCAAAAATTTGAGGAGGAAACATGAAATTAGGTTTTTTGGTCGATCTTAACCTTTGCATGGGTTGCAAAGGGTGTGAGATTGCCTGTAAAGTTGAAAATGAAGTGCCATTAAGTTCTTGGCGTTT
>Ga0256826_1002950_pt1 | contig 10282 bp, 11 predicted proteins | sample CV79metaG_FD_185975 | JGI IMG/M metagenome (GOLD analysis project Ga0256826, IMG submission 185975) | Hydrothermal vent microbial communities from East Pacific Rise, Pacific Ocean - CV79 | ecosystem: Environmental > Aquatic > Marine > Hydrothermal vents | place: Pacific Ocean: East Pacific Rise... | reverse complement strand
TTTGGAATAGCAACTGCTGCTAAAATACCTAAAATAACGATAACGAAGATCAATTCGATCATTGTAAAACCAGCTCTTTTCATAAGAACTCCTTGGTAAATAAAATATTTGGATTACACTAGTAATCTTAAGAGTCATTATGTAACCACTCTGTTTAAAGTTAGCTTAATGTTAGTCAAATCATTATAAATAGGTAATTTTGTGATAAAAAATACATAAATATTTAAAAACTAAAATAAATCTATACTTTAGCTACTAAATTGGTATACTAAATGCTTGTATATAACTATATATTAAAAGAGAAGGATTATAGATGAGTATTCAAGTATCGCGCACTGCAAAACTATTGACTGAAGCTATGAACTACCGTTCAGCACGTCAAGATATGATATCTTCTAACATTGCAAATGCAGATACACCCAACTATAGACCTCGTGACATCAGTTTTGAGCAAGCACTCATCGCTAAAAAAGCTGCACTTTTAAAAGATGATAGTAAAACACTTCAAATGGCACAAACAGATGCCTCTCACTTAAAACCAAAAGCAGAATCTGCTTCTTTCACTCCTACACTCTTCTTTAGAGATGGGCATATGGCTAGAAATGATGGTAATAGTGTAGATATAGATGTAGAAACAACAGAGATGAGTAAAAACTCTATCATGTTTAACGCACTTGTTGGAGCTCTTAAGAAAGATGCTGCAATTTACAAGAGTGTTATTGAAGCATCTCAAAAAGTAAACTAGGATAAATTATGAGTAACTTTTTAAATAGTTTTGACATTAGCGGTTATGGACTCTCAGCACAACGTGTACGTGTAAACACTATATCTAGTAATATCGCAAATGCTCAGACAACTCGTACTGAAGAGGGTGGCCCTTACCGTCGTAAAGAGGTAGTTTTTCGTGCTATAGATTTTAATGAGCAGTTTAACAAAGCACTCTCAGGAATGAGTAAAAGTGCTTCATATGAAGACCCTTTAAACGAAGGACAACTTGGAAAAAAAGTAAATCCTGCTATAATGAGTGTTATAATTGATAAAATTTCTAGAGATGATTCTAAACCAAAGATGAAGTTCGAGCCAAATCATCCCGATGCAGATGCAAATGGTTATGTTGCATACCCAAACATTAACCCTGTTATCGAAATGGCCGATTTAGTAGAAGCAACTAGAAGCTACCAAGCAAATGTTGCTGCGTTTCAAGCAAGTAAAGATATGGCAAACTCAGCTATATCTCTACTCCAATAAGAAAAAGGTGGATAAGTTTTATGAATGATATAAAAAGTATAGCTGGTGTTGGTACCGCTGACCTTTTAAAACAAAAAGCAAAAGTTGATGCTCCTGGTGGTGCACAATTTGCTGAGCAACTAAAATCTGCTATTGGTGAGATCAATGAACTCCAAGAGCAGAAAGAGGTAGCTGTTGCAGACATTGCAACTGGACAAGTAAAAGATCTCCATCAAGCAGCTATTGCCATCGGTAAAGCAGAAATAAATATGAAACTAATGCTTGAAATCAGAAACAAAGCATTAAATGCATACAAAGAGTTAGGTAGAACACAGTTATAACCCCTTATGGTCAACCACAACAAAAGTAAAAAAATCCTCTTTCTTTATGCCCTAATAACTTTAGGGTTTATTATTTTTCTAAGTGTTATGCTTTTAACAGTAGTAAAATCAAGACACCTTCCCTCATTATATGCTAAAGAGAGTTCTCGTGCCCAAAGAGGCAGTATAATAAGTGCTGATGGATTTCACTTAGCCACTACAAAAAAACTCTACAAAGCCGTTGTCAATACTCGCTACATCGACCCTGAAAAAAAAGAACTCTTTGTTGCACTCTTTAGTATCTACTCAAATATTCCGACTAAAGAGATAGAAAAAAGACTTAAAAAACGTAGAGGTGTTGTGGTTTTAAGTTATAACATTCCTCAGATCCAAGCACACTACCTTAAAAAACTAGCCCGTGAACTTCGAAGATTTAAAGTTTTTTTAGAACTAAAAAACTCAAAAACTGGATTACGTTCTATTCATGGTCTTAATATTATTGAAAGTGGAGAGAGTCGTGAATACCCTTATGGGAACCTTCTCACTCCCATCATTGGATACCCACATAAAGTAGAAGATGATGGTTACACATCAGTGAGTGGGGTTAAGGGACTAGAGCGACGGTTTAATGGAGAACTTACTGCAAGACAAAATGGCTCAAGTCGTGGCAAACGCGATGTCAATAGCTACATCATCTTAAATAAAGATTCATTTACAAAACCCAAAATTAGTGGGCTTGATCTCAAACTTACTATTCCTGTAGCACTTCAGATAAAAATAGAGAGAATGCTAGATAAAATGAAGCTAAAGATTCATGCAAAACAGATTATGATAGCTATAATGAATTCTAAGACAGGTGATGTGTTAACAATGGCAAGCTCAAATAGATTTTTTCCAAAGGCTATTAAACGCAGCGATTACCCTTCTCTCAACTCTGGAATGATAGAGTACAGTTTTGAGCCGGGAAGTGTTATAAAACCTATAACATTTTCTCTCCTTTTAGAAAAAGGACTTGTAAATCCATATGACTTAGTTAATGGTCACAATGGTCGGTATAGAGTTGGTCGAAAAGTCATCACCGATGAGCATAAATTTGACTGGCTCTCTGCTGAAAATGTAATAGTTTACTCATCAAATATCGGTATGGCCCAACTAGCACAAAAACTTTCAGGCTATGAATTTTACCAAGGACTTAAAAGTTTTGGTTTTTCAGAAAAATCTACTCCTGACCTTATATATGAAAAAGCAGGTTCTTTGCCTAGCCCAAAACGTCTTGAAAATGAAATTTACAAGGCTACTTGTTCTTATGGTTATGGAATGCGTGCGAACCTCATGCAACTTATGCGTGCCTATAGTGCATTTAACAACAATGGGCGAATGGTTTACCCTAAACTTGTTTCTGGATTTATTAACGAACAAGGTGTTGAAGAGAAAACTTTTTATGAAGAGCAGGTACAAGTTATATCAAGTGCTACAGCACAAAGAGTAAAAAAGATTTTAATAAAAACGGTCAATAAAGGTACAGGAAAGAAGGCTATCACGAAAGGCCTCATTGTAGGTGGGAAAACAGGAACTGCACACATAGTTGAAAAGGGGAAATATGTTCATAAATATAATACTGCATTTATGGGCTTTGCCAATGACAAAAGTAAAAAATACTCTATTGGTGTTATAGTAGTCCAGCCGATAAAAAGTCATTTTGCATCACAAACTGCCGTTCCTGTTTTTAAACAAGCAGTAGATATTATGATAGAAGATGGTTATCTAAAACCCTCTTTATAGCCAAATATTATCAAGAAGCCTTGTTTTTCCAACAAGCACTTCCACTAAAACAATACTATTTCCTATCTCTAAATCTTCTATAATTTCAAAATCTCGATTTAATATTTCTACATATCCTATTTCTAAAGGATTTAAAATATCTCGCATTTTTTCTTGTATAGCACTACTTTGTAACTCACATTTACTCACCATCTTAGAAGCCTCATAAAGTGCTGTTGATATTTTAAGGGCTTCTTCTCTCTCCACAGGACTTAAGTATACATTTCTACTACTAAGAGCTAATCCATCACTCTCTCTTACAGTCTCTACAGGAATAATTTCAACACTCATAAAAAGTTGTTTTACCATCAATGTTATGAGATTTAACTGCTGTGCATCTTTTTTCCCAAAGTAAGCAAAGTCTGGGTTTACAATATTAAACAGTTTATTTACTACGGTTAACACGCCATTAAAATGCCCTGGTCTAGTGGCACCTTCTAAGACATACCCTCTCACATTAGGTGCATTTAATACAACTTCGTCAGCACCGTAAATATCTGCAACCTGTGGTAAAAAGAGAAGATCCACACCGGAAAGTCTACATATAGTTTTATCTGCTTCATCACGCGAAGGATACTTCTCTAAGTCCTCTCCTGCTAAGAACTGAGTAGGGTTTACAAAGATAGAAACAACACAAAACTCGCACTCTTCTTTTGCTCGCTTAATTAAAGAGAGATGTCCATCATGAAGAGCACCCATAGTTGGAACAAAACCAATAGTTTTGTTCTGTTTTTTAATATATGCTTTTAACTCTAAAGCATCTGAAATAATCTTCATTTTAAGTCCATATATAATATAATCGTAATTATATTATAACAAGATAAATTTTGAGAGAAAAATGATGGATAATTACGAATACACAGAACTTTTAAAAACTTTGAAACTAAAAATGGAAAATATTACAGGTGTTGTAGAGCCTACAAAAATCCAAAAAAGACTCGGTGAAATTGAAGAGTTAGAAAATGAGCAAGAATTTTGGAACGATGCTGCAAATGCTGCAAAGATTCAAAAAGAGAAAACACAACTTCAAAGAAAATTAAATAAATATAATATAGCGAATGATGCTGTTAGTGATGCTACAGAACTCTATGAGATGGCTAAAGATGAGAGTGATGAAGAGTCATTAGAGGCTCTCTACGAAGAAGCTACAACATTAGAGTCTCATATACGAGATATGGAGATAGAAGTACTTTTAAGTGGCGAAAGTGATTCTAACAATGCCATAGTATCTATCCACCCTGGTGCTGGTGGAACGGAGAGTCAAGACTGGGCTGAAATGCTCCTTCGTATGTATAAGCGCTGGGCTGAGAGACGGGGGTTTTCTATAGAAATACTTGACTACCAAAATGGTGAAGAAGCTGGAATAAAGGACGTCTCTTTCATAGTTAAGGGTGAGAATGCTTATGGTTATCTCAAAGTAGAAAATGGTATTCATAGACTCGTTCGAATCAGCCCTTTTGACTCTAATGCAAAAAGACATACTTCTTTTAGCTCTGTAATGGTTTCCCCTGAAATTGATGATGATATCAACATTGTTATAGAAGATAAAGATATCCGAGTAGACACATATAGAGCAAGTGGCTCAGGTGGACAACATGTTAATAAAACAGAGTCTGCTATTCGTCTAACACATATAGAGACAGGAGTAGTAGTTCAGTGTCAAAATGATAGAAGTCAACATAAAAATAAAGCTACTGCGATGAAGATGTTAAAATCTCGTCTTTATGAGCTAGAACTAGAAACACAGCAAGCTGAAAAAGATGGTGTCACAAAAAGTGAGATAGGTTGGGGACATCAGATTCGTTCGTATGTAATGCAACCCTACCAACAAGTAAAAGACACACGTTCAAACGAAGCTCTTTCAAATATATCTGGTATACTTGATGGAGACATAGATAAGATGATAGAGGGTGTTTTAATCGCTCAAAATCGTGCTTAGTCTTCCTCTTTTTTTCTTATAAAGCTATAGCCAAGTGCACCACCACCAAGTAGCATCATAATTATTGTCAGATATTCAGCTTGTTTGGCTTGAGTATTTTTCAACTCTTTTAAAAACTTAGAAGTATCAGGCTTTTTTTGTTGTTTTGCACTCGAAGAGCTTCCAGCAACACTTGCCTCCATTCTTGCTAAGTTTGCAGCAGCTCTCTCATTTTTACTTAAACCCTCTTTTGGTATTGTCCAAAAATGAATAACAAATCCTATTAAAAGTAAAAAAACTCCAACTGATCTTAATATAACTTGTTGATGTTTTAAATAAAATTCCAAACTAATCCTTTTTTGCTCTTTATAATGCAAATTATGTCAAAATCCCACTATGAATCTACTTAAAGAATTTTCACTTAATGATAAATGCTCCTACTTAGCTAATAAGGAGCAAATAACACACTATAAGATTATAGATAACTGCCAAACAGTTGAAAATCAAGCACTCATAGAGAGAGGTTTTCGCCGTTTTGGAAAGATGTACTTTCGGCCAATATGTACAGATTGTCATGAGTGCCAAAGTATTAAAATAGATGTAGAGAGTTATACTTTTAGCAAGTCAGCAAAGCGCATTTTAAAAAAGTCAGCACATCTACAAACATACATACAAACACCCACACTTACACAAGAGCATTTAACACTTTTTGAAAAGTATCACCTTTTTATGCATGAAAAAAAAGGATGGGATTTTAATGAAACTACCGCTGAACACTATTATAATTCATTTGTAATTGGTCATGAAGAGTTCGGAAAAGAAGTACTTTACTTTGATGAGGGTAAACTTATTGGTGTAGACTTAATAGATATACTAGAAGATGGTGTCTCTTCAATATATTTCTATTATGATCCAGACTATGCACATCTATCATTAGGAAAATACTCACTATATAATCAAATTAAATTTGCTAAACAGAGTAATAAAAAATGGATATATCTAGGCTACTATGTAGAGGAGTGTCCTTCCCTATCTTATAAAGCTGGGTACAAGCCTTATATAACACTAGAGGGACGACCAAATATAGATGAAAAGTTCTTATGGTCTTAGTTAGCTAACTCTTTTTTCTGCTCTTGTCTAATTTTTAGCTTCTTATTTTGTAGGTCTTCTTGTAGCTCTTTTTCAAGTTTCTCTTTTGCGGCTTTATCATTAGCACGGATACGTTTTATCTTCTCTTCTTCTAACTGTTTTTTTGTTTTATAGTGCTTTTTCTGAGCATCTTTTAGTGCTCTTAATTTTGCATCAGAATTTAAAAAGTTGTCAATAACTCCAGATGAATTAATATCTTCACTGTGTTTATAGTAGTAATCAATAATCTCTTTTTTATTTTTATCAGTATTTATAAGACCACTGTTAATAATATCGCTAAAAAGAGTAAAATTATTTGTATTCATTGAGTTTTTATAAGAAGCTTTTGCTGTTCTTAAATAGTAATCATTTTTTTTAGAAAGCTCTCTGAGTTTATTAAGGTACTCACGCTTAGTAATAGAAGCTTTTTGTAGTTCTAGTTTAAAACCCTCTTCTTTTGTTTGTGTTACCGACTGAACATACTCTTGAATATCTTCTTTATAAAGACTATAACTATCTAGTTTACCAAGAGAATCTATACTATCTACATTATCATAGATTACATCACCTAGTGCACCATATGGTTTTGGATTATTTAAAGGGTTTGCATTTAAAAGAAATGAGAAAAAAGTGACTAAAAGAAGTTTATACATAACTGAACCTAATATTTTTTTAGTATTATAGCAGTTTTTGATTAGTTTAAGGAGGGGTTACTCCCAAAGATGGGAGTAAAAAGTGTAAATGTTAAACCTAAATGATTAACCGTTACGTTTTTTCTGAATCTCTTCAGATACTGCTTTAGGAACTTCAGCATAGTGATCAAATTCCATAGAGTATGTAGCACGTCCTTGAGTAGCTGAACGAAGGTCAGTTGAGTAACCGAACATTTCAGATAATGGAACGAATGCATCAACAATTTTACTACCAGCACGGTCACCCATAGCATTGATTTGTCCACGACGACGGTTAAGGTCACCGATAACATCACCCATGTTTTCTTCAGGAGTTTCAACTTCAACTTTCATCATTGGCTCAAGGATTGAAGGCTTAGCTATACGACAAGCAGCTTTGAAACCCATAGAAGCAGCAAGTTTAAATGCCATCTCATTTGAATCGACATCATGGTAAGAACCATCATAAAGAGTTACATCAACGTCTTCCATTGGGTATCCAGCAAGAACACCTGTCTGCATTGCTTCCTCACAACCTTTTCTAACAGCTGGAATAAATTCTTTAGGAACAGATCCACCTTTAATAGCATCATGGAAAACATAACCTGTATCTTTTTCACCTGGCTTAACACGAAGATAAACATGACCAAACTGACCACGTCCACCTGACTGCTTAGCATATTTGTACTCTTGCTGTACTTCTTCTTTGATTGACTCACGGTAAGAAACCTGTGGTGCACCAACTTCAGCTTCAACAGAGAACTCACGCTTCATACGGTCAACAAGAATCTCAAGGTGTAACTCACCCATACCAGAAATAATAGTCTGACCAGTCTCTTCATCAGAGCTTACACGGAAAGATGGATCTTCAGCTGCTAGTTTATTTAAAGCAACACCCATTTTTTCTTGGTCAGCTTTTGTTTTTGGCTCAACAGCAACAGAGATAACTGGTGCCGGGAAGTCCATTCTTTCAAGAACAACTTTCTCTTCACCTTGACATAAAGTATCACCAGTAGTTGTAGATTTAAGACCAACAACTGCACCGATTTCACCTGCATAAATCTCTTTCACTTCTTCACGTTTGATAGCATGCATCTTAACAATACGTCCAATTCTCTCTTTCTTGTCTTTAGTAGAGTTATGAACAAATGAACCAGATGTTAATGAACCACGGTAAACACGAATAAATGTAAGAACACCTACAAATGGATCCGTCATAATTTTAAATGCTAATGCAGCGAAATCGCCATCGTCAGTTGATGGAACAGCTACTTCAACTTCTTCATCATCCATAAGTGTACCCATGATTGCTTCTGACTCAACAGGAGAAGGTAGGTAATCAACAACAGCATCAAGTAAAGTCTGAACACCCTTGTTTTTAAACGCAGTACCTGGAGTCATTGGAACAACAGCCATACCTAAAGTAGCAGCTTTAATTGCAGCTTTTACCTCATCTTCAGTAAATGACTCACCATCTAAGAATTTTTCAGCGAAATCATCATTACCTTCAACTTCAGCAAGAGTTTCCATCATTTTTTCTCTGTACTCTTCAGCAATCTCTTGTAAAGAGTCACGGATATCTTGAACATGGTAATTAGAACCCATTTCAGCATCTGCATCCCAAACAATCTCTTTCATTGTTACTAAGTCAACAACACCTTCAAACTCAGCTTCCGCACCAATTGGAAGTTGAATAGGCATTGGATTACCTTTAAGACGGTCTTTAATTTGACGCTCAACTTCGTAAAAGTCAGCCCCTGTTCTGTCCATCTTGTTAACAAAAACAATAGAAGGAACTTTATAACGGTTACGTTGTCTCCAAACTGTTTCAGATTGAGGCTGAACACCACCAACTGCACAGAATACTGAAACAGCACCATCAAGAACACGCATAGAACGCTCAACTTCAATAGTAAAGTCAACGTGCCCCGGAGTATCTATAATGTTAATCTGCTTTCCAGCCCACTCACAAGTTGTTGCAGCAGAAGTAATAGTAATACCACGCTCTTGCTCTTGTTCCATCCAGTCCATAGTAGCAGCACCATCATGAACCTCACCAATTTTATGCTCAACACCTGTGTAGAATAAAATTCTTTCTGTAGTTGTTGTTTTACCTGCATCAATGTGTGCAGCAATACCGATGTTTCTTACGTCATTAAGTTTGTGACTTCTTGCCATGTTTTAGTACCTTGTTTAAGTTTGTTTAGAGATAAGCTCTTTTATAAATAAAAAGTATTTACTTACAAAAGAGCTGTCAATTTAGGGTTGCTAAAGAGAAATTTATTCCTCTTTAGCGGTTTGAAAAAGTAAAACTTACCAGCGATAGTGAGCAAATGCTTTATTTGCTTCAGCCATTCTGTATGTATCTTCTTTCTTCTTAAATGCATTACCTTTATCAGATGCTGCATCCATAAATTCATTAGCTAATCTCTCAGCCATAGTTCTTTCATTTCTACTACGAGCAGCGTCTATTAACCATCTAAGTGCTAAAGACTGTTGACGTACCGGGCGTACTTCTACTGGAACTTGATAAGTAGCACCACCAACACGGCGACTTTTTACTTCAATAATTGGTTTAATGTTTTCAATAGCTTCATTAAATGTATCTATTCCAGTTTTTTCACCACGAGAGCTAATGATATCCATTGCGCTGTAAATGATCTTTTCTGCTATAGATTTTTTACCATCTAACATTACTTTGTTTATAAATTTCGTCAGTATTTTGCTTCCATAAACTGGATCTGGCATAACTGGACGAGTCGGAGCTTTTCTTCTTCTCATTTAGAGTATCCTTATTCTTCAATTTTTTCAAATTTACTCAAAATTAATTACTTAAAATTAATCCTGTAGCTATTGAATGTATCTTATTTGTTTAAAAAAATAGTTTAGAACTATTTTTTAGGCTTTTTAGTACCATATTTAGATCTAGCAACCATACGGCCTGCTACACCAGCAGTATCAAGAGCACCACGAACGATATGGTATTTAACACCAGGTAAATCTTTAATACGACCACCACGTACAAGTACGATTGAGTGTTCTTGAAGGTTATGACCCTCTCCACCGATATATGAAATAACTTCAAAACCAGATGTTAATCTAACTTTTGCAACTTTTCTTAAAGCCGAGTTAGGTTTTTTTGGTGTAGTCGTATAAACACGAGTACATACACCACGACGCTGTGGACATGAAACAAG
>Ga0256826_1002949_pt1 | contig 10283 bp, 10 predicted proteins | sample CV79metaG_FD_185975 | JGI IMG/M metagenome (GOLD analysis project Ga0256826, IMG submission 185975) | Hydrothermal vent microbial communities from East Pacific Rise, Pacific Ocean - CV79 | ecosystem: Environmental > Aquatic > Marine > Hydrothermal vents | place: Pacific Ocean: East Pacific Rise... | reverse complement strand
TGAGAAAAATAGAAGCTCAAATCTACATGAATAAATACGAAACATTAGGCTCAGTAGGTCTATAATGGCAATTGCACTTCGTAAACCTAACGAACTCACTAAGCTTGCAAAAGCTGGTGAGATTGTTGGTAAAACACTTAAATATCTCCATGAAAATATTACTGTTGGAATGACTCTTAAAGAGATTGATGCTATGGGTGAAGCGTTTATACGTGAACATGGAGCAGAACCTTCTTTTAAAGGTCTTTATGGATTTCCAGCTGCTGTTTGTACATCCCTAAATGAAATTTGTATTCATGGTATACCTACGGATTATAAAGTTCAAAATGGAGACATTTTAGGTTTAGATTTAGGTACAAAAATTGATGGTTATTTCGGTGATGCTGCCATAACCATGGCGATTGGTGAAATCTCTTCGGAAGATAAAGCTTTAATTGCATGTTCTAAAGATGCACTTTATCATGCGATAGAGAACATTAAAGTAGGAATGCGTTTTAAAGAGTTGTCAAATATTTTAGAGACATTCATTCTTGATCGTGGTTTTGTGCCGTTAAGAGATTTTTGTGGTCATGGTATTGGAAAGAAACCTCATGAGGAACCAAATATTCCTAATTATGTAGATGGAAAACCAAACCAAGGTCCAAAAATTAAAAATGGTATGGTATTTTGTTTAGAACCAATGATCTGTCAAAAGAGTGATGAACCTATTATTCTTGAAGATAAATGGTCAGTTGTAAGTGAAGATGGACTTCGTTCGTCTCACTATGAACATACAGTAGCTATAGTTAATGGTAAAGCAGTTATTTTAACAGATGCTGAACCAACACACGATTTATAAACAATAACACAGTAAAAAGAAATATATTCACTCAAAGGAGAATAAATGGCTAAAGATGATGTAATAGAAATTGATGGTAAAGTAGTAGAAGCTCTACCAAATGCAACTTTTAGAGTTGAACTTGATAATGGACATATTATTTTATGTCACATTGCTGGAAAGATGAGAATGCACTATATTAAAATCTTACCAGGAGATACTGTAAAAGTAGAACTCACACCATACAGTCTTGACAAAGGACGTATTACTTTTAGATATAAATAGGCTTCTATTTATAGTTAAAAAGTAGAGAGTGTAGTCTTTTGACTACACCTTGTTAAACAGATGAAACTTTTGGAAACTCCAAAATGAATACACTTCCTTTTTCCTCTTCCGATTCTAGTAAAATATTAATATTGTTTTTACGGCAAATACCCATGACAATATCTAGTCCTATACCAAAACCACCTGTACCTTTTTTAGACAAACGTTTGTAACGTTTAAAAATCTTTTTTTGATTCTCTTGACTAATTCCTGGTCCTTCATCTTTTATTTTCAAAATATTTTCTTCTAAAACTATTTCAATGTTAGAGTTGTTTGGTGAATACTTAATGGCATTAGAAATAAGATTGTTAATAAGCTTTCGTGTACTATTTCTGTCCATGTTAATGGTGTAACTATTTAATTCAGCGTTAATACTAATATTTTTACTTGCAGCAATTTCTTTAAAGTATTTAATGGAATCATAAATATGTTCACAAAGATTAAATGTTTCTTTTATCTCTACATCCAAATCGTGAAATGCTAAATATGCAATGGAGTTGTAGGTCTCTGAAATCATTTTTGAAGACATGAGCATGTGTTCTACCATCTCTTCATCATATCCTTTTTTGAGGTAGTTAGCTGACATCATGAGTGCTGTTACAGGAGTGTTCAATTCATGAGCTGAATCTTTCATAAAACGGCTTAAAATGGCAAAATTATCTTTGACTGGTTTTAAAAGTAATCGACTCAAAAAGTATCCAACTAATGCAACAAAAAATGAAGCAATAATCAGAATAATAAAAATAAAAGATTTAAGTCCTTGCATGGTTTCAGAAAGTTTTGAATCTTCAATGACAATAAACTCTATTTTATTGATAGCCGAAGGAAGTTCCATGGTAAAAAATGCAGAGGTATGGTTATTGTAGTTTATTTGGTTGAAGTTAACTTTTTTAGTAGTAAGATTTGAGCGAATAGGGTGTTTGTCTTTGTCAAATAGTCCAACTTTAATAGGGGCTGTTTTATCAAAAAAAATGTCTATATTCGAGTTCTTCATGAGTTTTACTTTGACTTGCATGGCTAAGTTTTCCATGGTTACTCCACACATTCGGTCAATGGTTGAAATTTTTTCTTTATAATAAAAAAATCCCACAGAACCAAGCATAATAATGGAAGATAAAATGTAAATGAGTAAGAAACTAAATAAAGCTCGACGTTCATTATGATACAAGGCAATACCCCATTCCACGAATGGTTTCAATACTGTTCTTACCAATTAAGGCTCTTAAGTTTCGAATGTAGACACGAAGTGTTGCATCACTTGGCATGGTTTCATAGGTCCAAAGGTTTTGGGTCAGTTCTTCTTTTGAGATTGTACGTTTACGATTAGTGGCTAAGTAGTTGAGTAGTTCAGATTCTTTTTTAGCGAGAGAAAATGTTTTATTCTCTTTGGTAATTTTATTATTGAGTGCATCAAAATAGATGTTTTCTCCAATTTGAATGGGTAAATTTTGTTCAATGTTAAAAGTCCGTGTAATGTTTGCAATTCTCATGTCCAGTTCATCTAACTCAAATGGTTTTTTAATGTAGTCATTGCATCCATGTGTAAAGGCTTGTTTTAGGTGAATGGTATCTTGGTAAGCTGTTATCATAATAATAGGGGTTTTGTCATTGTATGAGCGTAATTCTTTAATGAGTTCAAGTCCCGTAATACCTGGTACATTAGAGTCTAAAATTAGTAGATCAAATTTTTCATTTTCAACAGTTTCCAGTGCTGTATCACCATCATAAACAGGGGTTACATCATAATCTAAAGAGAGATGTTTAGTTAAAATTTTTGAGAGTAGGGGGTCATCTTCCAGTAATAATATTTTCATGTTTTATTATACTGTAGTTTTTGTTTAGAGGGTGTGTAACGAAATAGTCTTTAATGTAGTTTTGGAGGTGTAGGGTTAGCTTTAGCTGACGTTTTCAAATAGAAATATCAATTTTATCTATATGCTATCTACAAAAATTTTCTAACCCCTCTTGTACACTCCACCACTCAGGATAAACAGTATCATAATAAGGTTGAGTAACTTGCTCAAACTCTTCTTTATCTTCAAAAAGATTGACACACCAATTAAAAGGAATATTTCTGTTTTTTAGAGCTTCTATGCTCAATTGGGTGTCGTTGATGCACCCTAATTTTGAAGGTGTTACTAAAAGGGTCATGTCATTTAGCTCTTGGGCTAGGTCAATCATATTGTAAGTTTTAGTGATGGGAACAAAAAGACCACCAGCACCTTCTACAATGAGTAAATCACAAAGTTGTGAAAGTTCCTCTATTTTATTTTTAATGTGTTTAACGGTAATAGTTTGTGCTATATCAGCACAAAATGGGGCTGCTGGGAGTTTGAAGGTGTAGGCTGTAATGTCAGTGGGGCATAAAGATTGAAAATTTGGATTGCATTTTTGGACTGCTTCTAAAAGTAGCGTTGCATCTGGAGCCTCATTTTGGACACCTGTTTCAATAGGTTTACAGACCCCAACCAAAATACCTTGCTGGGCAAAGCTTTCAATAAGTTTGATAGTGGTATAAGTTTTTCCGACATTCGTATTTGTTGCTGTTACAAAAAGGGTTTTCAAAAGTAAACTCCAAAATTTTCTAGGATTGTAACATAAAATAAGCTATACTAAGTATATAGACATTACAGAGGATAACGCATTGCCAAGAATAGACGAAGAAGTAGAATCACTATTGGCGTTGGATGAACCAACCTTATATAAAGTGCTATTACATAATGATGACTACACCAGCATGGATTTTGTTATTGAAATTTTAATGAATGTATTTCATAAAAGCTTAGCTCAGGCAGAGCAGATTATGATAGAAGTACACAAGGCTGGAAAAGGTACTTGTGGCATTTTTACTTATGAAATTGCAGAGACAAAGGTACATCAGGTCAAAGAGTTGGCAAAAAGTAGTGGTTTTCCACTATTAGCCACAATGGAAGAAGTATAGTTAGAGAAACATTTTTTAAAGGAGAGAAAAATGATAAGTATAGAATTAAACAACATTTTTAGAGAGTCAGTGAAGTTTGCTAAAGAGAGTAAGCATGAATATTTGACGTTAGAACATATTTTTTTATCTATTTTAAAAAGTAAAGAAGGAAATGAGATATTGAGCATGGTAGGTGCTAATATTGAGGAGATGACAAAACTGACATTGAGTTACATTGAGAGTAATAATCCTGTCATGGAAGAGTTAGATGAAGAGGAAGATCATAATCCATATGAGACAGTAACCCTTTCAAATGTGATGAATGATATGGTAGGACATATCAATGCTTCTGGTAGAACAGAAGCTAAAACAGGTGATTTGTTAGCTTCTATCTTTACGCAAGAAAAGAGTTATGCGTATGCTATTTTAACTCATGAAGGTGTGACAAGGTTGGATGTGTTGGAAGTAATTTCTCATTCAGATACTAAAACAGATGATGCATTAATTGAGCATCAAGAAGAAGAGGAACATCCAAATCTTTCTGCCTACACTACAGAGTTAGTAGAAGTAGCAAGAAGTGGGAAAATAGACCCTGTAGTGGGTCGTATTGATGAGATTGATAGGGTCATGCAGACCTTATGTCGTCGTAAAAAAAACAATCCTCTTTTGGTTGGTGAACCAGGTGTGGGTAAAACAGCTATTGCAGAAGGTTTAGCCTTGAAAATTGCCAATGATGATGTGCCTGATATTTTAAAAGGTAGCTCAATCTTTGGTTTAGACTTAGGAGCGATGATTTCAGGTACTAAGTACCGAGGTGACTTTGAAAAGCGTCTAAAAGGAGTACTGTCTGAGATTCAAATGGTGGATAAGGCGATTCTTTTTATAGATGAAATTCATACTTTAGTTGGAGCAGGTTCAACATCTGGAGGTAGTATGGATGCTGCTAACTTACTTAAACCAGCTTTAGCACGTGGTGAATTAAAATGTATTGGGGCAACTACCTATGCTGAGTTTAGAAACCACTTAGACAAAGATAAAGCACTCTCTCGTCGTTTTTCTAAAATAGATATTGATGAACCTTCTGCTGAAGATACATTGATTATTTTGAGAGGTATTAAAGATAAATATGAAGCGTATCATCAAATTACATTTTCAGAAGAGGCATTAAAAGCTGCTGTTGATTTAAGTGTGAAGTATCTTCATGATCGATTTCTTCCTGACAAAGCGATGGACATTATTGATGAAGTTGGAGCACACTTTATGTTGAGAGACAAGTCAAATGTAACTGTTAAGAGTTCAGATATTGAAGAGTCTGTAGCCCGAATGTTAAAACTTCCATCAACAGTGGTTTCCTCTGATGATGTTTCTAAACTTAAAGATATGGCAACAGCGATTAAGTCTAAAATTATTGGACAAGATCAAGCTATTGACAAAGTTGTTCATGCTATTAAACGTTCGTATGCTGGGTTAAATAAAGATAATGCACCAATTGGTTCTTTCTTATTTGTTGGTCCTACAGGAGTGGGTAAAACAGCACTGAGTACAGAGCTTGCTGAGAGTATGAATATTCATTTTGAAAGATTAGATATGAGTGAATATATGGAGAAACATTCTCTCTCTCGTCTTATTGGAGCACCTCCAGGGTACGTTGGGTATGAACAAGGTGGATTGTTAACTGAGATGACTAAGAAAAATCCTCATATGGTGTTGTTACTTGATGAGGTTGAGAAAGCTCATCCTGATATTATGAATATTTTACTTCAAGTAATGGATGGAGCAAAATTAACTGATAACAATGGAATGGTCAGTGATTTCAAAAATGTTATCTTAATTATGACTTCAAATCTTGGAACCAAAGAAGCAAATGTGATGGGTTTTAACAAAGATAACTCGTCGAAAACAGATAATGCCTTAAAAGATTTTTTCTCTCCTGAGTTTAGAAATCGTTTAAGTTCTGTGGTTGAATTTAAACATCTTACTCTTGAAGTGATTGAAAAAATTGTTGATCGAGAAATTATTAAACTTAACGAACAGATGGCAAGTAAAAATATTACTATTAAATTAGGTAAAAAAGCACGTACTTTTATTGCAAAAGAGGGGTACTCAGATATTTATGGTGCTAGAGAAATTGCTCGTGTGATTGATAATGAAATTAAAGAAGCATTAACTGATGAAATTCTTTTTGGTAAACTTAAAAAGGGTGGTTCAGTTAAAGTAACTTATAAACAGAAGAAGTTAGATTTTGTCTTCAATTTATGATGATGAATATTACTTACCTGAATTACGTCATGGCTCACATAATTTTCCTTCTGCTAGAGAAGCAACAGAGGAGGGACTAATTGCTTATGGTGGAGATTTAAATCCTAACCGTATATTAAGAGCCTATCGGGAAGGAATTTTCCCTTGGTTCAATGAAGGTGACCCCATTCTTTGGTGGTCTCCTAATCCTCGTTTATTACTTTTCCCAAAAGAATTTCAATTAAATAAGTCATTTAAACGTGTTTTACGTAATAAAGGGTTTAAAGTAAAGTTTGATAATGCTTTTGAAAAAGTTATTACGCATTGTGGCAATGTTCCTCGACCTGGACAAGAGGGTACATGGCTCACTCAAGAGATGAAAGAGGCATATATGGAGTTGCATGACATGGGTTTTGCACACTCTGTTGAAGTTTATTTTGAAAATGAGTTGGTAGGTGGACTCTATGGTATTGCCATGGGTGGAGGTTTTTTTGGTGAATCAATGTTTTCATTAATTTCAAATGCTTCACGTGTTTCTCTCTATGCATTAAGTAGTCTTTGTGTAGAAAAAAGTTATGATTTTATCGATTGTCAAGTTGAAACACCTCATATGATTAAGTGGGGTGCAAAAACGGTAGAACGTAATGATTTTTTAGATTTATTAGAAAAGACATTAGAGAAAGATACTGACTTTGGTTCATGGAGGGACTGGAGTTGGAAATATGCTGAAAATGCAGGAGTATAAACGTAATGGTAAACAGAGAAATTAACTTTTCATTGTGGTTAGATTTTATAGAGAGAGATTTTTTAAAGAATGAGTTTCCTAAATTACTTGAAAAAGGTATTATTAATGGAGCAACCTCAAATCCTGCTATTTTTGCCTCTGCTATTACAACTTCATCAGCGTATAAAGAGCAGTTAGCTTCACTTGAAGGTAAAAGTGCCAAAGAGAAGTATGAAGCATTAGCAATTGAAGATATTCGTACTGCTGCAAAATTATTACGTCCACTTTATGATGCTGGGAATGATGGTTATATTTCTATTGAAGTGGATCCTTTTTTATGTAATGATACTGTCGGAACTATTAAAGAGGGTAAACGTCTTTTTAAAGCCATTGGTGAACCAAATGTTATGGTTAAAATTCCTGCAACTCAGGCTGGTTATGAGGCAATGACAGCACTGATGGAAGATGGAATTTCTGTGAATGCAACTCTTATTTTTTCTCCGAAACAAGCAACTCAATGTTTTAAAGCAATGACTAAAGGAATTCAAAAAGGTGAAAGTTATGGTGCCTGTCGAGTTGAGGGTGTTATTTCTGTTTTTGTAAGTCGTTTTGATAGAATGTTAGATGGTGAACTTGAAGAGGCTGGTATTGATGTTTCTAAAACAGGAATTTATAATGCAGCAAAAATTTATAATATGATTGAAGGAAATGAAATTCCTAATATTCGTGCATTGTTTGCAAGTACAGGTGTTAAAGGCGATGCTTTAGATGCTGACTACTATGTTAAAGGTCTTTTAGCAGCACACTCTGTTAACACAACTCCTTTATCAACAATAGAAGCACATATTGCAAATGATGATTGTAAAGAGAGATTACCTATTGAAAGTGATATTATTAATGGTTACTTTATGAACTTAGAAGATAATGGGTTTAAAATGGAAACTATTTATAAGCAACTTCTTGATGAAGGTTTAGCTTCATTTGAAGAGTCATTTAAAGATATGTTAGATCAAATTAAATAAAAAAGAGTGAGATTTATCTCATTCTTTCTTCTTTAGAAGCAGATCTTGGAACCAAGCCATATTTTGCCAAATCCACTAAAATTTCTTTTCGTTTATCTTTTAAAAGTTTAACCATAACAGGATTTCTATCCATTTTAAACTCTTCTGTTCGTGTTACTTTTCCTTCATGGTCAAAATATTTTTTGATACCCACTTTGTAGTTATGTTTATACATCACTTCAGAGGATTTAAATCCTTCCATATCCCACTCAACTAAAAGACCTTCACGTCTACCAAGTTTATAGGTTACCTCTTCCCCAAGTTGTCCATTGTCATAGTACGTTTTTTGAACACCATCTTTTTGACCATGGGTATAGTTAATGGTTCGTTTTACATGTTCATTGTCATGGTAAGAGGTATAGGTTCCTTCTTCTTTATCATTAATAAAATTAACTTTTGATTTAATAACATCTTTTTTTTCCATGTTATACCACCATGTCATACCATTTCGTTTACAATATTTATAGTTTGACTTTTGTGCGTGATCTTCATATACATAATGTTCAGGATTAGGACAACGTAAATCTGTTGCCATAATTGAACTTGTAGATAGTGAAAATAGTATAAGCTTAGAGATTAGTTTCATGATTGACTCCTTTGATGATAACTATCTTAGCATTTTAAGATAGAGAGAGAGTTAAAAATAATTTTTTCGAATAGTTTGTAATTATAAAATTTTATTCTATAAAGAAGTCAAAGAAATTTAATATGGGATAAATTTTTTTTATATACAATGTTAATATATAATGTATAGGAAGAACAATGAATGAACTATTTTTAGCGATTAATGAATTTTTTAATAAAATTCTTTTTTTTGATATTTTTTTTAAACAGATAGAGGGAGTTGAATTTCCTTTTGTGGTTGCATTGTTAATTGTTGGAGGGGTTTATCTTACTTTGAAAATGGGTTTTGTAAACTTAAGAATGTTTTCCCACTCTTTGGCTATTGTTAGAGGCAAATATAAAACTAAAGATGATAAAGGAGTTATTTCTCCTTTTCAATCATTGGCAACAGCACTCTCTGCAACAGTTGGTATTGGTAATATTGCTGCTGTCTCCATTGCTATTTCATTAGGTGGAGCAGGGGCTGCATTTTGGATGATTCTAGCTGGTTTCCTTGGAATGACGTTAAAGTTTACAGAGGTAACACTCTCTTTAAAATATAGAGAGTTTTTACCTGATGGAACCATTATGGGGGGAGGTATGGAGTACCTTTCTCGTGGTTTAGCAGACAAGGGCATGGCAAGAACTGGAAAAGTCATGGCTCTTGTTTTTGCTTTTTTTATGATATTAGGAGCATTAGGAGCAGGAAATACTTTTCAAATTTCTCAATCGCTGAGTATTATGCAAGGACAAATTTTATTTTTTAATGATTTTCCTTGGGTATTTGGTCTTATTATGGCATTTATTACAGGTTTAGTTATTATTGGGGGTATTAAACGTATTGCTCATGTAGCTGAGAAAATTGTACCGTTAATGGTTATCTTCTATCTGGTTATGGTTTTCTGGGTCTTAGCAACCTATTTTACGGCTATTCCTGATGCTTTTATACTTATCTTTTCTGAAGCATTTTCTCCAACAGCTGTAGCAGGAGGAATCTTTGGTGCAATGGTACAAGGTTTTCAAAGAGCTGTATTTTCAAATGAAGCAGGTTTAGGTTCAGCAGGTATTGCTCATTCGGCATCACGTGTAAAATATCCTATTCGACAAGGGTTAGTTTCACTTTATGAACCATTCATTGATACGGTTGTGGTTTGTACTATGACAGCATTGGTAGTAATTTTAACAGGAAGTTATTTAGGTGGTACAGAAGCTTTAGATGCTGCAATTGCTGCAAAACAAGGTGCTGTTATTACTTCTAGTGCTTTTGGTTCAGTTGTTTCATGGTTTCCTACTGTACTTGGTTTTGCCATTTTTATGTTTGCATTTTCAACCATGATTTCATGGGCTTATTACGGGGAGAGAGCATGGGTTTATATTTTTGGTGCTAAGACTTCAATTATTTATAAACTTATATTTTTAGGATTTATTGTGATTGCTACCATTGTTGATACAGGTACAATGGTAGATTTCTCTTCAATTTTATTTTTAGCATTAGCAATTCCCAATATTTTTGGACTTTTAATTATGTCAGGAGATGTTAGAAAAATGTTAACAGAATATAGTCGTAAATTGAAATCTGGAGAGTTAGATAAAGAA